>Ga0310893_10000331_pt1 | contig 9622 bp, 8 predicted proteins | sample C0D2metaG_FD_203910 | JGI IMG/M metagenome (GOLD analysis project Ga0310893, IMG submission 203910) | Lab incubated soil microbial communities from West Virginia University Organic Research Farm, Morgantown, WV, United States - C0D2 | ecosystem: Environmental > Terrestrial > Soil > Agricultural... | reverse complement strand
CGATGGATCGCCCTCAACGGCGATCAGATCCGCGAACAGCCCCTGCTTGACGCGTCCAATGCGCTCGGCTTGCCGGAAATACGTGGCATTGCCGGAGGTGGCGGCGACCAGCGCGGCCGGCGGCGTCATGCCGTAGTCGACCATGATCTCGAGCTCGCGCACGTTGTCGCCGTGCGCGTAAACGCCGACGTCGCCGCCGAAGCACATCTTCACGCCGGCGTCGAGCGCGGCCTTGAAGGTCCCGCGCTTGCGCGCGATGCGCGCCGGCTCGGGATCGATGCCCTTCTTCCATCCCGCGTATTGCGAGGTCGCATCTCCCGCCGCTACGGTCGGACAGAACGCGACGTTCTTCTCGACCATCAGCTTCCAGATCTCCGGCGTGCCCTCGTCACCGTGCTCGATCGTTTCGACGCCGCCCATGATCGCGCGCCGCATGCCCTCGGGCGTCGATGCGTGCGCGACGACGGGGCGACCGCTGCTGTTGGCGGCCTGCACGATACGCTGGATCTCTTCGAGCGTGAATCCTGGACGCGTCTCGCCGTTGGGGCCCCAGCGATAGTCGGCGTAGATCTTGATGAAGTCGACACCGTGCGCAATCTGATTGCGCGCGACGCGCACGACGCCGTCGAGGCCATCGGCTTCATCCGCGCCTTGCGGGACGTTCCACTCCGGCGCAAATCCCTTCGGCGCATAGCTGCCGGTCACGACCATGGCCGGTCCGGCGACCAGCATGCGGGGACCGGGAATGATGCCTTCGTTGATCGCCTGCCGAAGTCCGACATCCGCATACGCCGCCCCCTCGGTTCCGAGATCACGCACGGTGGTGATGCCCGCCATCAACGTAGCGCGCGCGTGATTCGTCGCGCGGGCGACGCGCAGCGCGAGCGGTTCGCGCAGCACCTGGTTTTCCCAGGTGGTCTCGTTGTACGGATGCAGCAGCAGATGCGAATGCCCTTCGATCAGGCCGGGCATCAGCGTCGTGCCCTTGAGCACGATCGTGCGCGCGCCGGCCGGCACGGTCATCGACGCCATCGGGCCGGCCGCGTCGATGCGCTCGCCCCGCACCACCACCATCCAACCGGTCCGCATCGCTTCGCCGTCGAACACGCGATCGGGTTGCAGGACGACAATCGCAGGAGCCGGCTGCGCCGATATCGTCGCAGACAGCAACAGGCAGGTGAGCGCCGCCACAGGGAGTCGCATGGAGTCGAAGTATATATGCCGTCCGAATGTCGTTGACCAGCTGTGAGCGGCCGGTCAGAATTTCCTCGATTCGTGAGCACTCAGACGCGAAATACCCTGCTCGTCGCCGGCGCCCACACGCTGGCCTGCCTCGCCTTCCTCGATTATGTCTGTCGATCGTTCGGACTCAGCGAACAGCTGTTGCTGGTCCATGCACCGCTGGTTGTCGCGGCGCTCCTCGCCGCATTGATCGTCGCCGGCACGGTGGCGCGCCTGGCACGACACCGGCGCGGCGCGCCGTACTTGGCGGCGTTGTTTCCGGCCATCGTGGTGACGGCGTTGTTCGCCCTCGACATCGCGAGCTTCGCGACGAATCGATGGCTGGGCATCAGCCTGACCCGCTCGCTCGTCAAGCTTTGGCTGCAAGCCTGGTGGAACGGCGAGCAACTGCTCCCGGTATCAGCCGGCGTGGTGACCGGCGCGCTGATCGTGGTCGGCACGACCGTGATGCTGGAAATCGTGATCTGGGCGAAGACACTCAGGGACTTTCGACCCGCCGTGTCACAGCGTCCGGCTGCCGTCGCCACTGTCATCCTGCTGACGTGCGGCTACGCGGTGTTCTTCCAACAGGTGGCATCGCGAGCGTGGCGCAGCGAGTTGATCGGCGCCGATCCGATCGTGGCGTTCCTGAGCTCGAACTGGACCGTCGTTGACGCCCGGCAGCAGGCGATCTTCGATCGGTTCCGTCAGGAGGAGCCCCGGCGTCGGGCGGACTACGGGCGGCACACCTTCGATCGCAAGAACGTCATCGTCATCACCGTCGATTCACTGCGCCCCGATCATATGCAGGTCTACGGCTATTCCCGCGCCACGACGCCGTTCCTGTCGCGCCTGCGGGATGAGGGAAAACTCAGGCGCGTCGAATTTGCGACGTCGACATGCGCCGAATCGAACTGCGGCATCGTGAGCACGCTGTTTTCGAAGACGCTCCGGCACCAGGTTCCTGAAGCCTTCACCCTGTTCGCGCTGCTCAAGGACCAGGGTTACGACACGCATTTCGTGCTCTCGGGCAACCACGACTGGATGGGGCAGCGTGAGATGTACGGTGACGAGTACACCTCCTACTTCGATGGGCGGAATTCAACCCGTTATGGCTGGTCCGATGACCGCGTGCTGGTCGAGGGTCTCGAACGGCTCGGCGCTTATCAGCGGCCGTCGTTCTTCTTCTTTCACCTGATGTCGCCTCACATCATCGGCCACAAGGAGGAGCGCTATCGGCTCTACCAGCCGGCGGTCGTCACGCTCAACATGCGGGCGCTGTTCCGCGGGGAATACGATCGCACGAGCGTCGTCAACAGCTACGATAACGGCATCGTCGAGGCGGATGCGACCATCCGCGATCTGTTCACCGTCCTCGATCGCAAGGGGTACCTGCGGAACAGCATCGTCGTGATCCTCGCCGATCATGGTGAGGCGCTCGGCGATCGCGCCGAGCGCATGTACGGACACGTCAATTGGCTGTACCAGGAGACGATCAGGATCCCGATGCTGATCTACGACGACTCGGCAACGGTGTACCACGGCCTGGCATTCGGCACGCAACTCGATGTCGCGCCGACAGTGGTCGATCGTCTGGGGCTGACGATTCCAGCGGATTGGGAGGGCGTGTCGTTGCTCCGCGCTGCGGCGCCGCGGCAAACGATGCACCAAACCAAGCTCGCCAAACCCTGTTTTGCGATCATCGATTACGCGTCTGATCGGATGCTCAAATATATGCAGTGCAGGGGCGGCGCTCGCGAGGAACTGTACGACCTGGCGCGCGATGCCACCGAACGCCGCGATCTCGCGCAAACCGAGCCGGCGCTGATTGCCGGATATCGGAAGGTCCTCGACCGCTGGCGCAATTGGTGACCCCGTGGACGCTGCCGATCTTTCGCCGGTTCCGGAAGCGCAGCGCACCCAATCCCCTTTCGATCTCTTCCTGATTTTCGCCGCCGCCAACGTCGTTGCCACGACCATGCAGACCGGCGCGGCGCTGGGCCTGCGGTACGACGCCAGCGGCGCCATCGGCATCGCGCTGGCCGGCGCCATCTTCGGGGCGCTGCTGGTGGCGATCCTCGCCCCGGTCGGATCGCGTAGCGGCGTGCCGTCGATGATCGCCGCCCGCGCGCCGCTCGGGTATCGCGGCGCGCAAGTCGTGTCGGGCCTGCTCTACCTCACCAACTTCGCGTGGATCGCCATCAACAATCAGATCGCGGCGTCGGCATGCGCGCAGGTCCTGGGCGGACCTGACAGCGCGCGCCTCTGGGCCGCGATCCTCGGCGTTGCCGCCGTCGTCGTGGTGGCGCGCGGCCCGCGGGCAGTTGGATACGCAGATCGGATCGCGGTCCCGATCATGGTGGTCACCGGCAGCGTGCTGACGTATGCCGCGTTCACCCTCGCACCAGCACCCCAGGCACCTTTGGCACCTGAGGCACCCCAGGCACCCGCTCTGCTATGGGGCCTCGACGTCGTGATCGGCTACCAGGTGTCGTGGCTGCTGATGTTTGCCGACTACTCGCGATATACGCGATCGGGCCGCGCCGCCGCGACCGCGGTGTTCGCCGGATTGGCCGTGCCGGCGCTGTGGCTGATGCCGGTCGGCTGGAGCCTCGCGCGCATTGCCGCCAGCGACGATCCAGGCACGATGCTCGCTGCCGCGGGCGTCGGCTGGTGGACCGCGGCGCTGATCACGCTCGCGTCGGTGACGACGAACTTCGTCAACATCTACCTGTCGTCGCTGGCCTGGCGGACGTTGTCGCCGAAGTCCACCGGCGCCGGGTCGGTGTGGACGATCGGCTTGATCGGCACGGCGCTGGGATTGATCTCGTCGGGATGGCTGACACGATTCGCCGACCTGATGGTGCTGCTGGGATCGATCCTGGTCCCCGTTGGCGGCGTGTTCCTCGCGCACTTTGTCCTGATGAAGCGGCCGATCGACATCGTCAAGGTCTATGATCGCGCGTCGATGCCCGCGTTCAACATCGCCGGCGTCGCGGCGTGGGCGGTGGGAGTGATCGTCTACCGCCTGGCAGCGCCGATCGGCGCAACCCTGCCGGCGCTGGCGACGTCGATGCTGATTTACTGGGCGCTCGCTGGGCGTCGCCAGCTTGTTACATAGATTTCACATGGGCGTAACACGTGTAAAACGTTGGTTACTTACTCTCAGAGCATGAAACGTTGCGCGATAGCGCTCGCATTCGTGATGATGCCGGTCATGGCCTGGGCCCAGGGCGAGAAGAAGCCGGCGCCGCCCCCGCCATCGACTTACGACAAGGTCTGGTCGAAGCTCACCGACTGGTACAACGACAAAGAAAACCCCGTCGTCCAGCGCATCCTCTTCACCGGGCGCTTTCAACACGACCTCGCCATGGTCGAAGCCGATCAAGGTGACTGGCGTGAATCCAATATCCGCCGCGTCCGGTTCGGCCCGCGGATCACGTTTTTCAGGGACTACTTGTTTCACGCCGAGCTCGAAGTAAACCCTCAGGAACACAATCCGTTCTACGTTCGCTTCACCGACCTCTACGTGGCGTGGCAGAAGAATCCGAAGTCGGTGATCCAGGTCGGCAAGCAGAGCATCCCCTTTACCCAGGAAGGCGCCACGTCGTCGAAAGAGCTGATCACGATCGATCGCAGCAACCTCGCCAACAACATCTGGTTCACGCAGGAATACATGCCCGGCGTCAGCCTGTCGGGCCGCGCGGCGCCGTGGAACTATCGTGCCGGCGTCTACTCATCGGGCGAGCGGAATCGTGAGCTCGGCAAGTTCAACGGCGGCATGTTCACGCTGCTCCTCGTGGGCTATGACTTCGGCAAGAAGCTCGGCGTCAGGGAAGCGACACTCACCGCGAATTATCTGTATCAGCATCCGGACCCGGATCTGACAGCGGCACAACTGAACAACCTGTTCACGAAGAAGTTCGATCACGTCGCGACGGTGCACTTCAAACTCGAACAGCCGAAATGGGGATTCCGCGGCGACGTGTCGAAGACGTCCGGGTACTCGAATCAGCCCGACATCCTCGGCATGATGGCAATGCCGTATTACAACTTCACCGAGAAGTGGCAGGCGGTATTTCGGTACACCTTCCTCGACAGCGATTCGAACGGCCTGATCCTCAACACCTACGAGAACAAGATCGTGAGCGGCCGCGGCGATCAGTACAACGAGACGTATCTTGGCCTCAACTATTTCCTCTACGGCCACCGGCTGAAGATCCAGACTGGGCTGCAATTCGAGGACATGAAGGACGCCGCCAACGACGGCGGTGCATTTTCGGGAACGTCCTGGACAACGGGCTTCCGGATCGGATGGTAATCGGTCGGTGGTAGATTGAGGTGTGACAGGCATGGCACATCTCACCGAGCCGCCTCGGCGCCTCATCGTCGCCATGACCGGGGCGAGCGGATCGATTTTCGGCGTGCGCCTGCTCCAGAAACTTCGCGGCACCGGCATCGAGACGCACCTCGTCATGAGCCGCTGGGCGGCGCGCACGCTGGTCCACGAGACTCCCTACACGCCGGAACACGTCCAGAAGCTCGCCGACGTCGTGCATCCCCTGACCGATCAGGGCGCGCCGATCTCGAGCGGATCATTTCTGACGATGGGGATGGTGGTGGTGCCGTGCAGCGCCCGGACGCTCGCGGCGATCGCGCACGGCATCGGCGACAACCTGATTCACCGCGCCGCCGACGTCGTCCTGAAGGAGCGGCGCAAGCTGGTGCTCGCGGTGCGCGAGTCGCCGTTCAGCGAAATCCATCTCGAGAACATGCTGAAGCTGTCGCGCATGGGCGTCGTGATCAGCCCGCCGCTGCCGGCGTTTTACACGCGACCCGCATCGATCGACGACATGGTCGATCACTCGGTGTCTCGAATCCTCGATCAGATCGGCATTCACCTCGATGTCAATCGCTGGTCGGGTGAAATGGAAGCGGCGGCCAGAGACGTCGAATGACGGCGTTCACGAAAGTCGTGTACGCCCTCTCAGGCACGTTCGCAGTGGTCGCGGGCGTCGTCGCGCTCGTCATGCCATCCCTGGCGCTGCCGCCTGCCATCACGGTCCCGATTGCGTCGCACCTGGTTCGTGAGGAAGCCTCGGCGTTCGTCTTCATCGGCCTGATGTTCTTCTGGTGCCTCACGCATTATGCGCAGCGCCGGCCGGTCCACCTCGCACTGCTGGTTTTTGTCGTCCTGTTCGCCGGCGTGCATTGGGCCGACCATCTGAGCGGCCGCAGCGGGATTGTCAGCCCGCTCATCAACACGATCCCGATCGCGTTGCTCGCGGTGACGGCGTTCGGACGGCGATGAACCTCGACGCGACGTTCCGGCCGATCGTCGTCGTCGCGTTCTTCACGATCATCGGGATCGCTCTGCCGTTTCGCATCCGCTCCCAGTCCACCGGCGAGTCGCTCGATCGCACGCAGGAGGGCCTCTTCACGATGATCATCCTCCGGCTGACCGGGCTGGCGTTGTGGGGCGGCGTCATCGCGTTCATGATCAGCCCGCGATCGATGGCATGGTCGTCGCTGCCGTTTCCGGCCTCGGTGCGATGGAGCGGCCTGGCGCTGACCGTCTTGACGGCAGCGCTCCTCACCTGGACCCTGCGAAGCCTGGGCCCGAATCTCACCGACACGGTCGTGACGCGCCGCGCCCACACGCTCGTGACGCGAGGACCGTATCAATGGGTGCGCCATCCGTTCTACGACTGCATGGCGATGTTCATGGTCAGCACGGCGCTGATGATGGCGAACTGGTTCGTGCTGGCGATGGGCGTTGCCGGCTTCACGATCCTCGCCGCGCGATCGAGAACGGAAGAGGACAAGCTGCTCGAGCGTTTCGGTGAGCCCTATCGCGCGTACCAGGCGCGGACGGGACGTTTTCTGCCGAAAATGTCTTAGGCGCCCACGTCATGGTTGGGTAACATCTGGCACGAACGGGTGTTACGGAAAGAGCGATTTGCATGGAGGAATTCGCATGAGGAAACCCTTGGTGCTCGCTGTTGGACTGACTTTCTTCGTGACTGCCCTGGCTTCACAGGGCAAGCCCGTTATCGTCGTTAATGCCTTCACCAAGGCTGCTGGTGTCGAATTACCCTACGACATGAAACTGCTGCAGACACAGCTCCTCCCGGAGTTCAAGGTCATGCTCGGTAAGCAGTTCGACATCGTCGCGGAACCACCAACGGCACCTCAGGGCACGGTTTATACCCTCGATGCAGAAATCACGGCTTGGCGTCCCGGCAACGCGGCCAAGCGTATTCTCGTCGGCTTAGGCTCCGGCCGTGAAGCAAGCGACATTCAGTTTCGAGTCATGGATGGTTCGGGTAAGCAGGTCATCGATCGTCAGGAGACGATTAGGACCACTTTCTTCGCGCAGGGGGCAGGGTCGAGCGGGACCCTGGCGCATCCGATTGCCCAAAAGATCGCCGATCGGATCAAGGAGGCCAAGCTGCATTAGGCAGCCGGCAGTGTCTTAGGCGGCGCGCGCGGTGTCGGCTTCCGCGAGACGACGACGCAGTGGTCTGAGGATCAGCAGCGCCGCTATCGCCGCGCTCAGGTCCAGCGCCGCCATCGTGTAGAGCACGCTCGTCCAGGTCCCGGTCGCCTCCATCAGCAGGTTCCCGAACGGCACCAGCAACGCGGCGATGCCTTTCGCGCAGTACAGCAATCCGTAAATCGTGCCGATGTTCTTCGTGCCGAACGTGTCGCCGGCGGTGGCGCTGAACAGGCTGTAGACCTCGCCCCAGGCGAAGAACACAATGCCGGAGAGCACGACGAAAGCCCATGGGTTGGCGCCGTACCAGCCGAGGGCCAGGATGCCGACGGCCTCGAGCGAAAACGCGATGCCCATCACCAACTCGCGCCCGATGTGGTCCGAGAGCCACCCGAACATCGGACGGGAGATGCCGTTGACGATGGTGTTCATCATCAGCGCGAACGGCAGCGCCGCCATGGTGAAGAAATAGAAGTTGATCTCGATGTTCCTGACGCCAAGGTCTTCGGCGATCACACTCAACTGGGCCACGGCCATCAGTCCCCCGGTGACCGTGCCAGTGAACATCGCCAGCATGACCCAGAATACGGGCGTACGAAGCGCCTCGCCCAGGGTGTAGTCGCGGCGCGACTGAGTGACGCTCGCCGAGTACTTGATGACACCGGGACGCGGTGCGCGCAGGAACGAGGCGAAGACAACGATCACGACGCCCTGGATGAGGCCAAACGTGAAGAACGCGGCCTGGTATCCCGAAGACGCGATCATGTTGGCGATCGGAACGACCGTGAGGATGGTGCCGGAACCGTAACCGGCTGCCGTCAGGCCAACGCCAAGGCCTCGCCGGTCAGGGAACCACTTGATCGCATTGTTGATGCAGGTCGCGTAGACCGCACCGACACCGAGACCGCCGACGACCGACCCCACGTAGAAGCCCGGCAACGTGGTCGCGTACGAATTGATGACCCAGGCCAGCCCGGTCAGCACGCCGCCGAGGAGCACCAGCAGGCGTGGGCCGAATCGGTCGATGAAGGCACCGACAAACGGCGTGCACCAGGTCTGCACCACCACGAAGATGCTGAAGGCGGTCTGGATCGCGGCGCGCTCCCAGCCATGCGCTTTCTGGATTTCTGGAACAAACTGCGTCCACGAATACTGGATGTTCGAGGCCGCAACCATGCAGGCGACGCCGAAGGTCAGTTGGGCCCAGCGGGAGGAATCGATTTGATTGGGGCCGGAAGGTGCGCCCGCGTTTGACGACATGCGCGGTTATCCTACGGTACAATTCGCCGGATGACGACCTCAACTTCCGACGCCGCAGCGAAAGGCGCCAAGACCACCACCACCGCGGACGACACGCTCAAGGAAAAAAGCCGCGACGCCAGTGTCATTTCCGGAGGCCACCTCGTCGCCAAGGCGCTCAAGGCCGAGGGGGTGGACACCATCTTCACCCTGTGCGGCGGCCACATCATTGACATCTATGACGGCTGCATCGACGAGGGCATCCGCATCGTCGACGTGCGTCACGAGCAAACGGCGGCGCACGCGGCCGATGGCTACGCGCGGCAGACCGGCAAACTCGGCTGTGTGGTGACCACCGCAGGGCCGGGCTGCACGAATGCGGTGACCGGCATTGCCACGGCGTTCCGCTCCGAGAGCCCGGTGCTCCACATCGGCGGCCAGAGCGCGCTCGGCCAGTGGCGCATGGGCGGCCTGCAGGATCTTCCGCACGTCGACATGATGCGGCCGATCACCAAGTTCGCGTCGACCGTCATGTCGACCGAACGGGTCGCCGACATGGTGACGATGGCGGCGCGCGAATGTTTCAACGGCGCGTACGGTCCGTGCTATCTCGAGATTCCGCGCGACGTGCTCGACCGCGAAGTCGACATCACCAAGGCCGTGCTG
>Ga0310893_10000325_pt1 | contig 9705 bp, 5 predicted proteins | sample C0D2metaG_FD_203910 | JGI IMG/M metagenome (GOLD analysis project Ga0310893, IMG submission 203910) | Lab incubated soil microbial communities from West Virginia University Organic Research Farm, Morgantown, WV, United States - C0D2 | ecosystem: Environmental > Terrestrial > Soil > Agricultural... | reverse complement strand
CTGGCCGTTCGAAATGTAGACGACGTTCTCGTAGATCACCGGCGTGCTGATGACTTCGTTCCGCGTCTTCGGCCACAGCGAGTCCTTCGGGTTGGTGTCGAACTCCCACAGCTTCTTGCCGCTCTGCGCCTCATAGCCGCGCACCCAGCCGTCGCCCTGCGCGTGCACGACCTGGCGCACGCCGCCGATGTCGCCGACCGCGGGCGTCGACCACTGGCCGTGGAGGATGCGATCGCCCACCGAGTTGTCTTCCCAGCGCAGCTTGCCGCTCTCGATCTCGACGGCGATGATCGACGGCGCCTTCGGCGACGGGATGTTGACGTGGCTTTCGTCCTGGCCGTTGCCGGTGCTGCAATACAGCAGCCCGCCATCGATCACCGGCGAGCAATTCGCGAGGTTGTGCGGGAAGGTGCCGACCTCCTCCATCATGTCGAAGATCCAGATGATGTCGATGTCGGTCTTGCCCGTCAGCTTCTCGTCCTTGTACGGGCCGTCGTTCTCGCCGTCGTGAAATCCCTTCAGATCGGCGGCGATAATCTGGCCGCGATTGGACGTGAAATACGCGACGCCGCGCACCACCGTGGGTGAGCTGGCGATGCCCTGATACGGCCAGTCGTTGGCGCGGCCCGACGACAGCTTCTCGAACGTCGCCTGCCACATGAACTCGCCGGTCTCTTCGTTGAAGGCCATCAGCACGCCGCGATCGCCGGGCTGCTTCGGATCCTTCATCGCCTCGTTGTTGGTGCCGATCATCACGACACCCTCGGCGACCGTCGGGTTGCCGTACGACTGCGACCCGAGCTCGGCCACCCACTTCACGTTCTTGCCGGTCTTGACGTCCCACGTCGTCGGCAGGCCTTTCATGTCCGACACCATGTTGCGGCTTGGCGTGCCGCCCCACATCGGCCAGTCCGCGGACACCGCGGACGACGCCGCGAGGACGGCTAACACACTCAGAATAATTCGACGCATCGATTGCTTCCTGTTGGCCTGTTGGCCTGTTGGCCTACTGATTCTTATAGACCTTCACGTTATCGAAATAGACGTCGGAGATGCCGTCGGCATAGAGGCCGGGGCTCCCCATCTTGTGCGGAATCTTGTCCACCTTCTCGATGGTCCACGCCGCCGGTTCGGGATCGGCTGACGGCCACACCTTGCCGCGCACGCGCGCCGAGCCGTCCGGCAGTTGATCGACGCGCAACTTCAAGCGGTACCACTTGTCCGCATCCCAGGCGAACGGCACGCGCACGGTCATCTCGTCGGCGGCCTGCCATGGATGCAATTCGAGCTTCTGGCCGTTGCCGAACAACACGAGGCCGTACCGCTCGTTGATCAAGCCGACGTCGCCGCGCTGCCGGCGCGTCTCGCGCCCGCGCACGTCGGCTTCGACCGTGTAGCCCGTCATCGTCGGCTGACCCAGGAACACCTTCGCGCGGCGCCCGACGGTGTCGTCACGCGGCCGCATCAGCACCTTGCCGGCGCCTTCGACGGTGCGCTGGAACACCTTGCCCGGCGCGCCGGTCCACCACGCGGGCGGCGCTTCGGCCGCGGCACTGTCGAAGTCAAACGACCACGGCAGCGGCTCGACGACGCGCACGCGCGCGGTGCCGCTCGCTCCGGCCACCGTCGCTTTCACGAATCCCGCGCTCGATCCCTGCGCCGCAGCGGTGTACACGCCCTTGGCATCCACCGCACCGCTCACCTGATCGACCGACCACTGCGCCGCGGGCTCTTCACGAATGAAGTTGCCCTTCGCATCGAACAACCGCGCCTTGAGCGTAACGGTCTGTCCGGGAGAAATGATCGATTCATACGGAAACACTTGAACCACCGCAGGCGAACCAGTGGAACTCGTGGAACCAGTGGAACCCGTGGAACCAGTGGAACCCGTGGAACCAGTGGGACCCGTGGAACTGCGCGCAGCAGTGCGCGCGATGCGCTTGCCGATCGCGTATGTGGCGTCCATTGACGTGACGTAGACGCGACCGTCAGCAACGATCGGCGACGCGATGATCGGTTCCGGTGTCTGCTCCGTTCCGAGCAGATCCTCGTCGAGCACTTCGACGCCCGTCGCCGAGGGGCGGAGAATATAGAACTTGCCGTTCTCGGTGCCGACATACAGCTTGCCGTCGGCGAGCAGCGGCGATCCCTTCTGCAACGTGCCGAGCGACTTCTCCCACAGCCTGGCGCCGGTCTTCAGGTCGAACGCGCCGACGATGGCGCTGTTGTCGATCGTGTAGAGCCGCTGGTCGTCCATCACCGGCGACGCGAACGACGGCAGGAAACCGCGCGTGCGCCACTTGAACGCGTCGACGGCCAGCGTGCCGCTCTTCGTCGCGTCGACGGCGGCGATCATGCCCATCTCCGTCGTGTCCATGTTCTCTTCGCCGTGCGTGATGTAGGCGACGTTGTCACGGAACAGCGCGCTGTTGAGGATGGCGCGCTTGCTGACTTCGATCGACCAGATCTTCTCGCCGGTGTTGACCTTCAGCGCGTGATACACGCCGTCGGTGCCGCCGACGATCAACGCGCGCGTGCCGTCGATGTTCGCGACGATCGGCGTCGAATAATTGGTGTCGTAGTGGCGCGCCTGCGGCGACGCAATCCACACCGTCTGTCCCGTCTTCTTGTCGAACGCGAAGTAACGGTTGCCGGTGCGGTTGAGATCGCCCCACGCGAGCACGAGGGCGTTGAGGATCACCTTGTCGCCTTCGACGATGGGCGACGTGGTGCGGCCGCCGTGGGTCGTCACCGCGCCGTATTCATCGGGCAGCGATCGATCCCACACGATCTTTCCGTCGGGCGCGACGCAGATCAATTGCGCGGCGACGGTGAAGACGTAGATGTTGCCGGTCTCGGGGTCGACCGCGGGCGACGCCCACGACGCGCGGTGCTGCGGCACGTCGCTGAGGTACTGGCTGAACCGCTTCTCCCATACGAGCTTGCCGGTCTCGGCATCGATCGCGACGAGGCGCTCCTGCGTGTTCGCCAGATCGCCGACGGGCGAATTCAGATAGAGCCGGTTGCCGAACACGACCGGCGACGAGCGGCTGCCGATCGGAATGCGCCACGCCAGGTTCTCGCCTTTCGGCGACCACTTCGCCGGCAGGTTGGTTTCTGACGAACGCCCGTCTCGCGACGGGCCGCGCCATTCGGGCCAGTCGGACGCCGCGGTCACCACGATGGCCGACGCCGCGATCGCCGCAGCCAGGGCCGAGCGGCGCAGAACTCGTTGAATCAGTGCGGGATACATGAGTGGCTTACGTGATCCTTTCAGGAGCCGTTTACGGAAGACCGCTTTGGAATGCTATCCGTTGAAAGCAGGCAATTCCCGCGTTTTCTCCCGCGAGGAAGGGACGAAATTGGGCCGTAATCCCAGCAGCTCAGTCCGACTGGGGCAAGCGTAGACAAATAGGACGTTATTGTCGTATATTGTCATATAGACTACTGACATCGACGGGGCGTCCGATAAGCCGTAGGTCACCTATATTGTGTGTGTTGGCTCGCCCCAGACCAAGGAAGGTATGAGTACGCTCAAAAGCTTCGTTGTCTTCGCGATTTTGGTCGCGACGGTCGCGGGTTTGGATGCGCAGGGCCGGGCTACGCTCGTGCGCCCTCCGCGTCAGGGCGTGTTTCTCGCCGAGCCCTGGCGTCCGGCGCTGAGAGGCGACACCAGGATCATCGGACAGGTCATCGACATTCGCCAGGTGCCCGTCGCGCACGCCAGGTTGCAGTTGCGAAATCTCAATAACGGCTCGGTGCAGAAAGCCACCGAGTCGGATGAGAACGGCGAGTTTCAGTTCCTGGTCGATGATCCCGGCACCTACGTCGTCGAAATGGTGCTGGTCGACGGCCACGTCCTGGCGTTGAGCAATGCCGGGTCCCTCGCCCGATTCGAAACCCTGCGGACCGTTGTGCAACTGTCCGGCCGCTGGCAAGGTTTCGGCCGCGGCATGGTGATGCCGCAGAACGTGACCAACTTCATCGGCATGAGCGCTGCGACGACGATGACGGCACAGACGGTCGCCATCGCGCTCGAACAGAGCATCCAGCCGGTCGACTCAGGCGAGCCGGTATCTCCATTCAAGCCGTAGCTCGCGCCGATGTCGAATCCGACGACCCACACACCTTCGACGCCGCCGCCGCCGACCGCAATGCCCGGTGGCAGCGAGCATTTGTTCGATCGTCTGTCGGTGCTCTACAAGTATCGCTGGGCGGCGATTGTGGTGTTCGTGCTCGTGGTCAGCTGGGTGATGGTCGACAGCTACACGCGCATCCCGGCGTATCGCGCCATGGCGCGCGTGCTCGTCGAAGATCCGAACGCCGACATCGCCACGCCGTCTGAAATCCAGCGCAGCGTCACGGTCGGCGATCCCGAAATCTACATGCAGACGCAGCTGCGCATCATGAAGGGCCGTGACCTCGCGCAGCGCGTCGCGTCGAAGCTCGATCTGAACAAAGTCTCCGAGTTCAACGGCCAGAGGCCCAAGCCGACACAGCTCGCCGTCACGATCGCCTGGGTGAAGTACTACGCGGCCTGGCCGTACCGCCTCATCACCTCGACGCAGGCGGAAGCGCCGGCGACGGTGGCCAGCTTCGACGCGGTCGACGCCACGTCGTATCCCGAAGTGCTGCTGTCGCGCTTCAACGTCACCCAGGTCCGCGGCAGCCAGCTGGTCGACCTGACGTTCGAGTCCGCGGACCCGCAGTTTGCGGCGCGCGCCGCCAACGCCTTCGCAGACGAATACGTCGCGCACAATCTCGAGCTCAAGGTGCAGACGCTCAACACCAGCGCCGACTGGCTGACGGGGGAAGTGGAGAAGCAGGCCGCGCTCGTCAGGGAGAGCGACCTCAAGCTGGCACAGTACAAGGAAACGCAGGATGCCGGCGCCCTCGACAGCAGCCAGAACATCGTGGTCGCGCGATTGACGCAAAACAACGACGCCGCAACCAGGGCGCGCATGGATCGGATCGTGAAGGAAGGCCTCTGGCGGCAGATTCAGGCCGCCGGTGACGACGTCGAGTCGATCACCTCGGTGCTGAACAACCCGAACATCCAGAACCTGCGCGTGCAGCTCAATCAGCTGGCGCAGGAAAAGTCGCGCGCCACAGAGCGGTACGGTGAGAGGCACCCCGAGTACCAGAAGGCCGTGACCGCGCTCGCCAACGCCGAAGCCCAGATCAAAGAGGAAATCCGCAAGGCCAAGCAGAACGCCAAGAACGAGTTCGACAACGCCCTTCAGCAGGAACGCGAGATGCAGGCTCTGCTCGGCGACTCCAAGAAGCAGGCCACGGCGCTGGGCCGCAAAGGCGTCGACTATGCGGTGCTGCTGCGCGAAGCGGAATCCAACCAGACGATTTACAACCAGCTGGTGACGCGCGAAAAGGAATTGCGCGTCGTCGCCAACAGCCGCACCAACAACGTGCGCGTGGTCGACAAGGCGGACGTACCCGGGCTGCCCTATTCGCCGAATCACCGGCGCGACTGGCTGTATGCGATCGCGCTCGGCGTGGCGCTCGGCCTCGGTCTCGCGTTCGGCATCGACTACCTCGACGACACCGTCAAGACGCCCGACGACATTTCGCGGCGGCTGAAGCTGAAATTTCTCGGGCTGGTGCCGATCGTCTCCGGCGATCGCCATCCGCTGATCTCAGGCCCGGTGCCGCACGACTTCGGCGAAGCGTATCGCTCGATTCGCACCGCCCTTGCCGCGCAACTGCCGGGCAACGGTCCGCGCATCGTGGCGGTGGCCAGCTCGCAGCCGCTCGAAGGCAAGACCACCACGGCGGTGAACATCGCGATGGCGCTGGCGGTCGGCGGCGCGCGCGTGCTGTTGATCGACGCCGACATGCGGCGGCCCAGCGTGCACAAGGCGCTGCGCATGAGCAACGACCGCGGCCTGTCGCAGTTGCTGGCCGGCCAGGCCCGCATGCGCGAAGTGGTGCAGCGCACGCACGATCCCAACCTGCTGACGATCACCGCCGGCCGCACGCCGGCGAATCCCTCCGAGCTGCTGGCGTCCGATCGCATGCGCGCGCTGCTCTCGGGCCTCGAGACCGGGCCGTTTGACTGGATCATCATCGACACGCCGCCGGTCCTGGCGGTGACCGACGCGGTCATCCTCGCGCCGCTCGTCGCCGCGGTGACGTTCGTGATCGGCGCGGAGATGACGCGCTGGCGCCTCGCGGAGCGCGCCGTGGAGACCCTGCTCGGCAGCAACCCGCGCCACGTGCTCGCGGTGCTGAACAAGGTGAACTTCGGGCGCAACAAGTACTACTACTCGCGCTACTACGGCCACCAGTACAAGAACTACTACGCGGAATCCCCGGCAGCCTGATCCGTGCAGCGGCTGCTGCTAGTCCTCCTCGTCGCCGCCTCTTACCTGCTCTTCGCGGGCGGCAGGCCGTGGACACTGGCTCCCCTCCTGGCGATCGCGGCCGGCGCCGCGCTCCTCACCTCCCGGCGAACGTTCGCAATCCTCGGATCGTGGCGCTCGCTTGACCTCGCGCTGATCGCCCTGCTCACCGCGATCGGCGTGCAGGCGATGCCGCTGCCGGCATCGATGGTGGCGATGCTGTCTCCGCATCGCATCGAGATCACCAACGCCACGCGCCTGGCGCAGTTCGGCGGCGCCCCGCCGGAGTGGCTGACACTCTCCGTCGATCCCAACGCCACGCTCGTCGCGCTCGCTACGGTGGCGCTCGGTGTGCTCACCTTCTGGGCGGCGCGGGCGACGTTCAGCGCCGGCGGCAGCACGCGATCGTTCTGCCGCGCGCTGGCATTCATCGGCACGGTGTTCGCCATCACGGCGGTCCTGCAGAAGGCCGTCGCACCGCGCAGCGTGCTCTTCATGATTGAGCCCGATGCGCGCAGCGCGAGCCCGTTCGGCGCGTTCGTCAATCGCAACCATTTCGGCGGCTGGCTGCTGATGGTCGCGGCGCCGGTCGCCGGTTACTTCGTCGCGCGCACCAGGATTCACCGCTTTGTCCGCGGGCGCTGGCGCGAATCGATCGGCCAGATCATGAGCTCGGGGATCGTTTTCACGGCGATCGCGGTGATGGCGATCGTCGGCGTCCTGCTGGTGACGCTGTCGCGATCGGCACTGGCGGGTCTGGGTGTCGCGGCGCTGGTCGGCTGGCGGCTGGGACGGCCGCGCATGAACATCGAGCGCACCAGCCTCCCGGGCACGCTCGGCCTGATCGGCGCGGTGCTGCTGATCCTCGTGGTGTTTGTCGATGTCGATCGGTGGGCCACGCGGGTGGCCGAGAGCTTCGATACGACACCGGCGCCCCTGAGCCGCACGGCGATCTGGCGGGAGTCGCTGCCGATCGCGCGGGACTTCTGGCTCACCGGGAGCGGCGCGGGCACGTTCTCGGACGCGATGATCGTCTACCAGGAATCGCGGGTCTGGGTCGGCTCGATGCGGCGGTGGGCGCACTTCAACAACGCCCACTCGCATTACCTGCAGGTCGCGTGCGAGGGCGGATTGCTGCTCGGCCTCCCGGTGCTGTGGGCGCTCGTCGCGCTGGCGCGGCTGGGCTATCGCGCCGTTCGCTCCGATAAAGGGGAAATGTTCTGGGTCCGCATCGGTGCGGCGGGCGGCCTCGCCGGCCTCGCGGTGCAAAGCATCTGGGAGACGTCGCTGATCATGCCGGCGAACGCCGTGCTCGCGGGCGTACTGGGCGGCCTGCTGCTGTATCGGCGCGAGGTGCGGCCGGACGCGGGGCCGTTGACGCCCGAACTGTCGACGCGGCCGGTGCGCGTCAAGATGGCTTAGCCGATGCTCATTGTCGGTCTCAACGCGTATCACGGTGACGTCGCCGCGGCCGTGCTCCGCGACGGGCAGCTCGTCGCCGCCCTCGAGGAAGAGCGGTTCTGCCGTATCAAGCACGTCGCCGGTTTCCCGGAGCGCGCGATCGGGCGCGGCCTGGAGATGGCGGGCGCGACGCCCGCGGACGTTGACGTCTGGGCGATTGCGCGCGGCCGCCGCGTGCATCTGCTGCAAAAGGCGTGGTTCGGCCTCACGCATCGCCCGGGCCCGCGCCTGTTCGGCCAGTACCGCAAGACCGCGAGCAAGCAGGCCAGCATTCCCGACGTGATCGCGGAGAAGTTCGGCCTCGAGGCTTCGAAGATCAATGCGCGCTACGTCGAGCATCATCCGGCACACCTCGCCAGCGCGTTCCATACGAGCGGTCTCAGCGACGCCGCGTGCTGCGCGATTGACGGGTTCGGCGACTTCGTCAGCGTGTCGCTCGCGCGCGGCCAGGCCGGCCGACTCGACGTCATCGATCGCGTCTTCTTTCCGCATTCGCTCGGGCTGCTCTATCTCGCGATCACACAGCATCTCGGATTCAAGAAGTACGGCGACGAATACAAGGTGATGGGTCTCGCGCCGTACGGATCGCCGACCTACGTCGACGCGATTGCGAAGCTCGTCACGCTCGAACCTGAAGGCGGCTTCGCTCTCAATCTCGAGTACTTCCGTCATTGGACCGGCGAAATCACGATGAGCTGGGATTCCGGTGAACCGACGGTGCCGGATGTTTACAGCGATCGCCTGATCGATCTGCTCGGTCCGTCACGGCGCGCGGACGAACCGGTGAGCAGCGTGCACGAGAACATCGCCGCGTCGGTGCAGCGCGTGTATGAGACGGCGGCGTTCCACATCCTGCGGGGCGCACACGAGCGCGTTCCGTCGGACGCACTGTGCCTCGCCGGCGGGTGCGGGATGAACAGCGTGGCCAACGGAAAGATCCGGGCGAACACGCCGTTCAAGACGATCTTCATCCAGCCGGCGGCGGGCGACAACGGCACCGCGCTCGGCGCGGCGCTCGACGCGTGGCATGCGACGGGCCGGCGGGCAATCAGCTCACGCATGGAGCACTCGTACTGGGGCACCGAGTACGACGCCGAGACCATCGCTCGAGTGATCGGCGCGAGCCAGGTGGTCGAGCAGGGGCGCGCCACGTGGACGACGCTGACCGATGAAGCGGCGCTGTGCGAGGCCACGGCCACGACCCTCGCCGGCGGCGACATCGTCGGCTGGTTCCAGGGCCGCATGGAGTGGGGGGCGCGCGCGCTCGGCAACCGCAGCATCCTTGCCGATCCGCGGCGCCGCGACATGCGCGACACCATCAATCAGAAGATCAAGTTCCGCGAGCGCTTCCGGCCCTTTGCGCCGTCGATCCTCGCCGAGGCGATCGACGAGTACTTCGTCGACGCGGTGCATGATCCGTTCATGATCCAGGTCTATCCGGTCCGGCCCGAGAAGCGCGACGTGATTCCGGCCGTGACCCACGTTGATGGATCGGGACGACTGCAGTCGGTCAGCCAGGCCAGCAATGCGCGCTACTGGTCGCTGCTGCGCGCCTTCCAGAAGCAGACCGGCGTGCCGGTCCTGCTGAACACGTCGTTCAACGAAAACGAACCGATCGTCGAGCGTCCGGAACAGGCGCTCGACTGTTTCCTGCGCACCGACATGGACGTGCTCGTCATGGGGCCGCACATGCTGCGCAAGCCACGCTGATGCAGGGTGCGGGCGGCGCGCCGCTGCGGGTGTGTTACTTCAATCGCTCGTACTGGCCGGATACCGGCGCGACCGGCCAGCTCCTGACCGAGCTCGCGGAAGATCTCGTGTCCAAACACGGGATCGAGGTCACCGTTGTCACCGGCTATCCGGTCAACAGCACCGAGCCGTTGGCCTC
>Ga0310893_10000314_pt1 | contig 9869 bp, 6 predicted proteins | sample C0D2metaG_FD_203910 | JGI IMG/M metagenome (GOLD analysis project Ga0310893, IMG submission 203910) | Lab incubated soil microbial communities from West Virginia University Organic Research Farm, Morgantown, WV, United States - C0D2 | ecosystem: Environmental > Terrestrial > Soil > Agricultural... | reverse complement strand
AAATATTATTGGAAAGCGCCTTCTTTGAAGCTTTAAAAGAAGTTCATGTAGAAAAGATAAAGAAAATAATTGAAAGAGATTGGGGAAGTAATATAGACAAAGCGGCTGAATTAGCGGTTAGAACAATTGAAAAACAATGGCAAACATCCTTATCCACTTCATCTCCAAGTAAGGAATTCTATGAAGAACTAAAAAAGATAATGACATCAGGCAATAAATAAATATTAAAGGGTTCACACAATGAACCAAACATAATATTTTTTTTGATATTTAAAACATTATTTTGATTAAGGATTTGATTTGGCATGGATTAATGAAGTATCTCATCGCTCGATCCACATTCCACTATGGTTCATAAACACATGAAATCAATTTCGGGATAATAATATAGATAATACATTTCAGATTACAAATATTTTAAAAAATATTGCAAACTAGTGTGAAATTTCATACTCGTCTCACCGAACCTGCATCGGATATGTAATGAATCTTTAATAAGGGCCAAAGGGAATGGCAGCAATCAGAAGTCTGATGTGGAGCCCTCTAATAATGAACAATTTTTTAGATTATAGTTTAGGAGATCAATCACCATATGTCGCATTTCGAGTATTGACTGGAGTAGCATCCCCCTAATACTAGAAAGTACAATATGTTTTCCTTCTTAGTAGCTGTGCATGTTAGAACTTAATTTCCTTAAAGCTTAAATTCTAAATTAACATTGCTTTAATTGGAGAATTTGAACCAATGTCTCTAACCTATGAGAAGTTAATCCATAACCTCTTCTCATGGGAAATTTCAAAGAATATTAAACGATAAGGTCTTACAGGGAGGCTTATCCTATCATACAAATTAGTAACATAACAAACGTATTTGATATGACCTGACCCTTATACTATGCGGGATCTAATCCCACCTAACCAACATAGCATAACAATTCTTTTAAACAAGTTTTACAAACAGATAAATAAAAAAATGATAAATTTACTCATTTTATCATTTTGGAAACTTCTACCTAACTTCTTAGAATAAGTTTTTTCTTCCTCCAAAGCCTCTGAGTCTCCTGATGTGCATGGCAGTTTTTGCCTCCTTCAATACATCATTTACGTATTCTTTCATCGACTCGAGAGATTCCTCTATTTCCTTTCTTCTTTTTTCAGCCTCAAATAGTTCTCTCGTTTTTTTTTCAACTTCTTTGATGAGAGTGTTGTTCCACTTAGCTAGAAGTATTATCAATACTACTACGGCAGCAAAGGTTGAAGTAAATAAGGTTATCATCTTTATATTCTCGTCGGAAATTACGTGTCGAATTTGTGAGTGAATTTGGTCCGTCGGTGTTACAATCTGTATAAAAAATTCAGGTCTATCTCCGATGATGATAGGAGATTGAGTAGTCAGTCTTTCTCCTCTTCCATAGTCATAAATAGCGTAGCCCGAGTTGCCCATCAAGAGAGCGTGCGTAAGATTGTTCAATATTGTATTGCGATTTATAAAATCCTGTACATAGTCCCCAAAATAGTTCTGCCCCATCAATTTCTTGTCCGCACCATTGGCTAAGATGGTCCCAGATCGATCAAAAGCGACCAGAAATTGTCTGTCCCCGAGTTCCACATTTCCATATTTTGCAAAAAAGGGCTCGGTGGGAATAGCGGCTCCTACCATTCCTATATATTCGTTCGATTCTCTATTGACTATCGGATATGTTATGAATTCCCTATAGATACCCTGTCTTTCAAATCCGCCAGATAGTGTTAGACTGAGGTTGGTCTTGGTGTCTTTGACCCAGTTTCTTAGCGAGAAGTCTTGTCCCAGGAAGGTTTCAGTTCCTCTAGGTGCTAAGCTCATGCGTACTACTCCGTCCTTGTCAATCACAAAGAGCCGATTTACAATATCGCTGTAGCCGAAGTACTTTTCTTTTAGTAACGTTTCTGGTTCTGTTCCCATTAAATCACCTTCTTGAAAGTATTTAGATGTAGCTAATCCATCTAACATAGTAATTACAAGATTAAGATCTGACTGGATATGATTGGAAATGCTCTTTGTGGACTCAAGTTGCCTCTCCTTCTCCTCCTCAATGAACCTGTCTCTAACCGATTCCTCAGTGATGCTCTGATTGTAGATAAGTAATCCTACGGATAGAGATAAAATCAAGATTACTGATATTATACCAATTTTCTTAACTTTGTCCAATCAGACCCACTATTATTACCATCCTAGTTCTTATTAACCAGTTCTGAGATTAGTGCGAATTTGAATTTAGGCTTATATATTTGGCTATGTATGTCACTATAAGATTGCTAAGATCCGCGCTTATTACCGCTATAGGGGTACTAGCAGTTTCCATTTTAGCGAATTATTCATTAAGTTTTGGAAGTAATTTACAACAGATAGATAACTCGTCGAACAAAGAGAATGTCACACTTTCCGCAATCCTTGAAGACCAAGGCGATCCAGCAAGGTGGAATTCGCTGATTGGACCAGCTCTGGATAGGCTTAGAGAGGGACATCCTGATATTACCATCAACATCGACTACAGAACTTTTCCTTATAATGAAACAAGAGAGAAGTTATTGTCGACTCTTTCGGACCACATCCCAATTGATCTTATTACGCTTGACCAGATCTGGCTTGGAGAGTTTGCTGAGGACCGATTAATTGCGGATCTTACAAACTACACACAAACCTGGGGTCGTCAGAAAGATTGGTATGAAGTAAATTGGGATGGCGGTGCAGTAGATAAGAATATCTATGGCATATGGGCATGGACTGATGTAAGAGGAATTTGGTACTGGAAGGATTTACTAGACGAGGCCTCTGTTGATCCTAACTCACTAAAGACATGGGACGGATATATCGCTGCCGCAAAGCAATTAAATTCAGTGCTTCGGCCTAAAGGGATAGAAGGGGTTCATCTTACAGGAGCTGGGCATTCCCCGGATCTATGGTATCCATATCTTTGGATGCTCGGTGGAAATATCTTGCAGGAGAGAGAAGGACATCCCACAAAAGGTACTTACTGGTTTCCTGCTTTTAACAATAGCGAAGGAGTAAGGGCGATGAAGTTTATAAAGGATCAGGTGGATGCGGGCATAAAACCTCAAAAGAATCATTTCTGGGGAGAGGAGTTTCTTGATCGAAAATTTGCTGTAATGATAGAGGCCCTACAGCATCACATACCTATAACGACTGCCGACAGCCGAACTGCATTTGAAGAGAGGGTCGGATTTATACCCATGTTTCCTGTTCCACATGAAGACAATCAGACTTCTACCTTAATGGGAGGTTGGTTGTTCAGTATACCTTCAACTTCAACTCACAAGGATCTCGCATGGGAGCTTATTACAATTATGCTAGAACCAGATATTCTTGGTCCGTATCTCGTAAACCATGCAAATTTGCCGACTCAGATCCAAATTGGCGAGGGTCCTTTTTCGGAAGAACCAATGAGGGTTATACCATATTATAATGATTTGATTTCAATGATTCCCTCTGGTCATGAGAGACCCAACATCAGGGAGTATCCTCAGATAGCTGAGTTTGTGAAGGAGGCACTAGATAGCGTTCTCTATAAGGGGGCGGACCCTAAACGATCTCTAGATGATGCTGCCTCTGCTTCTGCAAAAGTGCTTGGTTGGTTGTAATTCACGAATATCAATTATATCAAATGATGTTCACTAAACATATTTTACTGGTATTATCGACTTTAGAAATGAGAAATTTATTACTTTTCCGTTTTACGGTAGTATTTGTTTGTCTCAGTTTTATCTACATCATTGAATCTATAAATGATATTTAAGAAAGGAAGTATTAAAAACATAAAAGTGCCCGCTGGGTTTTATTCTATTTACAATTATTAAAAGAAATAATCTATGTAATTAATAACGCTATAGAAACTGTATGTATAATAGGTAGCTATTCAAATAATGTGTTGGATGCCGTTAAAGTAGGCAAAGACCATGAGATATTATTTACAATCCTACAAACAAATATGTCTATAATATTGCTAATAAAGAGGGAGGGATATATCTGTATCAAGTCCGTTGGATATAATATCAAATCCAGATTTAGATGACATATTAAAATCTACTTTCAAAAAGAATCTTCGTTGATCCTGTAATCTTGGATTGTAAAAAAATAAGTAATATTCGATTAAAAGAGTGGATGTATTGTAATGGATATATGCTATTCTTAAAATCGTGTTTTGTTTCATCGAAATTCTCATGTTTCTACTCCATAGAATGAATTACTATGTAATACTTAATCTACTTTTACTTCACCAACCATTGAAGGGTGATAAATGCAATAGTACTGGTATTCACCGGAATCATCAAATTTAAAGCTGAAATATTGGTTGGGTATTATTGCACCTGAATCAAAGACTTCTCCTGCATCCTTGTCATTATCTTGTCCTGAGGTTACTGTATGGGATATAGTATCGCCGTTATACCATGTAATTGTTTGACCTTTTTCTATTGAAATAGGATTAGGAGAGTAGGAACTATCACCATTTATTCCTACTATGACTGCCGGAACAGAATTGTCATTCTGAGAATTGATTTGATCATTATTATACAACAGTTCCTGTTGATTTTGATCATTAGTTGTGGTATTTACATTAGGGGTGTTGCCACTGGTTGTTATATTACCAGAAGAAGGCAAGATTCTAAATAGAGAACCAGTATAACTTAAAACATACAGGTATCCATCTGGACCTGTTTGTAGGTCTGTTATACCGCCAAAACCTTGACCAAATACTATGGGTTGATTTTCTTTGGGGTCGTTAACTTCTCTATCTGCAAGTGGTCCTGTATTTTCTGCATATCCATTATCAAAGGATAGGTCATTTCGTGCTTCATTAAGAACAAATCGATACAAAAGACCATTATTTATGTCGCCTACAAACATGTTATTCTGATATCCTGTTCCTAACTTACTGGAATTCAAGAATTCCAATGCTGTAACGCCTATTGGTGTAACCCAAGAGAATTTTGGCTCAGAATATGATCCTTTCCCAAAATATACCAAGTCATCAGGTGTTGCTCCAGTAACCATAAAATCATTCTTTGAAAATCCTTGAATCAATGACCAACCGCTATTAAAGCCGGGATAGACTAAATTGATTTCATCGCCCGCCGTCGGACCATTCTCAGTATCCCATAGATTACTGGTCACGGGATCAAAGTCCATACCAAAACTGTTGCGAATACCCATTGCATAGTACAAATTAAGAGGGGATTCATCGCCAAATATGACATCGCCCTTTACGATATCGCCATCCTGAGTAACTCTGAGTACACCGCCAAGTCCATTTGGCTCTGGACCATCTTCAATATTCTGTGCTTGGGTCCTATGTCCTCCCACTTCTCCTACTATGTAGTAGACGTTATTATCCGGACCAATTCGGATTTTGCCTCCATTGTGCTCTCCTCTACCATTATCTGGAATTGCAGTAAGATCTAGTAGCAGAGTAGGATTTTCCAGTTGCCCGTCAACGTATTCATAACGATATAATCTATTACCTGATGGGTCAACATTGTCTTCAAAATCGCTACCATCTGCATCGTTGCCTGATTCAGTATAAGATAGGAAAACATAGATTTTTCCATCTGGTTGTTTTGCTAAAGCAATACCTAGTAAACCTCTTTCTATGTCAGTAGCCACAGATACATCAATTGCTGGAGTATCCTGTATCTGACCATCTATAACATGCATTACCTTCCCGGTTTCTTTTTCAGTGACCAGAATATCGTTAGGTCCTAAAAATGCCATACTCGTAGGCTTTTCTAATCCGTCGGTTACTTTTTCCACCTTGAGCACTTTATCTTTTACAGTGGGTCCATTGGGCGCTACAGGAGCTTTAGCATATGCTCCATAGGATAAATTAATCGTAGAATAATTTGAATAAAATAATAAAAATATGCAAAGAGCAGATAAAACAAATAATTTACTACTTGTTTTTTTTAGCAATGACTACTGATCATGAATTGGCGTATTAAAGAGTATTTATGAATTTCCTAGTATATCTGCCACTACTTAAAATTTTTGTATCTTGCGTATTGAATCAAAATGACCTAAGTATAATATTTGAGTTATAGTAAAATATCATTAAATAGATAATTAATATTTGATTCTTAAAACTTCAAGTATCCTTTTTCTAAACAAAATGCAAACTGAGATTGATAAAAATAATGTCCATAGACTTGCCACGGTAAATTCTGAATACTCTATCATTTTCTATCCAATATACTAGTATCGCTATATACTTTATTGTCACGTTTAGAGTCATTCACATTAAATCAAACATAATTTAAGGTTTAGAACCTCCAATTAAGGAAATTTATGAAGAACTAAAAAAGATAATGACATCAGGCAATAAATAAATATTAAAGGGTTCACAAAATGAGCCAAACATAATATATTTTTTGACAAATTTAATGCATTTAAGCTAGTGTTATTTATTCTTAATAACATAAAACTCGATATTTTTTTGAACTTTACTATTTTAAAAAGACCTAGTTATTATCTGAGTTGGAATAAAAGATTAAAGATTTTTTTCTTTTAGCCAGGTAGATTCAATGTGGTAAAACTTATAGAGTCAGTATTAATATCGCGAGTATTATGCGTAATGAACTTGTTTAGACATGTTATCTCAGTGACCATGAAAAAATTATTTCGAAAATTACATTCCATTGTATTTTCTCGGTAGTAACACTTTCTAGAACTTAAGTAGTTAGTGCAGATAAACTCTGTAAATTTATAGTTAACTTTACAGAGGCTGCGTTAGACATTGATATTTCAGATTGTAATTTCAGGTAATGCAAGCCGGGCTAAGCGAACACTGTGCCTCAACTTCTGCTTGAGAGCTACCGAATTGTCCGGTAAGATTACTACTGGTATTATTCTGAGCATCGGCCGTTGGGGTAACAGAGATGGCTGGAATTGTTAATACAAGAATAGTCAAAGCCATTATGCAGAGGCCTGTGATCTTTTTAATATTCATACTTACAACCAATGAAAGGATCGATTTAAGGGTATTGGGTATTTTGTGAATATATTCATTTCAAAACACCCCTGAATATTCTTCCTGTTGTGGGTCTAGTAAGAAGGCTACTGTATCAAAGAATAGACAATGGCAGAGTTTGTAAAGAACTTTAAGAATGATATGACAAAGGATAGTCAGCATCTGCGTAACCCAAATGATTTTACATTAAGTATTGTATTGTGGAGATCCTAGACATTTTACGGATTGCCTTGAATAGTGCATTTTACAGGATCTCATTGTAGAGGAATTGATAAAAACGTTACAAATTGTATATCGTAGAGCCGATGATACTCATGACGCCAAAATGGGGACTACGGATTAGTAGTCCTTCAACTCAAAGGCAATAGAGTTTCTGAATGACAGTCAGGCAGTCTGTTACTCGTTGGTCAGCATCATCTTTTCAGGAATGATATGGTTTGTAATATTAGGTGATCTAGCGTTTCATCCATAACATGAACCGATTTGATCCAAACAAGATAGCGACCCTTTCTATGGATTTAGATCGGCATCATAAAGAGAGCGAATTCTAATACTCAAAGGTTTTGAATCCTTAGAATTATGGATTCATCTTAGTATAAGAAACATAATAGAAAATTCAATTCTCAATTAAATGATTAGAATTAGAATAGTTATCCGACAAGATACCCTCAAATCAGGCACCAATCTTGTAACTATTACTCTACGGAATATGGCTTTATATGGCAGAAAAAACTCATCAGACCCACGTGGATATCCTCATGATTTCTACAGAATCCGCTACTTATTTGTAGTAATGATTTATGTAAAATAATGTTTTGGAACTAGAAATCAAAGGTTTTCTTAATAATCTGACCAGTAATAAATTCTTATTTTTATGAAAATGGCAGGGTTTATCAATAATATCGACATAGAATTGGCGAAATGAAAACATGTGAGATTTGTGGTGGTACAGTATCCTCTGGAACTACCGGCATTGTATGTTCCGCTTGTACTAGTATTAGAGAATTCACAACAGCTTCAAAAGGCTCTCTTCCTGAACATATATGTGGTTGTATTAATACAGATAGAAAGAATTGTCCTTTGTGTAAGAAACCATGTCATCATGATACATCCTTAAACCCTAAGATATTAATTTCACCAATGTAATATGAAGGGGAAGTAATTGATATGCAATTTATTTTATTTTGCAAAAGAATATGGGAGATTCAATTATCAGTTACGAGATATTCTGAATGTTAAATGCGTTCAAAAAAATTACAAAACATCTTTTCAAACTCTGATAGGATGCTATGGTTTACCCTAAATTCTATACCTTAAAGTATCCACATATTATGTGAGAGCGTTAATAATAAAATAAATATAAAAAACCTAAAGTGAAGAGTTTGATAATCTAATATTTTGGCCCTGATTCTTGACCCTAACGTCTCTAGGATTTCGCTATCATTCAACTCCCCATGAAAATGGTTATATTCCAAAAGTAATGAACATAATAATTGTAGAAATAGACATTATAACAAAGGTGGTCCAACCAATAATATTTGTAAGACGTCCATTTGTGTTTTCCTTAAGAATCTCTTTATCATTAGATAGTTTCATAACTACAAAAATAATGGGCACTGATACAACTCCATTAATAACTGAGGCATATACTAGTGCTGTAATTGGGTTAATACCAAGAAAATTCATACCTAAACCGATTATTCCACATATGATTATAACTAAATAAAACGCCTTTGCCTGTCCAAACTTTTGACTTAACCCTTGTTTCCAACCGAAAGTATCCGATAATCCATATGCAGTAGAAGTGGCCAGTACAGGTATAGATAAAAGACCAGTTCCAATAATACCTATCGCAAAAATTGATTTGGCAATTTCTCCAGAGTTAGGGAAAGACTGTACCAGAGGTTCGAGTGATTTTGCGGCTTGTTCGGCACTTTGTATTTCTGTAATACCATTGTCATGGAGACTTCCTGCTGTAGTAACAATTATTGCCCATGTGATCAAATGTGCAAAACCAATTCCAACCATGGTATCTGTTCCCATTGATTTTATTTCTTTTTTTGAAACCTTGGGTTTTCCTTTACCTATTTCCTTTATCTTGTGGTGTACAACTTCTTCTTCAGCTTCTTCAGAAGCTTGCCAAAAAAACAAGTAAGGAGAAATAGTGGTTCCAAGAATAGCTACAAGCATGGTTGCAAAGTCAGCGGTGAATTCAACATGGGGAACTATAGTAGCGATTAAAATTTGATACCAATTACCTCCTACAATCAATGCTGTTACTATATATGTTAAAAGTGAAAGAGTCAAATATTTTAATATTTTAATATATCTTTTATAAGGTATCATAATAATTGCAATTATAATAAATGCAGTAAAAAATATGCTAAAAATATTCAAAGATATTTGAGGGAACATAAGGCTAGCCGATGCAGCCATTGCACCAATGTCAGCTCCAACATTTATTGCATTTGCAACTAAAAGGAGAGAAATGAGGGGTAAGACAATTTTTCTAGAATACTTTTTTTTGATGATTGTTCCAAGGCCACTCCCAGTTAACAAACCGATTCTAGCACATATTTCTTGAATTACTATTATCAAAGGAATTAGATAAATCACTGTCCATAGCATTCCCAGTCCAAACTTTGCTCCAGCCTGAGCAAATGTTGCAATACTTGATGGATCGTCATCGGCTGTCCCTGTAATTAAGCCAGGTCCCAAAGACTTGAGAAAGGACTTTATTGACATTTCCTCTGAATTGCTATATTTACGAGTAATATATAAGAATAGAAAAAAAGGTGAACTGACTTTTTTATATCGTCGTAGAAAAACTCTAAAGCTATATCTTGTTAAT
>Ga0310893_10000301_pt1 | contig 10181 bp, 6 predicted proteins | sample C0D2metaG_FD_203910 | JGI IMG/M metagenome (GOLD analysis project Ga0310893, IMG submission 203910) | Lab incubated soil microbial communities from West Virginia University Organic Research Farm, Morgantown, WV, United States - C0D2 | ecosystem: Environmental > Terrestrial > Soil > Agricultural... | reverse complement strand
TGGTGACGTCCTATTACACGCGCGAGCAAATGCTGGCGTACGGCTGGCGCGTCCCGCTGATTATCGGGTGCATCATCATCCCCTTCATTTTTGCGATTCGCCGTTCGCTGGTTGAAACGGATGAATTCCTCGCTCGCAAACACCGGCCTCGCCCGTCGGAGGTCTTCCGGTCGTTGCGAGAGAACTGGCGCGTCGTCATCCTGGGAACAATGATGGCGACGATGACGACGGTGTCGTTCTATTTCATCACTGCCTACACCCCGACATTCGGCACCGTGGTTCTTGGCCTCGATGCCAAGAGCAACATGATCGTGATCCTGTGCGTCGGTCTCACCAACTTCACGTTGCTGCCGGTGATGGGAGCGCTATCGGATCGGATCGGCAGGCGACCGTTGCTGATCACATGCTCCCTGCTGGCCGCGGTGACGGCATATCCAGCGCTGGCATGGCTGGTCGCAGAACCATCGTTCACCCGCCTGTTGCTCGTGGAGCTGTGGCTCGCGGTCGTGTACGCAGGCTACAACGGCGCGATGATCGTTTATCTCACCGAGATCGTGCCGGCTCACGTCCGCACCGCCGGTTTCTCGCTGGCCTATAGCCTCGCGACGGCGCTGTTCGGCGGGTTTACTCCTGCCATCTGCACCTACTTGATCCAGGCAACAGGGAATCGCGCAGTTCCTGCTGTTTGGCTCGGCTGCTCCGCATTGGTCGGCCTGACGGCGACGCTCTTGCTCGGCGCCCGCGAGCGCGCCGGCAAGGCGGAGCCGTTGACAGAGCCCGTTACCGTCATTGAACCGGTGAAAGTGAATTTGCCGGAATGGTCGAGGAGTGACGCACGATGAGAGTCTCCAACTCGTACAAAGTATCCGCGGGCATACTCGCCATCGCGGTCGTGGCCGCGGCCGGCGGGCGTCTCACGACGATCAATGCACAGGGCCAGGGCCGGAATGAGGGCCTCGTTCCTTTTCAGCGCGACCTGACGAAGGAACTCGCCAACAAGATGAAAGGGACGTACGTGGTCGCCGCGGTTGGCGACGTCCTGATGCAGGAGCCGATGGGGAAAATGATCGATCCTGCCATCCAAAAAATACTGCGCGAAGCCGATACCACGATTGGGAACAAGGAAGGCTACGTTCTCGATTCCCGTAACTGGCCGTACGGACATGGCGGCAACTGGGCACCGAAAGAACTGGCGCAAGACCTCGCCGATCTCGGCTTCGATATTCTTGCTCCCGGAGAAGGCAATGGCGGTGAAGAAGGCATGAAGTCCGCCGCCAAATGGTACGGCGAAGTCGGCATCCAGATTGCTGGTCAGGGCCCGAATCTTTCGACTGCGCGCATGCCGGTGTTTCAGCACCTTGCTAAAGGCCGCGTCGCGACGGTCGGCGCCTTTCCGGTTCCCGATCGGGGCGCCGGATCGAACGGACCGAGCGCCGCCAACCGCAATGGGAATAGCGGCGCCGAACGCTGGGGCATGAATCCGTTGCGACTCACGGTGTGGAATGTCGTGACCGCGCCGATGTTGGCGCAGCTGAAGGCGATGCAGGACGCGATCACGGCCAGGCGCAATGAACCGGACGTCGCGAGGCCTGGTCCAGTCCCGTCGGATCCTCCCGATCGCGTGACGTTGTTTGGCGATCGTCGGTACATCGCCGGCCCGACCGCAGGCGGATATCACTATGAGATGAACCCGGCCGACTTGCAGGCTCAGATCCTCGCGATTAGAAACGCCAAGGAGTACGCCGACTTCGCCATGTTCACGATGCACGTTCACCAGAACCGCTACGCCTACCAGGCGTATTCGCAAGATCACTATCCGGTCGACTACATGGTTGAGCTGACGCACAAGCTCGTCGACAACGGCATGGACATGTATGTTGGCCACGGCAACCACACGATTCAGGGTGTCGAGATTTACAAGGGCCGCCCGATCTTCTACAACTTAGGAAACTTCGCGGTGCATCGATGGGGCGCCAGCGAATCGGCGCCGACCGGCGACCGCATGACTGACATCGAACGAGGCGAGTCCGGCAATGAATGGTTGCAGCAATACATCAATTTGGTCGCGATCGTGTCGCAGAGCACGTATCAAGACGGTGTGCTGCGCGAGGTGCGCTTGTTTCCGGTGGATCTCGGTGTCGATCGTGCAAATCGCGTGTGGTCGAAAATGAGCGTCGCTCAAACGCCATCACCAGAACTCGCGACGCGCATCCTGCAGGACGTGCAGAAGTTCTCGGAGCCGTTTGGGACGAGAATCAGCATCGAAAAGGGTGTCGGCGTGATTCGAGTGCCGCCCGAGGCGACCGTGCCGGTTGGCACTGGTCTTCGGGAAACCTTTCGTGAGGCCCCGCGCGCTGGTCGCGGCGGCGGGCAATAGTCGGCGTTAGGAGACTAGTTACATGCAGAAGCATCTCTCGCCCCGCGTTGGGATCATGGCCGCCACCGGAATGCTGGCCACCGTGGTGTTCGTGCTGGCCGGCGCGCCATCGGTGTGGACCCAGCAACAGCCTATTCCCGGCATCACTCCTTATCAGCGCGACCTCTCCAAAGAGCTCGCCAACAAGATGAAGGGGACCTACGTGGTTGCCGCGGTCGGCGACGTCCTGCTGCAGGAACCGATGGGGAAGATGTTCGACCCTGCGATCCAGAAGGTCCTTCGCGACGCCGACACGACCGTTGGCAACAAAGAACATTACGTGATCGATTCGCGCGATTGGGCCTACGGACACGGCAACAATTGGGCGCCGAAGGAAGTCGCCAAGGACCTGGCTGATCTCGGATTCGATCTGTTGGCGCCTGGCGAAGGCGACGGCGGCATCGAGGGTATGAAGTCGAGTGCCCACTGGTATGACCAGGTCGGCATCAAGATCGCCGGCCAGGGGCCGAATCTCGCGACGGCGCGGATGCCGGTGTTTCAACATACCGAGAAGGGCCGCGTCGCGATGGTCAGCGCGTTCCCGGTGCCGGATCGCGGGGCGGGCTCAAATGCCAACGTCGCCGCCAACCGCTCGGGCAACAACGGCGCCGATCGATTTGGGCTCAACCCGCTACGTCTGACGGTGTGGAACGTCGTGACGGAGCCGATGCTGCAGCAGTTGAAAGCCATGAAGGACACCATCATGGCCCGCAGAACCGAGGCGGATGTCGCTCGTCCAATGGCCGTTAGCCAGGACCCACCTGACCGCGTCACTCTTTTCAACGACCAGCGATACATCGCGGGACCGAAGCCGGGTGAATACCACTACGAGATGAATCGCGGGGACTTAGAGGCGCAGATTCTCGCCACGCGAAACGCGAAAGAGTACGCCGACTTTGCGATGTTCACCATGCACGTGCATGCCAATCGATCCGCATACCAGGCGTACTCGCAGGATCACTATCCCGTCGATTTCTTGAAGGAGTTGACGCATACCCTGGTCGAGAATGGCATGGACATGTATGTGGGTCACGGCAACCACACCATGCAGGGCGTCGAAATCTACAAGGGACGACCGATCTTCTACAACCTCGGGAATTTCACTGTTATGCGATTCGGCGCCGATGATTCAGGCACCGGTACGATGACTTCGATCGAGCGCGCCGAGGGCGGCGACGAATGGTTGCAGCAATACATCAATCTCGTGGCTTACATCGCGACGAGCAAGTATCAGGACGGCGTGCTCGAAGAAGTGCGAATCTATCCCGTCGACCTCGGTGTCGATCGCGCCAATCGGCCCTGGTCGAAAATGAGCATTCCGATGACGCCTTCGCCGCAACTGGCGAACCGGATTCTTGCAGACATCCAGAAGTATTCCGAGCCGTTCGGCACGAAAATCACGATTGAAAACGGTGTCGGCGTGATCAAGGTGCCTCGCGACGCAACGGTACCGGTAGGTGGCAATTTGCGTTCGACATTTGGTCCGGTCGCTCCGCGCGGAAGGGGCCCCGGCGGCTAATTGCGTCGCGGCAGCTTATGGCTCGAGTCGCGATCGCGACCACGAGCCATCCGGCTGCCGCGTGTAGAGCAACCGATCGTGCAGCCGGCTCTTGCGGCCCTGCCAGAATTCGATGGTGTCGGGCTTCACCCGATAGCCGCCCCAGTTCGAAGGCCGCGGCACCAGTGAGTCTTTGTACTTCGCGGCGAACTCCGCATAGCGCTGCTCGAGATCCGATCGATTCGAGACCGGGCTGCTTTGATGGGAGGTCGCGGCGCCGATCTGACTCTCTTTTGGGCGCGACTGAAAATACTGATCCGATTCGGCCGCCGTCGTCTTCGTCACCGATCCGTTGATGCGCACCTGGCGCTCGAGCTCGGCCCAGAAAAAGAGCAGGCTGGCGCGCAGGTTGGCGGCAAGATCGCGGCCCTTGGCGCTGTCGTAATTCGTATAGAAAACGAATCCGTGTTCGTCCGCGCCCTTCAGCAACACGATTCGCGCCGATGGCTCGCCCTTCGCGGACGCGGTTGCGAGCGTCATCGCGTTCGCGTCGATCAGCTGCGACTTCAACGCCTCATCGAACCAGATCGTGAACAACTGGATCGGATCGGCGTGCGCATCCTTTTCGTCGAGCGCGTGACTGGCGTATTCGCGCCGGAGATCGGTGAGCGGATTCATGGTTGTTTCACCTCGACCCAGACCCCGAGGAACCGGCGATCGGTGGACTTCGGATCGATGTCCCGTGGATAGAACCCTGTTTCGGCGGCGATCGTCAACGGCACCACCCCGCTCGCGAACTGCGGCAGCTCGACTTCCACCGCTTGCCCGGGCACCAGATCGAAGGAGCGCTGCCACCCGAACGTGCTGACGGTCACGGCGTTGGGCTTTGCGCCAGGATGCATCCGCAAGGTCACCGGCGCAGCGTGGCCGGGCGGAGTGGCGACGGTGATCTGCGCGGCCTGGCCGCCCATCGTCCAGAAGCCTTGCGCTTCGGGATAGAGCTGCTCGTTGTGAAAGTAAAAGGTCGCGCCCGCGTAATTGCCGGCCGCGAGCACGATCGGCACGAGCGGACGCGCGCCGGCGTCGACCACGGCCTTGGGTGTGATGGTGATCGCGTCGATCGCGCGCTCGAGGGATTCCGGTCCGCGCAGCCCGACGAAGTTTGCATCCACCGGCAGCCACAACGTCGTGTGCCACTGTTGCCCGGCTTGAGGCTGCAGCGTCCACGTTTGCAGCGGAGGACCGTTGCGGCCGATCTGCAGCGACAGCGGCAGCGGCTCACCGGGCGGCTGGTTGTTGAACTGCACCGCGACGTCGTAGGTGCCCGCCGGCAGCGAGAAGCGGCCGTTGTGAATGACACGTACCGGCTGCCGGTCGGATCGCTGCAGCGCCTTCACGCCGAGCACCAGCTGCGGCAACGCATCGGCCGCGGCGCCCTTGCGCAGCGGGTCGTAAACGATCGATGCGGGACGTGCCCGCGCATCGAAGCCGTCGAGCGCGGCAAGCCGCGCCCTGGCGCCGAGATCGAGCGTGCGCGCCTCGGTGCGGCCTGACGGTAACCACGGCGCCGTGATCGCGATGATCAGCAGCGCGATTCCGAACATGAGGAATGCGAAGAGCGCCGAGACGCCGGCACGCGAGCTGCGCGTTCGCGACAGTACGAATGCCGCGGCGCCGGCGATTGCGAGCCACACAGTCGTGAGCAGCCACGCGATGGCCCACTGCTGGCGGACGAAGCTCGGGGCGAGCGACCATAAATCCCAGCGCGGCGACCAGAAATCGAGCAGCGCCGACGTGCCGTCGCGCGAGTTGCTGATGAGCAGTCCGTTTTGTCCGATCGCGAGCGTGATCGCGATGCCGACGCCGACCCACAGCAGCAGATGCTGCGCGGCGCGGCGCGGCGATCCGGCCGGCGCCGCTCGGAAGGCGACCGCGATCGGCAGCATCAACAGCGGCAGTCCGGCTGCAATCGGCCGTGCCGGCGCCGCGGCGCCGCCCCACCAGATGTGGAAGCTGCCGACCATCGCGAGCAGCGCGCTGAAGATAAAGGTGATCTCGAGGGCCTGGCGACGCAGCTCGCCGCCGGCGCGCCACATGTGAAACAGCCCCGTGCCGGCGAGGATATAGACCGGTGCGTACGCGAGCAGCCCGTACTCCTGATCGAACAGCAGCCCCGGCGCTCCAAGCCGCAAGTACAGGAGGCTGGTCTCCCGCTGCGATCCGTACGGAGCCATTGGCAATGGGTTGCCCCAGATGGCGTAGAAAAATGCGAACCACGCGGCGATCGAGATCGCATAAACCGCGACCACCACCCAGACTTTCGAATTACGTAAAAATGAAGCAGGTTCCCACTTACCCAGACGGAAAATGACGACCAGGAGGAGGGCGGCGGACATCGGTGCGTACTTCGTGCTCAGCCAGGGCAACGCTGCGATGGCGAGGCCGGCGGCGATCCACGGCAGCGGGCCGGAGCGCTCGGTGTTGGTCGTGAGCGTCGTGTAGAACGCGACTATCACCGCCAGCCCCGCGGCGATCTCCGGATACACCGTGAAGGTGTTGAACGTGAACGGCGCCGACAGCGCGATTGCCGCCCACGCAAACGTCGCCGCGCCCGGCGCATTCAGCGTCCTCACCGTCCATCGCCACGCGATCGCGAGCGACAGCGCGCCCAGGGCGATCAGAAACCAGACCGAACCCGTGTAGCCGACGAGCGCGTAAACCGGCGCCAGGATCACGGCGATGCCGATCGGGTGGATCGAATAGATCTCGCCGTCGGTGCCGCGCGTCAAGTAGTGCGGCTCGAGATCCGAGTTGTAGTACTCGCGATAGTCGGCGCGCTCGTGATTGTTTTCGATCTTCAGGTCGCCGTCGCGCCACAGGCTCTGCGCGATGACCAGGTAATGCGGCTCGTCGCCCGACGGAAAGAGCGTCGTGCCGGTCAGCTTCTGCGCGGCGAGGCCCGCGACTGCGAGCGTCGCGGCGAAGATCGCGATCGCGATCGATCGCAGGCTCCATCGCTCGATGGCTCGCGCCGTGATCAATCGCGATTGCCACAGCGTCCACACCTGCAGCGCCGCCACGACGAGCCACACGATCGCGCCGAGCGGGCCGGACAGCGCCTGCAGCGCCGGCCACCAGTCGGGAATGACGGGCAGGAACGGGACGAACAGGACGATCAGCGAGAACAGCGGCAGCACGAGCTCGCCCAGCCGCGGCCGATTGAGCGTCGTCGTGCCTCGCGGCGCGTTGAGATGATCGATGCCGACGAGCAGCAGCCCGCCAAAACAGAAGAAGCCGAGAAGCGCCTGCCACGGCGGCAGCATCGCGAAGCGGTGGACGCCGCTTGCGGTCACCGTTTGATCGAGCACCCCTCGCGTCACGTACAGGGCGAGGCCCGTGATCGCGCACGCAGCCGTCGGCCACAGAAAGGCCATGCTCGACATCCGTCAGTGATTCTACGTTAGGATTTCGCCCATGAACCGATTCGTAATTGCGGCGTGCCTCGTCTGCGTGCTCGCGGCATGCCAACAGCCCGCGTCACCCGTGTCACCCGCATCACCCGCGTCACCTGCGTCACCCGCGTCGTCCGAGCCCACGTTCGACGTGTTGATCACCGGCGGCCGCGTCTTCGACGGCACCGGCGCGCCGTGGTTCCGCGCCGACGTCGGCATCTTCGGCGATCGGATCGGCGAGATCGGCCAGCTCGCCGATCGCAAAGCGACGCTGCGGATCGACGCATCGAATCTCGTCGTCTCGCCGGGATTCATCGACATGCTGGGCCAGTCCGAGTTCAACGTCCTCGTCGATGCCCGCGCGGCCAGCAAGATCACGCAGGGCGTCACCACGGAAATCACCGGCGAGGGATCGTCGATCGCGCCGCTCAACGATGCGCTGGTCAAGGCGGCGCAGCCGTCGTACGACCGCTTCAAGGTCACCCTCGATTTCCGGACGTTGAACGAGTACTTCGCGCGCCTCGAAAAGAATCGTCCGGCGATCAACGTCGGCACCTTCGTCGGCGCCGGCGGCGTTCGCGCCTACGTGCTCGGCAGCGGCCAGCAGGCGGCGGCGCCGGCCGATCTCGAGGAGATGAAGAAGCTCGTCGATCAGGCGATGCAGCAGGGTGCGCTCGGCGTCAGCACGTCGCTGCAATACGTGCCGGGCCGCTTCGCCACGACCGACGAGATCGTCGAGCTCGCGAAAGTCGCGAAGCAGTACGGCGGCATCTACATCTCGCACCAGCGATCGGAGTCCGGCCAGATCATGTCGTCGCTCGACGAAGTGTTCGCGGTGGCCGAGCGCGCCAACATTCCGGCGGAGGTGTGGCACCTCAAGACCGCGTACAAGGCGAACTGGGGGCGCATGGGCGACGTGTTGAAGCGATTCGCTGACGCCCGCGCGCGCGGCCTCGACGTCACCGCCAACATGTATCCATACGATCGCGCCTCGAACGGTCTCGACGCGTGCCTGCCGCTGTGGGTGCGCGAGGGCGGCCTCGAGCCGATGCTCACCCGTCTCAACGATCCGTCGCTGCGCGATCGCATCAAGCGCGACATGGACGATCCGAACGCGAAGGATTGGGAGAACCAGTGGTACGGATCCGGCGGCGGCGCCGGCGTGATGATCTCCACCGTGCTCGATCCCGCGCTCAGGAAATGGGAAGGCAAGAACCTCGTCGAGATCGGCAAGGCGATGGGGAAGGACCCGCGCGATGCGGCGATGGATCTCGTGATCGCCGATCGCGGCGAGACCTCCGTGATCATCTCGATCATGCGCGAGGACGATGTGCGGCTGGCGCTGGCCAATCCGATGATCTCGATCGGCACGGATTCCGGCGCGCGCGCCGAGGACGGGCCGTACGCCGAATCGAAATCGCATCCGCGCGCCTGGGGATCGTTCACGCGTATCCTCGGCAAGTACGTGCGCGATGAAAAGCTGATCACGCTCGAAGAGGCGATTCGCCGCTTCACGTCGCGGCCGGCGGCGCGCGTCGGCATCGCCGACCGCGGCATCCTGCGCACCGGCATGAAGGCCGACATCACGATCTTCAATCCCGAGACCGTTCGGGATGTCTCGACGTTTGTCGATCCGACGCACTACTCGCAGGGTATCGAGCACGTGCTCGTCAATGGTAAGGCCGTGGTTTCGGGCGGGAAGATCACCGCCGAGCGGCCCGGCCAGCCGATCAGAGGACGGGGCTATCGAAAGTAGCCTGGCGGTTGGGAGTGCGGAGATCCAATAAGTGCGCATTGGGATCGATCTCGGCGGCACGAAGATCGAAGGGCTCGCGCTGGCGGATGACGGGCGCGAGCTCGATCGCCGCCGCGTCGCCGCGCCGCGCGGCAATTACGACGACACGATCAGGGCGATCGTCGATCTCGTCTCTGCGATCGAAGCCTCCGTCAAAGATTCCGGAACCGTAGGCGTTGGCATCCCCGGCGCCATCTCGCCCGCCACCGGCCTGATCAAGAACGCCAATTCCACCTGGCTCATCGGACGAACGCTTGCCGAGGACTTGTCGCAGGCACTGGGACGGCCGGTGCGCCTCGCGAATGACGCGAATTGTTTCGCGCTGTCGGAGGCGACCGATGGCGCGGCCGCCGGCGCCGCCGTCGTCTTCGGCGTAATCATCGGCACCGGCACGGGCGGCGGCCTCGTCGTCAACGGCCGGATCGTCGCCGGCGCCAACGCGGTCGCCGGTGAGTGGGGACACAATCCGCTGCCGGCGCCCGAAGACGATGAGCGGCCGGGACCGCCGTGCTATTGCGGGCGATCGGGCTGCATCGAAACGTTCCTGTCGGGGCCCGCGCTGGCGCGTGATTACATTGCGCTTGGCGGCGACGACATGTCCGCGGCGGAAATCGCGCGCCGGGGCGCTGCTGGCTTCGGGCGCGGCGACGATCGCGCGCGCGCCTGTCTCGACCGCTACGAGCGCCGGTTCGCGCGCGCCATTGCCTCGATCATCAACGTGGTCGATCCGCATGTGATCGTGCTCGGCGGCGGTCTCTCCAACATCACGGGGCTCTACGATCGCGTTCCCGCGCTCTGGGGACCGTATGTTTTTTCCGATCGCGTCGACACCCGGCTGGTGCGCGCGAAACACGGTGACGCCAGCGGCGTGCGTGGCGCCGCGTGGTTGTGGCCTGCCGTGAGCGAGAGTCACGTCGCTGGAAGTGACGGGACTCGAGTCGAAGGGCCGGCATCATGAAGCGGGTCCCGCTGCTGCTGGCGTTCGCCATCAACCTCGCGTTCGTCGCCGGCTTCGGCGCG
>Ga0310893_10000290_pt1 | contig 10258 bp, 7 predicted proteins | sample C0D2metaG_FD_203910 | JGI IMG/M metagenome (GOLD analysis project Ga0310893, IMG submission 203910) | Lab incubated soil microbial communities from West Virginia University Organic Research Farm, Morgantown, WV, United States - C0D2 | ecosystem: Environmental > Terrestrial > Soil > Agricultural... | reverse complement strand
GGCTGAAAAAACGTGAGGACCTGCGCTGAGAGATAGTTGAGCGGCCGGCCCATCTCGATGGCCATCATCGCGGGCGTCGTGAGCCGCCGCCGCACGATCTCGCGGCAGACGCGCTCAACGAGCTGCGCCTGCGCTTCGTCGGGCTCGACCGGCCCCGGCGGATCGATCGCGAATGCGTGCTTCAGCCATGCAAGGCGTGGATGTCCGGCACGAGGCACAGCCTCCTATATTACCTATGTTCGGCGGTACAATGCCCGGACTCCAATGAAGCTGATCATCGTCGACCGTTCGAAGCCCGAAACGTATAGAAAGCTCAAAGAGAAGTTCGCCGACGAATTGAACGTCGAGGTCATTTGGGATCGCCGGACCAAGCAGCGCCGGCGCAACACCGCCACGGGCGGACCCGAGCGTCGTTCGCGCGAGCGCCGTCAGCTCATCAAGGGCTTCGACGGCAAGGACTACATCGTCATTCACGTCGCCAAGTAGAAGGTACGCCGTGTCCGGCTTTAGCCGGACCGTGTGGTCCCCCGGCTTTAGCCGGACCGCACCGGACTCCCCGCCGCCGGACCGAGATTCAGGAACGTCAACTGCTCGGGATCGGCATCGAATTCCGCCTCGGGCTGCGCCTTCCAGTCGAGCGCCGCCCGGCGGCCAATCAGATCGAGCGCCACGATCGCCGCAACGCCCGCGGCCGCCAGACGCAACAGCGCAGCCGGATCGTGAAGCGCGCCCAGCTCCCATCGGACGGGCCAGTAGGCGATGGCGTACATCCCGCCGAAGTACAGCGGCCACCGCGTCTTCAGCTTCGTATGGCCCGGCGGATACGCGCGCGTGAACGGCACGCTGTGGATCGCGATCGACGCAGCCTGGGCACCGAATGTGACCGCGATGCAGACGAAGATGGCGTGCCACATCGCCACGTTGAAGCCCACGAGAGGCAGGACCACGAGCGCGTTCACGGCCAGGGCTGGAAGCAGCGCGAACGAAATCATCGCGGCGCGCAAACCCAGCCAGTACGACGCGGACGGCATCCGCGAATGGACACGAAAGACCCAGGCAGCCGGAAGCTCCGTCGGCATCGCAAACGACGATCGCAGGCCGATGATGATCCAGTAGCCGATCACCATCGGAATCCAGAGCACGACCGTTCGAGGCACGAACAACGCCTCGAGCCCGCCGCGCCGGGTCGACGCCGCGACGCTGATGATGCCCACGGCGATCGAACCGGCAATCGCAACGGGCACCTGCTGGGGTTTGCTGCGCGCGAGCGTCGTGAGGATGAAGTCAGATACGGCGCGCGCCGTACGATCGCGGCCGGTCAGCACGCGGGCCAGGGCGCGGCGAAGCCGAGCGCTCGCCGCCACGCGCGCAGATGGCGCGAGCGCCGCGCGCATCTGTTTCCAGTACCCCGCAAACGTCACGGCGACCGCGCCGGCCACGGCCAACGGCAGCGCGATCAGCGCTCGTTCCGCAAAGAGGTGGATCCCATGCACCCGCGAGCCCCTGATCGACTCGAACAACCCGACGAACCAGGTGAGCGGCAGCCACTCAGCCGCGCTCTTGTCGAGAAAGGCCGGCGTCGAACGGCCCATGGCCGTGGGCACCATCATGAAGCACAGCACACCGCTCAGAAAAACGAACTGCAGCGCCGAACCGATCGACGCCGAGAACTGCGGGCCGACCAGCAGCACGAGCAGCCCTCGCACGATGACGAGCACCGAGAAGATAAACACCGCGCCGCCGATCGTGCCGGCGAAATGCGCCAGCGTGTGCCTGATGATGAGGCCGTCGTTGCCGCCGGTAATCAGGCCGAATGGCAGGCCCGAAGTGATATTGACGAGCAGCGCGGCGCCGAGGAGGAACGTCGCCAGGGCGGCGAGCTTCGCAAACACGACGGTCCTTCCCGGCACCGGCAGCGGCCCGAGGACCATCGCATCGCGCTTGTCGAACACCAGCGTGTCCCAGATGAACACCGTGATCAGGCCCGTGGTCACCATCGAGTACGCGACGAAGACGATGGCCATCTGCATCAGCCGTGTCTCGACGAGCTCGGGCATGTGTCTGGCCCTCGCCACGAGCCGGAGAATCTCGAAGCTGCCGACGGTCGACATCATGATGTAGATGCCGGGCGTGACGAGAAAGGCAAAGATGCCGACGATGGCGCGACGCATTTGAAGATCGGACGTCGCCGATTCGTTGGCGGCAAACTGCTCGAGAAAGGTACGCCAGAGGATCCGGAACGCCGGGACAGGCGGGTTCATTGCAGGTGCATTGCCTCGACGAGCGCACGGGTACGGCCCTCGACGTTGGTCTCTTCCACCAGCGTGGCAAAGACGGCATCGAGCGTCGGCAGCTTCAGCGTCTGGCGAAGGTTCTCGACCGAGTCGTGACCGACCATCCGGCCGTCCTTGAGAATGGCGACGCGCGAACAGACCTGCTCGACGACCTCCAGCACGTGAGAGCTGAACACGACCATCTTGCCTTCGGCCGCCAGCGATCGGACAAACGCCTTCAGCACCCGCGCCGCGCTGACGTCGAGCCCCGAAAACGGCTCGTCGAGGATCACGATGCGCGGATTGTGGAGGACGGCGGCGGCGATGAGAATCTTCTGCCGCATGCCCTTCGAGTAGGTCGACAGGGTCTGATAGCGATCGTCGTAGATGCCGAGCAGCTCGAGGAAGCGATCGATCTTCTCGTTGAGGAGCGCGTCCGGGATATTGCGGAGGCGCCCGATGAGCTGGAGATACTCGGGGCCGGTCAGATAGGTGTAGAGATGGGGCTCCTCGGGCACGTATCCCAGGAGGGCCTTGTATTCCTGCAGGTTCGCGAGCACCTCGCGGCCTTCGAGCTCGACGCGGCCGCCCGTCGGCTCGACGAGGCCCATCAGAATCTTGACGGTGGTGCTTTTACCCGAACCATTCGGACCGAGCAGTCCAAAGACCTCGCCAGGCCGGACCTCGAAGGACACGTGCTCGAGTGCCGTGAGCGCGCCGTAGCGCTTCGTCAGGTCATGAACGCGAAGCATGTGAGGTTGGACACCGCTCTGGGTCCTTGGTTCCGGAACCACGAAGGCACGACCACGAAGACACGAAGTTCTGCCGTAGCGCAGGGCTTCAGCCCTGCCTCACTACCACGAAGGCACGAAGCCACGAACCGAACGAACCCCGACGAACCAACGAACCCGACGAACCTACGAACCCCACGAACCCTCTACTCGTACCGCAACGCGTCCACAGGGCTTCCGGACGTTGCACGCCGGATCGGGAGGATCATCGCCACGAGAGAAACCATCAGAAGGAATGCGGCGCTTGCGGCGAGCGTCAGAGGATCGTGACCGAATCGCCCGACCAGAAGCCCACCCATCAGCCGAAGCAGGAGGAACGCGGCGGCAACTCCCGCGCAGAGGCCGATCCCTATCTGCACAATCTTCGATCGCATCATCGTCCACCACAGGTGGCCGCGCGGAGCACCAAGAGCCGTTCGAATGCCGATCTCCTGGGTTCGCTGTGTCATGGCGAAGGCGACGACGCCGTAGATTCCGACGGTCGCGATGAGCACCGCCATGCCCGCGAAGATCGCGAACATGCCGCCAAAGACGCGATTCACCCAAAGCATTTCGCGAAGCACGTCTTCGAGCGTCCGGACGTTGAAGAGCGGCAGATCCTCGTCGAGCGAACGGATCTCTTCGCGAAGCATCGCCGTGGTTTCGGCCATACCCGTCTCCGAACGGGCGAGCAGTACCAGTGCGCCAATGGGATTGAAGAGATACGGAAGATAGACCATCGACACCGGTCGCGACATGGCGTCGTGTCGAAGCGTCGGCGCAACGCCGACGATGGTGACGCGCCGGGGCAGGTTGTCGTCGCCGACGAGCGCAAAGGAACGGCCGAGGGGATCGGCGCCGGCGAAGAACTCCTCCGCAAACCGTGCGTTCACCACGACGACTTCCCTGCCCACGCCCCCGTCTTCACCGGTCAGCTGTCGGCCTCGGACCGAGCGCACGCCCAGCACATCGAAATACCTCGGCCCGATGGTCACGGTCTGCACCCGTGGAAGACGCTCGCCCTCCACAGGCGCATGACCGTCCAGCGACACACGCCGGTTGGTGCCGCCGATGAGCGGACGGGAATCGGCGATCGCCATCGATGCGGTGGGGTGTGCAGCCAGTCGCTCCTCGAGACGCCGGACAAAAGCTGTCCGCAGATCTGGCGCCGGGAATTTTTCCTCCGGCAGAAAAAGATTCATGGTCAGCAGACTCGATGTCTCGATGAGGCGGCCCACTCGTATTTCCGCCATCAGGTGCCGCATCATCGACACGGCTCCCGTGACGAGCACGACGGTGAGCACGATCTCGGCCACGACCAGCGCACCGGTCGAGCGGCGCGCCCACACTCCGGCGGTGCCGGTCCGGTTCGACGTCTGTTTGAGCATCGCGCTTGCGGGACGTCGCGAGACGTATAACGCGGGCACCACGCCAAACAGCACGCCTGTTCCCACGCAGATCACCGCGAGGAACGCAAAGACCGTTCGGTCCATCGAGAAGTCCATCCACATCGGCTTGCCGATTTCGGCCACGAACGTGAGCAGCAGCCCAATGCCGGCCATCGAAAGCGGCAGCGCCAGCAGGCCCGCCGCCAACGAGAGCATCACACTCTCGACCAGCAGCTGCTGAATGACGCGCCAGCGTGTAGCGCCCAGGGACGATCGAATGGAGACCTCGCGGGAGCGTTGAAGCGACCGAGCCAGCAGAAGATTGGCGACGTTGGCGCAGCTGACCAGAAGCAGCAGGCCGACCGCGGCCATCAGCGCACCGAGAATGATGTACCAAGGGGCGCCGATGCCCGGACGAAATCGGACGGTCTCCACGCGCACATCGGTCTTCGTCTCCGGAAAATCGCGGGCGATGGCCGCATGGATGACGTTCAGTTCGTCCGCCGCTTCAGCAGCAGTCGCGTCGTCGGCCAGACGGCCGATCGCGTTGAGCGAACGGGAGCCGCGGGGCTCGCCTGCAAGCCAGCTCGCGGCGCCAAGCGGCAGCCACACACGGTCCTCGAATGGAAAGTCGAATCCTTCGGGCATGACGCCGATGACGGTCGACGGCTGCGAGTTGACGCGAATGGTACGACCAAGAATCCCCGTGTCGCCCGCATATCGGTTCCTCCAGAGGTCGTGACCGAGAATGACGACAGCCGGGGCTCCCTGCCGGTCGTCATCACTGGAAAAGAGGCGTCCTTGCGCGGGCTGCACGCCGAGTACACGAAATATTCCAGCGCTCACGTAGCTGCCGGACACCTGTTCGGGCGACCGATCGGCATCGCCGACGGTGAGATTCGCCTGCGCGAGCGCCCCGATGTCGGCAAACGACCGGGCGGCGCGCTCCCACTCCCGGAATTCGGCATACGACGCGTGCGGATTGTCACCGGGCTCGCGGAGACCGATGCTGACTATACGGTCCGGCCGATCAAATGGAAGATCGCGAAGCAGGACGGTATTCACAATCGTGAAGGCAGTGTTCGTCGCTGCGATTCCGACGGCGAGCGTGACGATGGCGAGCGTCGTGAACCCGGCGTTGCGGTACAGGGTTCGCACGCCGAACTGCACGTCCTTGAAGAGCGAGTCCAGCCAGCCTGCGCGGAGGGCGTCACGATAGCGTTCACGTGTCGGCTCGACTCCGCCGAGCGCGACGAGCGCGTTGCGCCGCGCCTCGGCTGGCGTCATCCCGGCGCGAATGTTGTCGGCAATGTGCAGATCGAGATGGCTCTTCAGCTCGGCGTCAAAATCGCCACGACGGCGCACCAGACCAGCAACCTGCGCCAACACCCGTCTCAGGATCCTCATGTGATTCCTCAATCAGAGTTATTCGGCGCGCAAGGCGACAGCAGGCTCGATGCGCCTGACTCGAAACGCCGGCAGCGCCGACGCCAGCAGCGCAATCTCGAACAGCAGCATCGCCACCGCCCTCAGGATCGGCGCCGGCGCATCGGCCATCGCCCGCAGGTCGGCAGGGAGCAGCCTGATGGCGACCAGCGTGAGCGCGAATCCGGCAACGATGCCAATCGCGGCCAGCCGCAGTCCCCGCCGCAGTACGAGACGCATGACATCGCTCGGCGCAGACCCGAGCGCCAGCCGCACCGCCCATTCGCGACGCCGGGCAGTAACCGCGTGCGCGATCGCGCCGTACAGACCGCCGGCCGACAGCACCAGCGCGAGGCTGGCAAACCAGCCGATCAGCCATCGATACAGGTCCAGCGTCCAGAGAGAATCCGCCACGACTTCTTCCATCGTTCTCGGGTTAAAGACCGCGATCTGCGGATTCACTTCGTGTACGCGCGCACGCACCGCCTCGATGACGGCGGCCGGCTCGGCGCTCGTCCGCACGACCAGCGTGACGCCGAGCTCGGCGACCTGCGACCAGTTCTGCGCCATGGGAAAGTAGATCTCCGGCGCCGCCGGCCGGTCGAGCGCCACCTGCATGACGTCGCCAACCACGCCGACGATCTGGCCGCGATTGGTCACGACGCCGACCGGATCGCGGTCGCCGAAATACCGCCGCGCGAGCGCCTCGTTAATCAGAATCACCGGCGGCGCGTTCTTCGTGTCGTCGAGAAGAACACTCCGGCCTCGGCGAATCGGAATGCCGAGCGCCGCGAAGTAGCCCGGCGTCACGTAGCGCAACTCGATGGGAAACGCCGGCTCGTTTCTCGCCGGCGCGCCCTTGACGACGAAGTCGGTGGATACGCTGTTCCAGCCCCAGTTCTGCAGCGGCAGCACCTGCGTGAATCCCGCGGCGCGCACATCAGGCAGGCGGCCGACGCGTTCGGCGATGTCGTAGTACTGCAGCTCGACGCCCGGCACCAGCGGCTGGCCGAGATGGACGGTCACGACGTCGCCGGTCAGCATCCCGTTGGGCGCCTCGCGCAGGCGCGTCATCTCGTCCATCACGAGCCCGGCGGCGCTGGCGAGCACGAAGGCGAGCGCGATCTCCGCGATGACGAGGACGTCCCGCACGCGCGCCCACTCGCGCCCCGTCGTCGCGCGGCCCGATTCTCGGCTCACGAGACCTGCGTCGATGCGTCCCGCCGCGAGCGCCGGCGCCAGACCAAAGACAGTCGCCGTCACGAGGCAGACCAGCAGCAGGAAGGCGAAGATCGTCCAGTCGAACGCCACTTCGTTCACACGCGGGATACGCTGATCCGCGAACGACACGAGGAGGTGGCTCGTCCAGCGCGCGACGACAATGCCGGCGAGCCCGCCTACCGTGGCGAGCAACAGGCTCTCGATCAGGAACTGGCGGATCAGGCGCGCGCGCGACGCGCCGAGCGCCGCTCTCGTCGCCACTTCCTGCATTCTGGTACCGGCGAGCGCGAGCAGCAGGTTCGCGACGTTGGCGCACGCGGCGACGAGCACCAGCACGACCGCGCCAAACAGCAGCCAGAGGGCGCGGCGTGTCGGACCGAACACCGCGTCCGCATACGGCAGCACCCGCAGCGGCTCGACGCGCTGCTGCTCGGAGCCCAACGCCGCCCGGCGCTCTTCGACGGCCACAAGCTCCGCGACCGCGGCTTCCGGCGTAACGCCGGATTTGAGCCGCGCCACGAGCCGGCTCAGGCGGCTGCGAAGCGGCCGGTACTCGGCAATCCACACACCGACGTGCGACTCGGTTGTCGCGCTGCGGAGAATCGACGCCGCCCCATAAGGGAACTGGAAGCGATCGGGCATGACGCCGATGATGGTGAAAGGGCGATCGTCGAGCATCACGGACGTCCCAATCGCACTCCGGCTGCCCGCGAATCGCGACCGCCACAGCCGCTCGCTGATGACGGCCACCGATCCATCGTCGCGACGGAACGTCCGCCCCAGGAGTGGTCGCGAGCCCAGCACGTCGAACAGATCTCGATCGGACACGACCGCGGTTACCCTCTCGGGGCCGGACGGGGTCTGGAGGTTGCGCGTGCCCGGGGCGTATTCGCCAAACGATTCGAACGAGCTGCTCTCGCGGCGAAGCGCCTCGAGATCGTCTCGCTGTATCGTCGTGCCGGCGATCTCGACAAATCGATCGGGAGCGGCAAACGGCAGTGGCCTCAGGATGACGGTGTTGACCACACCAAAGAGCGCGGCCGTCGCGCCGGTCGCCAGCGCCAGGCTGAGCACCGCGATGATCGTGACGACCGGATTCTTCACGAACGTTCGCGCGCCGAACTTCGCGTCCTGCGCGATCTCTTCAAGGGTCATCTCTAATCCCCAATCCCTAAGCCCTCAGCCCTTAGCCCTCAGCCTTTCGTTTCGAGGAACTTCGCAAGTATGGCCGTGGTCTTGTTCCATTCCCGTTCCTCCTGCTCCACCTGCCGCCGCCCCGCCCGCGTCAGCTTGTAGAACTTGGCTTTACGGTTGTTCTCGGACACGCCCCACTCGGAGCTGATGTAGCCCTCCTGTTCGAGCTTGAGCAACGCCGGATAGAGCGTGCCGTAATTGACGAGCAGCTTGTGGCCGCTCGTCTGCTCGATGCGTCTCGCGATGCCGTAGCCGTGCAGCGGGCCGAGCGTCTCGAGGGTCTTGAGCACCATCAGCGCCAGCGTCCCCGCCCATACGTCCGATTTGTCACCGCCCATGCGCCACTCCTATGGCTTACCTATACAACAACTCATATGGGCTGGCAATAGGAGTTTCGGGATTTCACACCATTGGCAGATTCGCAGATTGGGAGATTGGCAGATTGATTGGGGGATTGGTGGATCTACAATGCCGGGCGATGAGCCTGGACCGCCGCAACTTCCTGAAAAAGATGGCCGCCGTGCAGGCGGGTGCCGCCCTCAGCACCGCGGCGGCGCGGCAGACGCGCAAGCCGGCAGACGTCATCGTCGTCGGCGCCGGCGCGTTCGGCGGGTGGACGGCGTACTACCTCAGGCAGTTGGGGGCGTCGGTCAGGGTCGTCGACGCATATGGTCCCGGAAATTCGCGCGCGACGTCGGGCGACGAGACGCGCGGCGTGCGCAGCTCGTACGGCGACCGCGGCGCCAATGCGGAGCTATGGGGAACCTGGGCGAACCGCGCGATCGACCGATGGACGAAGTTCGACGCCGAATGGGGCCGCCAGATGAAAGTGCGGCTCTTCTTCAACACCGGCGATCTCATCTTTCGCTCGGCGCCCGAGACCTTTACAGACCGGACCCAGGAGGTCTGGAAGAAACTCGGCATTCCGTTTCAGGTGCTCGAGGTCGACGATGTCAGAAAGCAGTACCCGTCGTTCGATCTCACGAACGTCAACTTTGCCCTGTACGATCCCCGCGCGGGCGTCGTGCGCGCGCGGCGGGCCTGCGAGGTTGTGGCCGAGGCCTTCCGCCAGTCTGGCGGTGAGATTCTGATGGGCTATGCCGCCATGGGCGATCGGAGCGGCGCGGTGCTGCAGAACATCAAGACCACCGGGCCAACTGCGACGTTCACGGCCGGCACGTTCGTCTTCGCGCTCGGACCCTGGTTTCCGAAAGCGTTCCCCGACCTGATGGCTTCGCGCATCAGGACGCCGCTCGGCCACGTCCACTATTTCGGCACGCCACCTGGCAGCGACCGTTTTACGTTTCCCAATCTACCGAGCTTCAATTTCCCCGGCGTCACCGGCTGGCCCGCGCTGCCGCCCGACAATCGGGGATTTCGCGTGCGCCTGCGCGGATCGTCACCGACCGACCCGGATACGAGCGATCGCGCGTTCGATCGCAGCCAGGACACGCTCGCGCGCACGTTCCTCGCCGAGCGCTTTCCGCTCATGGCCTCGGCGCCGCTGCTCGAGACACGCGCCTGCCACTACGAGATGAGCGCCTCCGGAAATTTCATCGTCGATCGTTATCCAGGCTTCTCGAATGTCTGGGTGGCCGGCGGCGGCTCCGCCGAGGGATTCAAGTTCGGCCCGGTGATGGGCGAGTACATCGCCAAACGTGTGCTGGCGATCGAGGACGACCCTGCGCTGGCCAAAGCGTTTGGGTTGCCCTAAAGAGGGTGTAACACGTTCAAGGCTTCACGGCAGCCAGCCTCACGACGCGGGTTGCTTGTTGCCCGAAGTCGCCCACTGCATCCGCGTCTTCGTAGCGGACAACACGAAGCGCGGCAAACAGCCGCAGCAACTCATTGGTCTCGAAGACGACACCACTTCCAATTGGGCCCGACTTTGTGGCGTCGCGATGAAACGCTTCCACAACCACCATTCCGCCGGGACGCAGCGCTCGGATTACTTCGTCCACGTATTCGCGTGCTCCGACGTAGCTGA
>Ga0310893_10000286_pt1 | contig 10304 bp, 7 predicted proteins | sample C0D2metaG_FD_203910 | JGI IMG/M metagenome (GOLD analysis project Ga0310893, IMG submission 203910) | Lab incubated soil microbial communities from West Virginia University Organic Research Farm, Morgantown, WV, United States - C0D2 | ecosystem: Environmental > Terrestrial > Soil > Agricultural... | reverse complement strand
GGACTTTCGGCAGAAACCTTCGTATCTACTGACCCCGGCGGGAACTCTTAAAGCGACCAGTCGTCTTGTACTGACGGGAGCGACCTTGCTGGATGGAGGGGGAATCGAGCGGAGGGTCCCATGAGCAAGCTATACATCTACGACAAGACCAGTTCCATTGACGTGAAGCAGGCGAACGGTCGCTTCTCTGGCGGGAGCGGCATCCACACGATCGCCGCGTCGAGCGTGGCCGATCTGCAAAGCAAGATGGACGCACTGCTGGCGACGGGGCAGACGTTTGAGCGAGTGCTGTTCCAGACCCACGGCAATTCCGGATCGATTTTCTTCAATCATGAGGCGATCGATTCGGTCAAGATCAGCAACTTCGTCAAGTACTGTCTCCTCTTTCCGAACCGCACGAAGGTGTATTTCGACGGCTGCAACGTTGGTGAAGGGAAGCAGGGATGGGCGTTCCTCGCGGCGGCAGGGCAGGCGCTCTTGCCTCTTGGCGGCGGAGTCACCATGGCATACACCTCGTTGGGCCTCGGGTTGCCCGGGTGGGTCCCATTCATTGGAGGTCACACCGAGCATCTCACGGGCGACTTGAGACTGATCGATTTCAAGCCCGGCGGCATCGAGTCGGAACGGCTCGACAGTGACGACGGCATGAATGAAATGATGCGGATAGTGGCCATCACGAAGCAGTTCTAATGCCTGTTGCTGCGTACGGGACTTGGTTGATGTTGGACAGGTTTGGACCAGAGGTCGGATCCCGACTATCGTCGGTCGTCGCTCTGTGTGAGCTGGTGTATCCGCTGATGCGATAGTCCCAGCAGGCGTGCAGCATCGCGAGCGCTCATCTTCAGTCGCCCGGCCCGCAGCACTCGAACGGCCCGTCTGGCTGCAAGGGCTGCACGTCGATCTTCCTCTTCGGCCTTCTTGCGGAGTGTGGCGTAGGCGCGCACCGCCCTGGCCGCGCTCTTCGGCAGTTTCACATCGTCGACGATAGTGGCGTTGTGTGCGTTGCCGACGAACAGGCCCAGCGCTTCGACGATGCGGCGGCGGGCTTCGTCAACGGTGCGACCCTGCGTGTGGCATCCGCGCACACCACGAACCGAGGCTACCCAAAAACCGGATTCGTCTCGCTCGTAAGCGACGCGATAGGTTTTCATGGCTTCTTCAACCATCCCTTTCCGAGGCACGGCTCCAGGTCGCGCTCGATCTGGCGCAATAGACCGGGTCCGATGTCTTCGCCGGCGTGGACCGGCACGGTCGTCACGCAGCGACCGCAGTCGACGCGCAGATGAGAGCCGCGTTGTCGCGTCTCGACGCAACCGAAGGACCTCAGTATCCGTCGAAGGTCCTTCGCCGTCATGAGGATCAGAATAGCCGATGGCCGGTTATGTGTCTAGTATGCTAGACAGATTCGAACACGGAAATCCCCGCAGGCGATGCGCCGCCGTTCCACCCGCCGAGGCTGCCGGAGTGGCCAGGTCAGGGAGGTTCTCCCGCCGCTCGAGGCTATCAAGAGGACTTGTTCGAAGCCTTGAGCTCGCGAAGAAGCCATGCCTTCGCAAGCTTCCAGTCGCGCGTCACCGTGTCGGTCGAGACCCGTAGGACTTTCGCCGTCTCCTCGACGGTCAGCCCTCCAAAGAACCGCAGCTCGATGATCTGACCCTTCCGCGAATCCTTCTCGCTCAACGCCCGCATGGCATCGTCCAGTGCCACGATGTCGGTGCCTTTGTCGGCTGCCGGAAGCAACGCGCCGTCGAATGACACCCTCCGGACACCGCCGCCTCGCTTCTGGTAGTGCCGGGCGCGCGCGAAATCCACGAGGATGCGACGCATCAACCTGGCGGCAATGGCAAAGAACTGGGCGCGGTTCTGCCAGTGCATGCGTCGAAGGTCAACGAGCCGTAGATAGACCTCGTTGACGAGCGCAGTCGGCTGAAGGGTGTGTCCGGGGTTCTCGCGGGCCATGTGCCGACGCGCCAGACGTCGCAGCTCCGCGTGCACGATCGGAAGCAACTGCTCGAGCGCTGCCTCATCCCCGTGACGCCAGGCCACGAGCAAATCGCTCACCGGAGTGTGCGATCCGGGTGCGGGGGGCTTGAGCGGCATCGCCCTGCCGGCGTTTCTATCCTCCGTCGTCATGACCCGCAACGCTTTCGAACGAACTCCCGCGTCTTGTCCTGACGTGCGGCTTTTTTCGGTTTGATCCCGCTTCTTCCACCGTCGACTGAGCCGCCCTTCGTCGACGGGAGGAAGCGACGTGACCGACACACTCCGCCATACGGTCGCAGGAATAGTGGTTCTGGGTGTCTGGGGATGGCTGCCGAACCAGGCCTTCGCGCAGACCACACCCGTCCGCATGATGCGGGTGCTGGTCCTGAACACGGCCGGTGCGCCGGTCGCAGTCCTCTCGGAAGCGGAGAAGGCCGCCGCCCGCGTGTTCCAGGCCGCCGGGATCGAGACGACCTGGCGCCAAGCTGGCACGGGCACAGTTGATGACGACTTGACGTCGATGATCATCATCAACCTGATGTCCGCGTCGATGGAGGCCCGCATGAAGGCGCCAGCCACGGTCATGGGATTTGCGGTCTCCGGAGCGCGTTTGGCCAGCATCATGTACGGCCGCGTCGAACGTCTGGCCCAAGCCAACGCAACCGATCTGGCGACGGTGCTCGGTCATGTGATCGCCCACGAAATCGGCCATCTCCTGCTGCCGCCCGGCGGGCATTCGGCTGGCGGCATCATGAACGCCATGCTCGATCTGCATCTCGCTGTCCGAGGCGTCTTGCAGTTCAGCTCGACGGAGGTAACCGCGATGCGCGCGAGAATCGCGGCGCTTGCGCGTTCGCGCGACGGGGAGGCCAGCAACCAGATCCGCGATCAACTGGAGTGACTCTCGAAGCGCAAACGGAGCGAGTAGTGTGAACAGCCCAGACGCGCGAAAGATAGAGCCAGCTCGACGCGCCTCAGCGCCCTAGGCGGAGCCTCACGCTGACCATCGCGCGCCTCGGGTCGACGAAGACCGTCCCCACGCCGAAGTTGGTCGCGAAGAGGTTGTCCGAGGCGATGGATTCCTCTGCCGTCTCGTTCAGGAGGTTGAGCACGTCGAGCATCAAATCGACCGTCCCGACGCTGCCGACCTGAAACGGACGCGACACGCGCAGATCGACGAGCGACTGTGACGGCAACCGGCGCGAGCCGCGCGGCTCGAGCAGAATGCGCTGGTCGCCCTGCCGCAGCGACACCTGGGTCGTCGCTGCCCACGGCTTGCCGCTGAAGTGTTGCAGGTTCGCGGCCAGCATGATTCTCGTCCGCGGCACTGTCACCGAGCCCATCAAACGGAATGCGTGCGGCCGGTCGTTCGGCAGCCGTCCGGTCGCGTTGGTGAGGTTGTTCGGATCGCGGCCGAACGTGTTGGACGGCGCGACCGTGTTGAGCTGTGCGGCATCAGCCGGGCCGCCGCTCGAGGCCTGCAGCCCGCGCGTCCGCGAGAACGTGTACGACCCCGTGGCCTGCCACCCGTTCGCCATCCGCTTGTCGGCGGCGAGCACGAGGCCGTGGTAGTTCATGAAATAGCCGTCAGGGTTGGTCAGCAGGAACCGCCTCTCACCCGGTAGATTCGTGAGCACGTAGATAGGCAGCACCTGACCGTTAGCCAACGTAGTGGTGTCCTGCCGGTATTGGCCCGCCGTGTCGATCCACGCAATCGAGTCCGTGCCGCGCTTATGGATGTACGCGGCCGCGACCACGAGTCTCGATCGGATCTGGCGATCGAGGCCGATGGAATACTCGTCGGTCATCGGCGTGCGCGTCTCACCGTCGATCGCCAGGTTGATGTGCGGATCGACCACGGACACAGGTGTGGTGTAGCCACCCGTCGCCGCGTCGTATGCCATCGTGATCGTCGGCGTGACGCCGCGGTGGATCGAGCTGAGCTCGCCGGTGAGGACACCCTGGTGGAACCGGCCGTAGCTCGCCCGCAGAATAGTCCGACCGTCGTCGGTCAGTTTCGTCGTGACGCCGAGTCTGGGCGAGAAAACGTTTTCAGTATAGAGCGTGCCCAGTCCGTCGATAACGCCGGCGGTTTCCTGGCCGTTCGCATCGATTGCGTGGATGTCCTGGCTCACCGCCCGGTTGTGATCGAAGCGGAGGCCCGCGCTCACCGTGAAGCGATCCCCGATCGTGAACGTATCGCTCGCGAAGAGCGCCGCGGTGTCGAACCGGCCGCCTTCCGTGGAGGGCTGCCGATACACGGCCTGGAATAGCTGGGCGTTGTTGTCCACGTATCGAACGCCACCGGGGATCACGGCGGGCCCGCGATGATCGCCTTGCTCGAACGATGTGCCCGCTCGCATCTGGTGATCGCCGCCGAGCCAGGCCGCGCGATAGTGGTTCAGTACGGCCTTTGCCGTCACGCGATTGAGCAGCAGCTGGCCGAACTGGTTCACGTTGCCGCTCGAGACATTGGTAGCGCGATCGATCCGGTTCGGCGTCGTTCGATCGCCCTTACTGGGATCCATGTTCCAGTCCAGCACGTATCGACCAACCCGCGCCTCCCACACTGTCGACGGTGACAGCGTGTGCGTGAAGTGGCCGAATGTTGAGCTCGGCACCGATGCGTTGTGACGGAAGGTCGCCTCGAAGGGCGTCACGGTAGTGGCCTGCGTCGGGTTCACCCAGAACTCCTGGTGGTAGCTGTTCATGAGCTGCATCGCCGGCGTGATCCGCCACGTCACCTTGCCCGACACCTTGTTCTGCTCGTACGTCCGGGGGGACGCCGGATCGGCGCCAGGCTGGCTGTCGTAATCGCGCAAGTACTGGTACGCGGCGAAGAACCAGACCCGATCGCGCACGATGGGCCCGCCGAGGCTAGTCGTGAAATCGCGATACCGCTCGCGCTCGTACCCACTCGTTCGGCCGCCGGTGTTGGGGATGGTCCGAACGATCGGCTGACTGGTCCACGCGGACGGCTGCCCGTAGTACGCCGCGTCGAGCTGGAAAAAATCGCCGCCCTGTTTGGTGACGACGTTGAAGACGGCGCCCTGCATGTTGCCGTACTCGACCGACGTGCCCGTCGACTGAATCTGGATCTCCTGAATTGCATCGACGCTCGGCTCGGCGCGCGACACGCCTTGGCACGGACACGTGAAATTCGTGCCATCGATCAGGAACTGGTTCTCGTTCACCCCGGACCCGAACGACGACACGGTATTGATGGTGCCGCTCGACGGCGACGTCGCCGACACGCCGGGTGCCGCACGGATCATGTCGAACATGCTGTAGCGTCGTGTCGGAATGTTGCGCAGGTACTCCTGACCGAAGCGTGTTTCGAACCCGGTCTCGCCCGCTTCGAGCAGCGACCCGCCCTCGACGACCAGCGACTCGGCGACGTCGGCCACCCGGAGCACTGGCGTCCAGTCGAGGGTCATCCCGGCGCCAATCGTGATGTTGGCCACGCGGTATGGCTTGAACCGCGGCGACAGTTCGACGACGAGCGTGTACGTTCCGGGCGCGAGGACAGGAAATCGCACGTGGCCCCGGTCGTTCGTCGTACCCCTCAGCGGCCCGCCGATGAGCGCCGGCGACGAGAGGGTGACGCGCGCGCCGGGAAGCACGCCGCCCTGTTCGTCCTTGACCGTGGCACCCAGAGCGCCGGTCAGCCCTTGTGCGGCGGCCGCGACGGGGACCATCAGGGTGGCGCCGACGAGAATCAGCCCGGGGACGAGCTGCAGACCCGCTGAGACTATCCGCAAGAAGCCACGCATAACGGATTCCTTTCGGGCCGGAGGGCCGGCCTCACCCTAAGAAGCGGGAACCGCTTGCCGAAACTGGCATGTACCGCCTACTGACGCCGAGGAAGATCGATCAGCACGATGTCCGAGTTGTCGCTCGTCCGATCGAAGATGATCTGCTTGCCGTCAGCAGTGATGTCGAAGCGACGCATCGCGCCCAGCTTCGGGTCGGCAGGGAGCTCCATGAGGCGCCGGAGGTTCTTGACGGGCAGTTCCAGCAACCAGAAAGTGCGCGGCACACCGAACCCGCCTCGAACGAACACCGCGCCGCTCCCATCGGGAAGGAACCGAAGGTCTTCGCCAGTAGTTTCAACGACTGGCAACGCGACTTTACCGCCATCGGCCCCCACGCCCAGAAGGGGCGCTTGCGCGCCCACGTTGCGACCCATGTATAGGATCAGGTCGTCCTTTGGGGACCAGCTCGGATTGTCAACCTCGCCGGACACCAGCCGAATCGGCGCGCCTCCCGCGACGGGGATTTTGAACAGGCCCCGCCCATGACCGTCGTCGCCAGCAGCCACGACCCATGAACCGTCAGGCGACCAGTCGGGACTGCCGACGATGCTAATCTCTCCGGCAAGCGTTCTCGACTGTGAACCATCCATCTCCACGAGTGTCAAGGTGCGCCGCCCTCCTTTTCGCAACACGATTGCCGCTTGGAGGCCATCCGGCGAAACTGCTGCCGGCCCCGATAGCCCCCCCTGCGAACCTCGCCAGATCTCCGCCGACTGTCCGTCGCGATATCGCCAGAGCCCGTCGCCTGTCCCCTGAGCAGACAGGTAGAACAGCGACCTGCCCTTGACACGTGGTCCCCATGCTCGCACTGCGGGCACTTCGTATGGCCGGGTGTCAGCGGGGCCGGCGGTTTGACCGCCGATGGGCACGCTCCAGAGGCTGGCTCGTGGCTTGGCAACTGTCGCCACTAGACGTCGGCCATCGCCGCTGGCGGCGATCGACGTGTATTGCTCGACGCTCCAGCTCACGCGTCTAGAAGTGCGGGTTTCGACGTCGAGCGCCCAGAGCCATGGCCCGGCTCCGTCTTCTGCATACCCGGCGTAGAGTATGGTGCGCGAATCGAGCGGCGCCAGCTTCAGCACATATCCAGTCTGCTGCAGCATGACCTCGGGCTTGCCGCCGGACGGACGAATCCGCCACACCTCGCGGGTGCCACTCTGGCCGTGTATGAAGTAGATCCACTGGCTATCGGTTGCCCACGCGGGTCCATGATTGTGGCCCGACTCGAAAATCTTCGTGGGGTTGCTGCCGTTGCGATCTGCGATGAAGAGCGGATCGCCGTCGCCGTCCTTCTGGTACACGAGGCGAGTTCCGTCAGGGGACCACGCTGCGTTGAGCACGCGTTCCCCGAGAAACGGCCGCGGTGGGCCGAAAAGCGGCATAAGCTGCATCCGTCGCTCGCGGGTCCCCCGCAGCCAGATCTCCGAGCCGTCTCCTGTAAACCCGAGGCTGCGCACTGAACCGAGGTTGTCCAGATCGTCTGTGGGAGCCCGTGTGAGATTGCGGAAGTGTTGGGGATCGACCTGTGTCAAAAAGATGTCGAGCGGTCCATCCCGATCGGAGACGAAGGCGACAAACCGGCCATCCGACGAGATGACGGCATCTGTTTCGATTCCGGGAAAATCGGTGAGCTGCCTGAACTTCGCGTCCGCGAGCGTGAACTGCCCGTCCGCGAGCGGATTCTGCCACGCTGCCGTTCCCGGCCACCAGGCCACCGCCGCCGCAATCAATCCTGCCGCGGCGACGACCCAGGGAACCACGGAGTGTCGCCCCACGACCGCGGTGCTCGCCTTCGACGCGCCGCCGGCCGCTCTGTCGGCCGCCGGCCGGGCGAGCGCGTCGTCGATCTCCGCGCGCGCGTCGCCGATGTCGCGCTTGCGTTTCTTCGCGTCTTTCTCGAGACAGCGGCGCAGGAGCGTCATGACGCCCGGCGGGAGATCGCGAGGCAGTTCGTTCCAGTCCGGCTCGCGGTTCAGGATCGCGCCGATCGTGTCGGAGACCGTCTCGCCCGGGAACGCCTGCCGTCCGGTGAGCAGCTCGTAGAGTACGCAGCCGAACGCCCAGACGTCCGCGCGTTTGTCCACGGCGCGGCCGCGCGCCTGCTCCGGGCTCATGTAGGCCGCGGTGCCGAGGATCAGTCCGGCCACGGTGCCGCCGATCGTGATCGTCGGCGAGTTGGCCAGCTCCGGCGCGCCGCCCGGGTCGCTCTTCGCCAACCCGAAGTCCAGCACTTTGATCACCCCGTCCGGCGTGATCTTGATGTTGGCCGGTTTCAGATCGCGATGGACGACGCCCTTGTCGTGCGCGGCTTCGAGCGCATCGGCGATCTGTCGCGCAATCGCGAGAGTCTCGGGAACCGGCACCGGACCGCGGGCGACGCGGTCCGCGAGGGTGTCACCCTCGACGAGCTCGAGGACGAGCGCGCGCACGCCCTCGGCTTCCTCGAAGCCGTGAATCGTGCCGATGTTGGGATGGTTGAGCGAGGCGAGCAGGCGCGCCTCTCGCGTGAATCGGGCGAGCCGCTCGGCGTCCGCGGTGAACCCGGGCGGCAGCAGCTTGAGCGCGACGTCGCGTCCGAGCCGCGTGTCGTGCGCGCGGTAGACCTCGCCCATGCCGCCGCGGCCGAGCAGCGACTGCAGGTGATAGACACCGATATGACGTCCAATCCAGGACGGTTCGGGAGTTTCGGCGGCGGCCAGCGCCGCGGCCACCGCCAGTGCCGGCTCTTCGAGGAAGCCCGGCATCGAGGGCTGCTCGAGGAGCGACCGCACGTCGGATCCAAGCGCCTCGTCGCCCGCGCAGGCTTCCGCCAGAAACGCGGTACGTTCTGCGGCCGGGCGCTCGAGTGCGTCGTGGTAGAGCCGTTCGACCAGTCGCCAGCGCTCTGAGCTCATGTCGGGAAAGGGGAAGCGGCATCTTACGCCGAATCCTCCATGCTCAAAAGCGAGAAAGGCAGCGCGTGGATGTCATCAGTGCCGGCACATCCTGGACGGCTGGCAGCCAAATGCCAGTTTCGGCCAGCCTTTCGCGCATACGCTGCGGGAGGGCGTGCGATGAGGGCGGCCTGGTTCTTGGTGGTGATGGGATCGACCGCGTGTTCGCATCAGGGCGTCGTGGCGCCGGCCCGCGCGGCCGGACGCACCGACGTCATCCTGCAGTGGAACGAACAGGTAGTGGCGACCGGCGGTCCGCAGCTTCAGAGGACGCTGGCGATGGTCCACATCGCGGTGTTCGACGCGGTCAACGCCATCGAGCCGCGCTATCGGCCGTATCTGCGGTTGGCCGCGCCGTCCGCCGGGACGTCGATCGACGCCGCGGCGGCGGGCGCCGCTCACGGGGTACTGACTCGCCTGTTTCCCGATCAGCGGCAGCCGCTTGCGGCGGCGTTGGCGCGTTCGCTCTCCGCCGTCCCGGACGGACCGATCGAAGACGACAGCGTGCAATATGGCGACGCCGCGGCCCAGGCGATCTACGACGCCCGCCTCGACGACCGCATCCTGCTACCCGACACCGCTATTTCGCCGCGATCGACGCCCGGGGCGTACCAGTTGACGGCCGAGCACGAGCAATCGATCAATACCCGCGCTCGCGAATGGGTGCCGTTCGCCCTCGCGTCGGCGTCCCAATTTCGGCCGGGGGGGCCGCCCGCGCTCACTTCGCGCGAGTATGCGCGCGAACTGGCGGAGGTTCGCGACATCGGAGGGCTGGCCGGCACCCGTCGCTCGTCGGATGAGGAGCAGATTGCGCGGTGGCATTCGGAGCAAGGCTATGTGCAGCTCAACAGAGTCGCGCGCGCCGAGGCCGCAACCGACGGGCGCGACGTCCTCGATCACGCCAGGCTCTTCGCCCTTCTGAATGTTGCGATCGCCGACGCCTTCACGGGTGTCTTCGACGCGAAATACACCTACGGATTCTGGCGGCCCGTCACGGCCATTCGCCGTGCCGATGGGGACGGGAACAACGGCACTGAGCCGGACGTGGTCTGGTCCCCGTTTCGTCCGACGCCGCCGCACCCTGAATACCCGTCTGCGCAGGCGGCGGTGTTATTCGCCGGCGCGCGCGTCCTGACCACCTACTTCGGACCGTCCCACGCGTTCGAGACGACCTCACGCAGTGTTCCCGACGCGAGCCGGCGTTATGACAACTTCGAGGCCTTCGCGAAAGAGGGCGGCGAGTCCCGGATTCTCGCGGGCGTGCACTTCCGGACATCTATTAACGATGGGCGGACGATGGGCGAGCGGATTGCGGACTGGGTGCTGGAGCACCGCCTGCAGGAAAAATGACGTTAGGCCCCCTCCGGACTGCGCAGCTCGCGGAGCAGCCATGCCTTCGCCATTTTCCAGTCGCGCATGACTGTCTCGGGTGACACGCCGAGTGCCTCGGCGGTTTCCTGCACGCTCAGTCCGCCGAAAAACCGCATCTCGATGACTTTGCTCTTTCGCTCGTCGTGCTTTGCCAGCTCCACGAGCGCATCGTCGAGTGCGACGAGGTCGCGGTCCGGTTCGC
>Ga0310893_10000282_pt1 | contig 10330 bp, 9 predicted proteins | sample C0D2metaG_FD_203910 | JGI IMG/M metagenome (GOLD analysis project Ga0310893, IMG submission 203910) | Lab incubated soil microbial communities from West Virginia University Organic Research Farm, Morgantown, WV, United States - C0D2 | ecosystem: Environmental > Terrestrial > Soil > Agricultural... | reverse complement strand
CTTGCGCTTGCAGGAATTTCGATTGTTCTTTTCCGCGACCCGCCAAAGTCAGCTCTTGTTGTCGCAATCGCACTCATCGCGATCCGGATCTATCCAACCGGCGAATATCACATCGTAACCCTGCGCAGCTTTTTCGGAGTGCATAAGATTTACGACACTGATGATGGGCGCTTTCGCATACTCAAGCACGGTTCCACGATTCACGGAGCCCAGGTGATCGCTAACGAGAACGGCGAACCGGTCAGCGGCCGCCCGAAGCCGATCACCTACTATCACGACAGATCGGCGATGAACCAGGTGATCTGGTCCGTTCGCGCGCGGAAAGAAGGCCCTCTGCGCGTCGCAGTGATTGGCCTTGGCTCCGGCACGCTGGCATGCCTCATGAAACCTGGCGAGACATGGCGGTTTTTTGAAATCGATCCGACAGTGGTCGAGATCGCACGCAACCCCGCGCGGTTTACTTTCTTGTCATCCTGCGCGCCGGACCTCCCGATTGTGCTTGGGGACGCGCGCCTCACATTTGCGCACGAGCCTGACCGCGTTTACGACCTCGTCATTGTCGATGCCTATTCGTCTGACGCCGTTCCAGTGCACCTTGCGACCGCCGAAGCAATGGCTCTTTATAAATCAAAGCTCGCCCCGCACGGCGTCGTGCTGATGCACATCTCGAACAGGCACCTTGAGCTTAAAAGTGTTGTCGAAGGAATTGCCAATGCCAACGGGCTCAAGTCCTGGATCTGGAGCAGCGACACGGAAGAAGCCGACGACGGCAATTATATTTTTGCGTCAGATGTTGCAATTGCGGCCGAGGACATTGACGACATCGGCGAACTGAAATGGAGCAAGATGTGGGTTCTCACCCCTCCCGATCCGGCCGTGCGCACCTGGACCGACGACTACTCCAACATCGCCGGCGCCTTGTGGCGCCGATACGCCAAATAAGGTCGCATTAGACGTTGAGCACGCGCCCGTACGCATCGAGCACCGCTTCCTTCATCATTTCCGACAATGTTGGATGCGGGAAGACCGCGTGCATCAGCTCTTCTTCCGTCGTCTCAAGGTTCATCGCAACGACGTAACCCTGGATGAGCTCGGTCACTTCGGCGCCGACCATGTGCGCGCCAAGCAACTGGCCGGTCTTCTTGTCGAAAATAACCTTCACCAGGCCCTGATCTTCACCGAGCGCAATGGCCTTGCCGTTGCCCATGAAAGGAAAGCGGCCGACCCGAATATCGAGTTTTTTCTCTTTCGCGGCCTGCTCGGTGAGCCCCACCGACGCGATTTGCGGCGAGCAATAGGTACAGCCGGGGATCATCAACTTGTTCATCGGGTGCGGGTTGAGACCCTTGATCGCCTCAATGCAAATGACCCCTTCATGCTCGGCCTTGTGCGCGAGCATTGGGGGTCCGGACACATCGCCGATCGCATAGATGCCTGGAACGTGCGTTTTGTTGAGCTTGTCGACAATAATGATGCCGCGGTCGGTCTTCACGCCGACTTTCTCGAGGCCAAGATTTTCAATGTTGCCGACAACGCCGACGGCTGAGATGACGCGCTCAACGGTCAGCGTCTGCGATTTACCGCCGTCTTCAATTGTCGCGGTGACGCTGTCGCTTTTCTTATCAAGCTTGCTGACTTTTGCGTTGGTATGAATCTTGATCCCCTGCTTCTCAAAGCTTTTGCGGGCGAATGCCTGAATCTCCTGGTCCTCGACCGGAAGTATTTGCGGCAATACCTCCACGACGGTCACATCAGAACCGAGGGTTCTGAAAAAAGAGGCAAATTCGATTCCAATCGCGCCTGAGCCGACGACCAGCAAAGATTTCGGAACGCGATCCGGCACCATCGCCTCGAAATAGGTCCAGACCAGTTTCTTGTCGGGCTCGATGCCCGGCAATATGCGCGGGCGCGCACCCGTCGCAATGATGATGTGCTTTGCCCGGTAGCTGCCGGCGCCAAGCGCACCCTTTGGAGCCTCACTCTTCGAAGCCTTCACAATCACCTTGCCGGGCGCGTCGATCGAGGCCTCTCCCCAGATGACCGAGACCCTGTTTTTCTTCATCAGAAAGCCGACGCCGTCGTTGAGCCTCTTCGATACCGCGCGTGAGCGTGCGACGACTGCTTTTGGATCGTAGCCGACGTTATCGGCCTTCAGCCCGTAGTCCTTGGCGTGCTGGAAATAGTGAAAGATCTCCGCCGAGCGCAGCAAAGCCTTGGTTGGAATGCACCCCCAGTTGAGGCAGATACCGCCAAGGTAGTCGCGCTCCACGATCGCGGTCTTGAAGCCGAGCTGCGCCGACCGGATCGCCGTCACATAGCCGCCGGGGCCGGAGCCGATGATCAAAACGTCAAAATTCGTGTCAGCCATTCGCCTACTCGTCTCTCGGACCCGATTGAATGTAACCCGAATTGGGCATGTAATGCTTGCCTATATCATTGGGGGAAACGACATGACCAGAACCGTTGGTGCACTCGTGATCCTTGCGATCGGTGTGATGGCGCAAGCCGCCTCCGGTGCCGAGATCAAGGTCTACAGCACCATCGGGGTCAAGAGCGCGCTGGAGGACTTGGCGCCGAAATTTGAGAAAGCGACCGGCAATAAGCTCAACATCACCTGGGGCCTGATTTCAGCATTTACGAAAAAGGCTCAGGAGGGTGACGTGCCGGACGTCCTGGTTGTGTCGCGCGCCAGCATTGATAGCCTGACCAAAGACGGTAAGATCGCAGCGGGTTCTGACGCAACTCTTGCAAAATCAGTGTTCGCAATTGCCGTCAAGCGCGGGGCGCCGAAGCCCGATATTTCTTCCGCGGATGCACTCAAGACTGCGTTGCTCGCAGCTCGCGCCGTCGGCTACACCGACCCTGCCGCTGGTGGAGCGAGCGGCGTCCATTTTGCAAAGGTGCTCGAGCGTCTGGGGATGGCCGCCGACATTAAAGCCAAGAGCAAATTTCCGCCGCCGGCCGGTTTTGTCGGCACGTTATTGATCAGCGGTGAGGTCGACATTGCCATTCAAAGCAAACCGGAACTTGCTTCTACCGAAGGTGTCGAAATCGTCGGCCCATTGCCCGGGGATCTCGGCAGCACGACTGTATTCGCAGCCGGCGTCGGTGCGTCGTCACCGAACAACGAGGCAGGCAAGGCATTGGTCAAGTTCCTAAGCTCGCCGGAAGCACAGGCGGCGTTCACTGCGCACGGCTTCGATCCGCCCTGACAGTCAGACGACCATCATCACGGGATTTTCGATCAGCGTCTTGAACGCACCGATCAGCTCGGCGCCGAGCGCGCCGTCAACCGAACGGTGATCGCAGGACAGCGTCACGCTCATGATGTGAGCGGCCTCGATCTTGCCGTGGCGCGCGACCGCGCGCTCTTCGGCAGCACCAACCGCGAGGATGGTCGATTGCGGCGGATTGATCACCGCCGTGAAGTCCTTGATCCCGTACATGCCGAGATTTGAGACCGACGACGTGCCGCCCTGGTATTCCTGCGGCTTGAGCTTGCGGGCACGCGCACGCGCCGCGAGATCCCGCATTTCGTTTGAGATTGCGGACAAGGATTTGCTTTCCGCGCCGCGGACGATCGGCGTGATCAGCCCGCCAGGCAACGCTACTGCGACGCCGATATCGGAATGCCTGTGCTTGAGCATGCCGCCTTCGGTCCAGCTGACGTTCGCGTCCGGTATTCGTTGAAGCGCGAGAGCCAGTGCTTTAATGACGAAATCGTTGACCGAAAGCTTGTAGGCGGGCTTGCCGTCCTTGTCCTTCGGTGCGGCGCCGTTGATCTCCTCGCGTGCCGCCAGCAGCTTTCCGATATCGCAATCCATCGTCAGATAGAAATGCGGAACCGTTTGCACGGATGCCGTCAAACGCTGGGCGATCGTGCGTCGCATGCCATCGTGCGGCACGAGTTCGTACGAGTTCGGCTCATAAAGCGACAGAATTTGTTGGTCGGACATGGCTGGCGCCATGGCCACCCTTTGCGGTCCACCGGCAGCGGGCGCGTGTAAGCCCTTGCCCGACTTTGCGGCATCGATGTCGCGCGCAATCACGCGGCCGTGCGGACCCGAGCCCTGCACGCGGCCGAGATCGATGTCGGCCTCCTTCGCGAGGCGGCGAGCCAATGGCGACGAAAAGACGCGATTGCCCGGAGAGGTCCGAGCCCCCTCACCCGCCGCCTTTGGCGGCGACCTCTCCCCGCTGGGGAGAGGTGAAGCGCGCTGTGCTTGCGTCACGGCAGGGACTCCTCCCTCTCCCCGTTGGGGGGAGGGCTGGGGTGAGGGGGATACAGGCTCAGGCTTTTTCTCGGGTGCCTTGACCGGCACCACCTTTGCAGCGCTCGCCGCCACCTTCCCATCCTCGCCTTCGCCGGCCAGCACGGCAATCACCGAATTGACCGCAACGTCCTGTGTCCCCTCCGGCACCACGATCTTGGCGAGGGTGCCCTCATCGACCGCCTCGTATTCCATCGTGGCCTTGTCGGTCTCGATCTCGGCGATCACGTCGCCGGACTTGATCTTGTCGCCCTCCTTCTTCAGCCAGCGCGCAAGATTGCCCTTCTCCATCGTAGGCGACAGCGCCGGCATGAGGATGTTGGTGGGCATCTGTCGTCCGCCGGCCTAGCCGACCCCCGCTTGTGCTCGCTGGACGATCCTGCTCGGGGTCCAACTTGTGAGCCGGCGCGCCCGCCGACCCTCGACGGTTTCGCGATCATAGTCGACCGGTTCCGCATGCCGGTCCGCAAGCTCGGAGATTGCGGTCGCGGTCACATTCAGCGTGGCCCGCTCCTCGCCATTTCCCGAGATGACGGCCGCGACATAGGCCCCGCAACTCCGACAGATCAGATAATCGGCGGTCCGAAGCCCGAACCGATAGCGATTAAGCCCGTTGGGTGGAGCGGAAATCGTCAGCCGACCGTTCGGATCCGCCACGGCCCTGGTGCCATGACGGCGACAGAACGAGCAGCCGCATGCGCGCAATGGCAGATCGGCGACAGACATCGCGGTCTCGAAAGCCACCTCGACCTGTCCGCAATGGCATGCGCCGCTTAAGATCATCACCAGCCTCAGCGATAGCAAACGGCCTTCGCCGCCTCGACGATTTCGGTAACCGACGGCAGCGCGAGCTTTTCGAGATTTGCGGCATAAGGCATCGGCACATCTTTACCTGACACGCGTGCGACCGGCGCATCGAGATAGTCGAAGGCATGCTCCATGATACGCGCTGCGATTTCCGCGCCGACACCGCTTTGTTGCCAGCCCTCCTCGACGGTCACTGCGCGGCCGGTCTTCTGCACCGATGCAATGATGGTCTTGTTGTCCATCGGCTTGAGCGTGCGCAAGTCAATCACCTCGGCGTCGATACCGGCGCCTGCCAGCTCTTCGGCCGCCTTGAGCGCATAGGTCATGCCCATCGACCAGGACACGATTGTCACGTCATTGCCCCGACGCGCGATCTTTGCCTTGCCGATCGGCAGCACAAAGTCGTCGAGCTTCGGTACCGGCGAGGAATGACCGTAAAGAATTTCGTTCTCGAGAAAAATCACCGGATTTGGATCGCGGATGGCTGCCTTCAGCAACCCCTTCGCATCCGCGGCTGTCGACGGACTGATCACCTTCAAGCCGGGGATGTGCGAGTACCACGCCGAATAGTCCTGGCTGTGCTGGGCGGCCACGCGCGCGGCCGCGCCATTCGGTCCGCGGAACACGATCTGGCAGCCCATCTGACCGCCCGACATATAGAGAGTCTTCGCCGCCGAATTGATGAGCTGATCCATCGCCTGCATGGCGAAATTGAATGTCATGAACTCGACGACCGGCTTAAGGCCGGCGAGAGCGGCACCGATCCCCAGGCCGGCGAAGCCATGTTCGGTGATCGGCGTATCGATCACCCGCCTGGCGCCAAACTCCTGCAGCAACCCCTGCGTCACCTTGTACGCACCCTGATACTCGGCGACCTCCTCGCCCATCACGAAGACATCTTTGTCGCGGCGCATTTCCTCGGCCATGGCGTCACGCAGCGCCTCGCGCATGGTCATGGTGACCATCTCGGTGCCTTCCGGGATGTCGGGGTCGTCCGCCGCTTGTGGCACCGGTGCCGCGGGCGCCTTTGCCGGCTTTGGCGCGGGCACATCCTGTGTCTTTGCTTGCGGTTTCTGGGCCTTTGCCGGCGGCACCGACTCCGCGGCTTTCGGCTGCGACGCCGGCTTTGACGACTTGATCGCTGCCTTGTCCTCGCCTTCGCCGAGGATCACGGCAATGGGGGTGTTCACCGCGACGTCGGCGGTCCCCTCCGGGACCAGAATTTTTCCCAGCGTGCCTTCGTCGGTCGCCTCGACTTCCATCGTGGCCTTGTCGGTCTCGATCTCGGCAATGATGTCGCCGGACTTTACTTCATCGCCCTCTTTCTTGAGCCACTTGGCCAGATTGCCCTTCTCCATCGTGGGAGAGAGCGCGGGCATGAGCACTTCGATCGGCATGGCCTACTGTTTTCCAGGCAACAAATTAGCGATACACATCGGCATAAAGTTCGGAGACGTCCGGCTCCGGATCGTGGGTGGCAAATTCCGCCGCCTGGTTGATCAGGTCGCGAACTTCGCCGTCAATCTTCTTCAGTGCATCTTCGGAGGCGAATTTCTTTTCCAGAATTCTGTGACGCGCCATGTCGATCGGGTCGTGATGGCTGCGTACTTCATCCACTTCTTCGCGCGTTCGGTACTTCGCGGGGTCCGACATCGAATGCCCGCGATACCTGTAGGTCAGCATTTCGAGGATATAGGGGCCCTTGCCGGATCGGCACCATTCGGCGGCCTTTTCTCCGGCCGCTTTCACGGCACGCACATCCATACCGTCGACTTGGTCACCGGGAATATTGAACGACAACCCCCGACGCGACAGGTTGACCTCCGCCGAAGAACGCGTGATCGCCGTCCCCATCGCATAGCGATTATTCTCGATCACGTAGACCGCGGGCAGCTTCCACAGCTCCGCCATGTTGAAGCTTTCGTAGACCTGGCCCTGATTGGCGGCGCCGTCGCCGAAATATGTGATGCTGATGTTGCCGTTGCTGCGGTAGTTGTTGGCGAAAGCAAGACCGGTACCGAGCGGCACCTGCGCGCCCACAATTCCGTGCCCGCCGTAGAAACCTTTCTCCACGCTGAACATGTGCATGGAGCCGCCCTTGCCTTTGGAATAGCCGTGCGCGCGGCCAGTGAGCTCGGCCATGACTCCCTTGGGATCCATCCCGGTTGCGATCATGTGACCGTGGTCGCGATAGCCGGTAATGACCTGGTCGCCGGGCTTGAGCACCATCTGCATGCCGACGACGACGGCTTCCTGGCCGATGTAGAGATGGCAGAACCCGCCAATCAGGCCCATGCCGTACATCTGCCCCGCCTTCTCTTCGAAGCGGCGGATGGTCAGCATGGTGCGGTAGGCGGAAAGCTCCTGCTCCTTGCTGAAATCGGCGACGGGTTTGGCGTCGGTGCTGGGACTCTTCTGGGCGACCGCCATTAGCACTCCCTGCGAAAGCGTCCGGCAATTGTGACGAGGTGTCGGTAGGCTTTCCCGAACCCCAATAGCTTAAATCCCCCGGCGGTGAAAGCGCGAGACTGCCGCGGGGAATTGCGCAAAACGCCCAGAAATTGGCTGAAAATTTCAAGGCGAGCGGTGGATAACGCCGCCGGCCTTCCGCAGTTGCTAACGGGGATTGAGCAGCAGGGTAAGATCGCGCGGATCGACGTAGCCAAGCAGGGCACGCGCCCCCTCATCCAGCATGTCGGGGTCGATCCGGTCGGCCCGCAAAAGCGACACCCGGCGTTCCCACACCGCGCGTTCCGCCTTGAGCTGCATCAGATCGCCCTTCATTGCCGTGAGCTGTTGCTCGAGATCCTGCTGGGCGCGCAGTCCATGATTGCCGGTGAAGGCATTGGCCGCGAAATAGCCGATGAACAGCGCCGCAAAGGTGTAGAGACCGAGGACGGTCAGGAATGTGCGGCGGCGGCGATGCGTAACCATGGCCCGCAAGATGGGCCAAGGCCGTTAAAGCGCCTTTAATGGCGTCAGATCCTGTGCCGGATCTCGTTGAGGAAGAAGTTTCCGACGCGCTTGCCGCGGTTGCGCAGCACCTTCAGCACGCCCTGATCGACAAAATACGTGAGCAGGATCGAATCGCGAGTCTTCACGCGATTATGGACCGGGTCGGCCGAATGCCAGGTATCGGTCCCGACAGCAAACGCATAGCCGCTATTCGGCGCAAAACGCATCTGCGTCCGCTTCGGCAGGGAACCGTCAGGCAGTTTTTCATGAAAGATCGTGCCGATGTCGGTGTTGGCATCGTCCCTCGGCAGGTAGAGCTGCACGGTGATGCCCTTCCAACGCGTGTCCGTGTGCGGCGTGATCAGGTAGCCCGGGACGTCACGCGTCAAAATCGGGATCGGATACATTCCGACCTTCGCAAAATTTTTGCCGAAGCGCTTCGACAACCCCGGCGCCAGGCGCCGGATGAAGGCGAGCTTGACAGGTTCCGAGCAGAGCGCGCGGCCGACAATGTCCCACAGCGCGCGCTTTTCCGCCGGCAAATTGCGGATGTATTCGGGGAACAGATCGATCTTGACCCGCGTGTGTGTGCCGTCCGCAAGATCATGACCTTTGCTGCGGCCATGCATCGGCCGGTAATCGGATGACTCCGGCATCAGCGCGAGGATCTGCGCATAGATGTCGTCGGGAAACACCCTGTCAAATTCGAGATGGAAAAACGGCTTCTCGACGGCGCGTGCTCCGTCAATCGACTGCACGATGAATGCGGCCAGGCGATCCGCAGCACGCCGGCGGTCATAGGTCGACAGGTTCGTCGTCTGATCCATCGTGTGCACCCACAATCTGGTCCTGGAAGCAATTTGCGTCGAATTCACCGTCAAAGGCAAGACTCGGAGTGCCGCAACACCGGTCAGGCCTTCAGGACATCGCGCCCCGCGAATTTCGCCTGCGGGCCGAGTTCCTCCTCGATACGCAGTAGCTGATTATACTTTGCAGTTCGATCGGATCGCGCCAGCGAGCCGGTCTTGATCTGCCCGCAATTGGTCGCGACGGCGAGATCGGCAATGGTCGAGTCTTCCGTCTCGCCCGATCGGTGCGACATCACCGCCGTGTAACCGGCCTTATGAGCCATCTCGACGGCAGCCAGCGTCTCCGTGAGCGTGCCGATCTGATTGACCTTTACCAAAATAGAGTTTGCGACGCCGTCCCTGATGCCCTTCGCCAAGCGCGTCACATTCGTCACGAACAGATCGTCGCCCACGAGCTGGCATTTATTTCCGATCAGCGTCGTAAGAGTCTTCCAGCCTTCCCAGTCATCTTCTGCCATACCGTCCTCGATGGAGATGATCGGGTATTTCGCGACAAGATCGGCGAGATACTTCGCCTGGTCCTGCCTCGAACGTTTCTTGCCTTCGCCCTCGTAGACATACGAGCCGTCTTTGTAAAACTCGGTGGCCGCGCAATCGAGGGCAAGCATCACGTCGCCGCCGGGCTTGTATCCGGCCTTCGCGATCGCCTGCATGACGAAGTCGAGAGCGGCTTCCGCCGACTTCAGGTTCGGCGCAAAACCGCCCTCATCGCCGACGTTGGTATTCAATCCGGCCGATTTGAGCGCTCCGCGCAGCGTATGGAAAATTTCCGCGCCGGCGCGCAATGCCTCGGCAAAAGTCGGCGCGCCGACCGGCATGATCATGAATTCCTGGAAATCGATCGGGTTGTCGGCGTGCACGCCACCATTGACGATATTCATCATCGGCACGGGCAGCACGCGCGCGGCCGTGCCCCCGACATAGCGATAAAGCGGCGCGCTCTTCGCGCTGGCTGCAGCCTTGGCAGTCGCGAGCGACACACCGAGGATCGCGTTGGCGCCAAGTCGCCCCTTGTTCGGCGTGCCGTCGAGCGAAATCAGCGTTTCGTCGATCTTGGTCTGAGCTTCGGCGTCCATGCCGCCGAGCGCATCAAATATCTCGCCATTGACTGCATCGACCGCCTTTCGCACGCCCTTGCCGCCGAAACGCGCCTTGTCGCCGTCGCGCAGTTCCACCGCCTCGTGAGCGCCGGTCGAGGCGCCGGATGGAACGGCGGCGCGTCCGCGCGAGCCATCCTCCAAAATGACGTCGACCTCGACGGTCGGATTGCCGCGGCTATCGAGGATTTCGCGGCCAATAATGTCTGTAATTGCGGTCATGGGGTGCCCGGAATTGGTACGGGGCTTCTACAGGATCGACAACCCTCTTGTCATGCCCCGTCCTGACCGTGCATCCACTGGTGCCCAGACGAAGCGGAAAATGCCAATG
>Ga0310893_10000260_pt1 | contig 10673 bp, 8 predicted proteins | sample C0D2metaG_FD_203910 | JGI IMG/M metagenome (GOLD analysis project Ga0310893, IMG submission 203910) | Lab incubated soil microbial communities from West Virginia University Organic Research Farm, Morgantown, WV, United States - C0D2 | ecosystem: Environmental > Terrestrial > Soil > Agricultural... | reverse complement strand
TGGCATGTCCATCCGCGCGAGGCTGACGGCGTGGTACGTCGGCGTGCTCACGATTGCGATCGTGGCGCTGGCGAGCGCCAGTGTCTGGCTGTCGACCGAGAGCGTCATCCGTGCCACCGATATCGGGCTCCGCGCTCGCGTCGAAGGCGTGCGGGACTTTCTCGACAACCCCCGCACGCGTCTCGCCATCGAAGATCTGCGCGACGAGTTCAGCGAATACGCAGAGCTCACGCGCGGCGAGGCGTTGCTGGAAGTCGTCAATGGTTCGGGTGTCGTGTTGTGCAGGCCGGCGATTCCAGGCTGGATCGAGATGGCCGAACAGAACGAGCCGTTCGCGACGTCGGGCGACGTCCGGCCGGCCGATCGCATGCTCGGGCGCCTGCCGTTTCGCGTGGCGTCCGCGCATCTCCGCTCCCACGGACAGATCTACCGTGTGACTGTGGCCGCGCCAATGGGCCCGGCATATGGGGCGCTGGACCGATTTCATCGGCTCCTCTTCGTACTGCTACCCGGAGTCATTATCCTTGCCGGTGCAGGCGGATATTGGATCAGCCGGCGCGCGCTGGCGCCAGTCGATCAGGTGACCCGGGTCGTACAGGCCATCACCGTTCAAAACCTCGACCAGCGGCTCGAGCTGCCGCCTGCCGACGACGAGCTCCGACGTCTCGCGTCGACGTTCAATCACGTCCTCGCGCGTCTCGAATCGGCGGTCGCCGACATCGTCCGATTTACGGCCGATGCGTCGCACGAATTGCGCACCCCGGTGTCGCTCATCCGGACGACGGCCGAGCTCGCGCTTCGCCACGAGCGGGCGCCAGAGGAATATCGAACGGCACTGGCTGAGGTTGGGAGCCATACGCAGCACATGTCGGAGCTGGTGGACGATCTCCTCGTCCTGGCTCGCACGGATGCCGGCATCGAACCGCGCGAAACCGCGGCGCTCGATCTCAGAAACGTCGCCACGGAGGCGTGTAGAGATGTCGCGGAGGTCGCAGGCCGGCAGTCGGTCAAGGTGAACGTGCATCTGCCGGCGGACCCGGTTTGTGTTCAAGGTGACGCCGTTTCGCTGAGACGGCTCCTGTTGATCCTGTTGGACAACGCCGTGAAGTACTCAATCCCCGGCGGAGAAGTGCGCCTGCGTCTCGACGTGACCAGACCAGGCCAGAACGGGATGAGCGCGGTATTCGAGATTGCGGACGAGGGCATCGGTCTCGACGCGTCCGATACGGCACGTATGTTCGAGCGCTTCTATCGCGGCGCGCGAGCCCGTCAGCACGCGCCCGATGGCACCGGTCTCGGGCTGGCCATCGCCCAGACGATCGTGAATCGTTACCACGGAAACATCGAACTGACCGCCTCGAATGGCAACGGCCGTCGCGGCTGTCACGCGCGTGTGACCCTGCCTCTCCGCTTGGAAAAGGTCTAGGATTCTCCTTGTTGAGTGTCATGCGATGAGCAAACGGCGTCACAGGAAGGTCGCATCCGAACCGGCTCGCTCCGGAGTCCGGCCTCTGTGGGTGTGGCTTGCCGTTGCCGCCGTCGCTGGTGTTGCCGTTCTGGTCCTCATCGCGATGAACCAGACGCCGACACCGGCGCCCGAGGCGGCCTTGTCGCCGCCTGTTTCAGCGTCGAGCCCATCGAACAACTCGACCTTCCTTCCGACAGTCGCCAACACCGCTGCGCCGGATGGACCGGCGCCGGACGGGATGGTGTGGATACCGGGTGGCGAATTCTCCATGGGCGCGGCCGATCCGACCGGCACCGACGAGAACGACGTCGGGATGCGTGCCACGAACGATTCGCGACCGATTCATCGCGTGTACGTCGACGGTTTCTGGATGGACAAAACGGAGGTCACCAATCGGCAGTTCGCCGCGTTCGTGAAGGCGACCGGTTATGTCACCGTGGCAGAGCGGGCGCCGCGTGCGGAAGATTTTCCGGGTGCCCCAAAGGAAAACCTGGTCGCCGGTTCGGTTATCTTCTCGCCTCCACATCACGCCGTGCCGTTGAACGATCATTTTCAGTGGTGGGCGTATGCCAGGGGCGCCAACTGGCGCCATCCGACGGGACCCGGCAGCTCGGTCGCGGGGAAGGAACAGTACCCCGTGGTGCACGTCGCGTATGAAGATGCGCTGAGATATGCGTCATGGGCCGGCAAACGTCTGCCCACCGAAGCCGAATGGGAATTTGCCGCGAGAGGCGGGCTGACGGGCGCCGTCTATCCGTGGGGCAACGAGCTGAGAGCGGGAGGACGTTGGATGGCGAACACCCATCAGGGTCATTTTCCCGATCGCGACACGGGCGAGGACACACACATGGGCGTCGGACCGGTCGCGCAGTTTCCGCCGAATGGGTACGGACTCTACGACGTGGCCGGCAACGTGTGGGAATGGACGAGCGATTGGTACACGCCCAATTACTACGCGCAGCTCGCTGCGGCGGGTACGACCGCTCGCAACCCGCAGGGCCCCGCGGCATCGTTCGATCCCGACGAGCCTGGCGTCATGAAACGCGTGCACCGCGGCGGTTCGTATCTCTGCACCGATCAGTATTGCTCCCGCTACATGGTCGGCACGCGTGGCAAGGGCGAAGGAGATACCGGGACCAACCACCTGGGCTTCCGCTTCGTCAGTGTTCCAGCCGGCGAGCGCCGCTGAACCGAGTCCGGCACTGCGGCGCCCCGGACCTACTTCTTCACTTCGAGCGTCAGGTTGTTCAGACGCACCGGCTCGCTCGAGTAGTTCTCGAGCTCGATTGCGTTCTTCTTCTTGTCGAAATTGATCTGCGTCGCGTACGCCATCCGGCCTTCACCCTTGCCGGACCTGTCGAACCGCATCTCGAACAGCGTGAACGGGTAGTCGTAGGTCCGGGGCCGGTTGGAGGCCTCACGGAAGCCGATGACCCGCGGCGTGATGATGACGATGCGGCGCCCGCCGTCTTCGCCGGGGAAATTCATGGCGTAGCGGATGTCGGTGCCGAGACGCATGGTGCTGTTCGGGTCGGGGCCCATGTACCCGGGGAAGTTGAATCGTCCGAGCTCCTTCTGCTTTTCGAGCTCGCGGAGCAGGCCGTCCTGTTTCTTCTCGAGAAACGTCGTAATCAGATGCTGGCGTTCCGATGGACTCGACCAGTTGTTGATCGTGATCTGGATCGTCTGGTTGGCGCCTGTCGCGATGTTGCTCATGTTGAGCGCCCAACCGTTGATGACGACCTTATCGTTGGCGCTCGGCGTCACCTGTGCGCCGGCCGGCCATGCCATGACAATCGCGAGGAGCGCGCTGGCGGCGATCCACGTCAAAATCCTCAACCTCATTCCCGACTCCTTTCGTGAGTGCCCTCCGGCACGATATCTCGCGATCACAGCGAGCCGCTGCGATTATTCTCCCGCGGCCGCAGCTGTCAAGTCTTTTCGATCCATCGAGATAGCCCCCTGTCGTCGATTCCCAGGCGTCCCGCGTACGGCAGTCGCAGGGCAACCCTGGTACAGCACCTGGCATATCGCGCGCGACCTTGCCGCGTGGTTACAAAATGGCACATCCCACCGGATGCGGATGCGTGTTTACAATGGCGATGCACCAGCATGGCCGACGCACACGATCCTCGCTCGGTTATCGAACAGGCGGAACAGGCCGCGGGCGCGGGTGACTACTTCGCGGCCGAACGGCTCCTGCGCGACGCGGCGTCCCGGCAGGAGGCGACCCTCGGGCCGTTTCACCCCGACCTCGTCAATACGCTCAACAATCTTGCGGTCGTCTACGAAACCATCGACCAGCCGGCCGATGCGGAACGCTGCTATCGGCGCGCGTACTCGATTGCGATGACGTCGCTCGCGCCCGATCACCCGTTTGTCGCGACGAGCGAAAAGAACTTCAAGGATTTCTGTGACTCTCGCGGCATCCCGTTCGAGCCGCCGACGCCGGTGCCGGGCGTCGAGTCCGCTCCGGTGGTGCCCGAGGCGAGGGCGGAAAAGGCACAGAAGGCAGAGAAGGTAGAGGAGGCGCCCGTCGAGCCTCTGCCAGACGCCGGAGTGTACGCGGCGGCGCCAACCACGGTTGATGCGACTCCATCGCGCTCGCGTTCGTTCGGCGTGCTGGCAGCGTTGGGGCTCGTGGCGCTCGTTGCCGCCGGTGTGTGGCTTGCCAGAAGTGACAGCACCGATCCCTCGGTTGAGTCTCCGCAGAGTGCTGCACCGTCACCGCCGCCCGAGACTCCTGCTCCGGCTCCGGCTCGGGACGTGGTGCAATCGGCGCCGGTCGAGCCGCCCGCTCCAGAAGTGAAACCCGCTCCCAAACCCGAAGTGAAACCCGCTCCCAGGCCCGCGAGCGAGAGCAAGCGGCCGGCTGAATCGCCGCGCGTTCAACCGGTGGCCGCCGCATCGGCCAGTGCGACGGTGGAAGATGCGGGTTTGTGTACCGAGCTGTCCACGCGCGAGTGGCGGTGCAAGCCTGCGAGCCGGGAGATCGATTCCGGCCAGTTGTTCTTCTACACCCGGGTCAAGTCGCCAGCGAATATGACCGTCGAGCACCGCTGGTATTGGGGCGATCGTCTCCACCGGTCGGTGTCGCTCTACATCCAGTCGAACGAGCGCGGCGGATTTCGGACTTACAGCCGTACCGCGGTCAAGCCCGGAAACTGGCGGGTCGAGCTGAGAGCGAAGGGCGGCCCCGTCCTGCACCAGGAAACCTTCATCGTCCGCTAGCGGCGGTTTCCAAACGCGTTCACGGTCCGGCTGAAGCCGGACACTACGTACGGACCGGCGCATATAATAAGGATCCACAAGAGAGGGTTTCGCATGATTCGGCCGCTTGGTCTCGTTGCCTGCCTGATGCTCGTTCCCGTCGCGGCCGCCGGCCAGACACCACCGGCCTCGGAGGCAGGCAACGGCGGCGCCGCGCGCCTCCCGTGGGTGTCCACCGTGGAAGGTAAGCCCATCGACTCGCGTCCGCCCGAAAAGAAAGACAACGCCCCGACGTTTCCCGAGCAGACGCGCGCTCCCTATCGGCCGACGGCACCCTTCAAGGTGACGACGCTCATCGACAACCTGAATGTGCCGTGGAGCCTGGCGTTTCTGCCGAGCGGGAACATGATTCTTACGGAACGGCTGCCCGGCCGGATGCGCATTCTCGACAAAAGCGGGAAGCTGTCCGATCCGCTGGCGGGCGTCTCGGTGGTTGCGTCGCCGGGCGCGAAAGACATCGGCCTGCTCGACGTCGTGCTCGACCCCAACTTCGCCAAGAACCAGCGAATCTTCTTCAGCTTCTTCGACTACATCGACAACACCGACAGCAATACGTACGTCGCGCGGGCGCGGCTCGAGGAGTCGAAGTTCGCGGTGACCGATGTCGAGGTCATTTTCCGCTCGATTCCGGCGATGCCGTCCAAACGCCTCGGCGCCAAGACCGGCGGACGGATTGCGATTGGGCCCGATGGCAACCTGTTCATGACCACCGGCGATCGGTCTGATTCGCCTCCATGGGACGTCGCGCAGAAGCTCGACAATCATCTCGGGAAAGTCATTCGCATCACACCCGAGGGCAAACCGGCGCCGGGCAATCCGTTCATCGGCCAGCCTGGTGTGTTGCCCGAGATCTGGGCTTACGGTGTGCGGAGCCCGGAAGGCCTGACCTTCGATCCGAAAACCGGCCGCTTGTGGCAGGTCGATCACGGCCCGCGCGGCGGCGATGAGCTGAACATCATCGAAAAAGGCAAGAACTACGGGTGGCCGGTGGTCGTGCACGGCATCGACTATCCGGGCACCGACATCGGCGAAGGCGTCACGCGCAAAGACGGAATGGTGGATCCGGTCTACTACTGGGATCCCGTGATTGCGCCGTCCGGTCTCGCGTTCTACACCGGCAATCTGTTTCCGCAGTGGAGGAACAGCCTCTTTGTCGGCGGTCTGCGCGGCGCGATGCTCGACCGGCTGGAGATCGTCAACGACAAGGTCGTGGGTGAAGAGCCCCTGCTGACGGAACTCCGCACGCGGATTCGCGACGTGCGCGTCGGGCCCGACGGTGCGGTGTATGTCTGGACCGACAGCGGCACGCCGTCGATGAGTCCGAACACACCCGCGACGAGCAAGCTCTTGAAGCTGACGCCGAAGTAAGTACTCGTTAGCACGACGCGGTGATCGCCGTGAGCACAGCATCTTTTCGCCCGGCGCTTCGTCTGTGGCCAGGTGTGGTCATCGCGATTCTGCTGGTGCTCGCGAGCTACGTCGTTCCGCTTGTCGCCCCGGCCATCGAGGTCTTCTCGCTTCCCCTGACATTTTTCTCCGTAGTCGGAGGCCTGCTGTTTGGCATCGCCACCGTGGTGTGGTGGATGTTCTTCAGCCGCGCGCCGTGGCTGGAGCGCGTGGGCGCGATCGCCCTGATGGCCCTTGCCCTGTTCGCGACATCGCGCCTCGTTCACGAGTCGATTGCGGGCGGCATGATGGGGATGATGCTGTTCTTCTACGCCATCCCGGTCTTGAGCCTGGCGCTGGTGGCATGGGCCGTTGTCACGCGCCGTCTTCCGGATAGCGCCAGGCGCGTGTCGCTGGTGGTCGTGGTTCTGCTGGCATGCGCGCCGTGGACGCTCGTTCGCACGGCTGGCCTCATCGGTCCGGGCTCGGAGTTTCATTGGCGGTGGACGGAGACGCCCGAGGATCGGCTTCTCGCATCGAATGACGATCCTGTGGTGCCGCCGGCGTCGACGATGTCGCCGGCGATTGCGAAGGAACCGCCCGCGCCGGAAATCGCGAAGCAGCCCGTCGTCCCGGATCGAGGTGCGCCAGTGCCCGCGGATGCGATCGAGTCTGCTGCCCTCGTCGGTACGGAACCATCAGCGGAGTGGCCCGGCTTTCGCGGACTTGCCCGTGACAGCGTCGTGCACGGCGTGCGGATCGACGAGGACTGGTCGCACGTGCCGCCGGTCGAGATGTGGCGCCGGCCGATCGGCCCGGGGTGGTCGTCATTCGCCGTTCGCGGCGATCTTTTCTACACCCAGGAACAGCGGGGCGACGACGAGATCGTTGGCGCGTACAGGGTCTCGACAGGCCAGCCCGTGTGGCGGCACCGTGATGGGGTTCGCTTCTGGGAGTCGAACGGCGGCGCCGGTCCGCGCGCCACACCAACGCTCGACCGCGATCGCGTCTACGCCTTTGGTGCGACCGGCATTCTGAACGCGCTCGACGCGGGCAGTGGCCAGGTCGTGTGGTCGCGCAATGTCGCGTCCGATGCCGGCCGCGCCGTTCCCGACTGGGGCTTTTCCAGTTCCCCGCTGGTCGTCGGTGATGTCGTGATCGTCGCGGCGTCGGGCACGTTGGCCGGCTACGATGCTGCCGGCGGAAACCTGCGATGGAAGGGCCCTTCATATGGTGGCAGCTACAGCTCGCCGCACAGGGCCACGATCGACGGCGTCGATCAGATTCTGTTGCTGGGTGGCCCTGGCGCGATTGGCGTCGCTCCTGCGACTGGCGCCGTCCTCTGGGAGTACGAGTGGTCACCTGGTGCGATCGTGCAGCCGGCCCTGCTGGCAAACGGCGACATCCTGGTGAACACGGTCGCCGCGACAGGGGGCGCCGGCCTGCGGCGCCTTTCGATCTCGCACGGCGCAGGCGGCTGGCGCGTCGAGGAGCGGTGGACGTCCAACGGGCTGAAGCCGTACTTCAACGATTTCGTTGTCCATCGCGGCCACGCCTTCGGCTTCGACGGCAGCATTCTGGCGTGCATCGATCTCGAGGACGGCAGACGGGTGTGGAAAGGCGGCCGCTTCGGCAACGGACAGCTGTTGCTCCTGGCCGATGAGGACATCCTCCTCGTTCTGTCAGAGGACGGCGAGCTGGCGCTCGTCTCGGCGACGCCCGATCAGTTCAGGGAGATCGCGCGCGTTCCGGCGCTCGAGGGCAAGACGTGGAACCATCCGGTGCTCGTCGGCGACATTCTGCTGGTACGCAACGGGCAGGAGATGGCGGCGTTCAGAGTGTCGACCGTCAGGCCATAGTAAGAAGGGCTGGCGATTACTGGAATGCCGGCGCCACGAACGTGTACTGCACGCGCGCATCCAGCGTTTCCAACCTGTCGTTCACATGCTCGAGCGGCGGCACCCGGCCGGTGTACTCGATGATCTGACGCGAGACTGAGTCGAACTGGAAATACGTGGTCGCCGCAGCCAGGCGCACGAGCATGCTGGATGGCCTCATCCGGATGATCGTGCGGCCGTCCTTATCGGACGCCTTGTCGAGCACGAACCCGATCGTCTCGCCGCGCTCCAGGACCGCGAACCTGATGGGAATTGTTGCGCCGTTCGTCAACTGGTCCCAGTGGGCGAGGATGAACCCGAACATGGTCGGCCCGGCCACGATCGGATCCCGGACGATTTCATCCGCCGTCTTCTCGCTCTCGTCCTCCCGTAACGTGAACGTGGCCCGTCCGTTCGAAACGGCGACCGAGGCCGATACGCCGGTCTGGCCGTGAATCATCTCCGCCGTTACCAGTCCATAGCCGGGCGAGTGCACGGCACTCTGCACGACCACAACCGCGCCTGACGGATCGCGGGTGATGTGCGTCGAGGTCAGAGTGTCTCCGTCGTTTTGCACGCGTCGCTCGTAGCGGAAGAGCGGTTCCGCCCGACCGTCGAGCGCGAAGACGCGGCCTTCATAAATCTGAGCACCGGCCGTGGCTGGCGTCAACACTGTTGACAGTATGGAGATTGGTCAACTATATTGACGATATGGCTGATGCTGATGCCCTCGAAGGTTTGATCTGGGAGACCCGCCGCCTGTTCCGCGAGCTGGCGCAGGCGGCCGATGAGGCCATGCAGCCGCTCGGCATCACGGCCAGCGATCGCGCCCTCATCGAGTTCCTGGCGCGCGAGCCGGGCCCCATCAGCCTCGCGGCCCTCGCCCGGAAGCGGTCGGTCAGCCGCCAGCACATCCACCAGTCGCTCGGCCGGCTTCGAGATCCCCGCTGGATCGCGAGGCAGCCCGATCCGGACGACGCCCGTTCCACGCTTCTGCAATTGACCGACGAAGGCCGGTCGCTCTGGAAAGAGATCCGCGCCGTCGACCGCGCGGTGCTCCGGCGACTCGCACGACCACTCGACGCGGCGAAGGTGAAGGCCGCCGCCGCCACGCTTCACGACCTTCGCCGGGCGCTTCGAGGAGACGATCATGACTGACTCGACAGTGACGAAACCTGCGGTGCTGCCACCGAAGGGCCTGCTCATCGCGCTGGCCGCGCAATTGCCGCTCCTCATGACCAGCCTGCCGCTTCGTCCTTCGACAGCGGAGGTGGTGGCCGGCGCGCTCCTCCTGGCCGCCGGCTCGGTGCTCAACATCTGGTCCGAACGCTTGTTCCGGCGGGACAACGTCGGCGTGTGCCCGTTCACGCGTGTGCCGGTGCTCGTCACGCGCGGACCCTATCGAGTGATGCGCAATCCGATGTACGTCGGCCTGGTGTGCCTCAATCTCGGCGTGACGTTTCTCTCCGGCGTCCTCGCCAACCTTTGGAGCTCGGTGGCCTATTTTATCTGGCTCCATTACGCGTTCGTACTGCCGGAAGAACGCTTCCTGCTGCACGAGCTGGGCTGGGCATTCGCCGATTACGCCAGCCACCGTCCGCGCTGGCTGGGCTTGCGCCAGTTTTCAGCAGGGGAAGGCTCGACTAGAGTCGAGCCCTACCGGGAAGGTGAAGCTCCATTGGTGGGGCGCTACCGGGAAGGTGAGCTCCATCATCGGTAGGGCGCGACTTCAGTCGCGCCAGGGCACTGAAACTGACAACTGATGATGTTGAAGCTCGCCCTTTGAGCGCTAGGCGAACGCGACGAATCCAGCCGCCGGCACGGTAATCTGCACGGCCTTTCCGTTGCGCGCCTCGACGCTCACCAGGCTGCCGATCTGAGCGACGCTGGTGGAATGCAGGCACGTGAGTTGGCTGCCCGTCGCATGGAGACCGTTGTCGATGGTCACCCACGCGGTGCGCGCGGCCGCCGCGTCGGTGTTCACGGCCAGGAGCACTTCGCGATCGCTGAAGATCCTCGACCACGCGACCACCGATCGAATGGTGTCGCCGATCATTGCCGGGACGCCGAAATTCTGGCCGTCGCCGGAGATCTGACGGAGAAACTGGCGTCCCCGACGAATGACCGGATTGCTGCGTCGAAGCGTCAGGATCTTCTGCAGCGCGAGATAGGACGGCCGCGTTTCGTCGAAGCAATGACGGCCGCGCGATTCGAACGCGCCGAACTCGCCGCCGAACATCGCTTCGCGGATGAACCGGTCGTTGTCGCCGCTGCCATCGAACTGCTGCTCGGTCCCGTAGTAGATGCACGGGATGCCCATCGTGGTGGCGAGAAACGCGAGCGCCGCCACAACGCGTTCGGCGTTGTGCTGACCTGGTCCCTCGTCGTGCGCGAAGCGCGACTTCCGATTGCTCTTGCGCACCTGGTCGTGGTCGTCAAACGTCGTCACGACCTTGTTCCGGAACCAGGCGTGCGACTCCTTGCGAACGAGCTCGGAATTGCGGAACAGGTCGAAGTACTCGGCCGGATCCCGGAATCCCTTGACGAGGTACTCGATCTTGTCCTGGACGTCGTCGATGCCGAGCGCCGCGTCCATGCCCGTGATTTCGAGCGTGCGAAACGCCCGCTGGCGCCCGCCGGTGATCTCGCCGATCAGATAGAAGTTCTCCTTG
>Ga0310893_10000257_pt1 | contig 10738 bp, 8 predicted proteins | sample C0D2metaG_FD_203910 | JGI IMG/M metagenome (GOLD analysis project Ga0310893, IMG submission 203910) | Lab incubated soil microbial communities from West Virginia University Organic Research Farm, Morgantown, WV, United States - C0D2 | ecosystem: Environmental > Terrestrial > Soil > Agricultural... | reverse complement strand
GCCCCGCGCGCCGGACGCCGAGCCTCACCCGAGTTAGCAGGCGGCGGCAGATAGAGGCACGCGAACATGGTGATCGCTCTCGATGGCTCTTGACCGAACGACGCGAGCGGTGATGAAGCTGGCTTCTGCCGGGAGCCCGGAGCCGGGGGCCAGCAGCACCGTCACTCCCCCGCTGCTGCGCGCGATCGGCTCGCTGCCCACCAGCACGCACGCCGTGTCGCTGCTTTCGATGACGCGCTGCAGCCGCAGCCATGTCGTATACGGCAACCGCTTGATGGCCTGAGTCGCGACCTCTCCGAGATCGAGCACGACGAGGCCGAACCCGCCCGCCTGCAGCACGATGTTCAGCGCCTTCACCCCACGATCGAGGCTTTTCTGCAGCGTGCCGTATTCCAACGACAAACTGACGCGCGACGATGAAGTCGCCTCGCCGCGCACCCACAGCATGCGTGGGAAATCGATGTGATGGGCGGCGGCCGACACCGGATCGAACATGTCGAGGGGATCGATGAGCGCCACGGCTTCGCCGCGCGACGTCGCACCGGCCAGCGCCGACACGGCCACCGCGAGGCGCCCCGACGACCGCGGACCAACCACCTCTGATAAATGACCGCGGGGCAGACCACCCTCGAGGCGTGCGTCGAGGGGGGCAATCCCGGTCGGCACCAGCCAGCGGGTGGGTATGGGGTCTGACCCCCGTACTGGTACGGGGGTCAGACCCCACAGCGTGTGGTCGAGCTGGCGGTGGCGAAGGAGGGCTTCGAGGTGGTCGCGCCCCTTCGACTCGCTCGGGGCGTACGGCTCGTTCAGGGCTGGGGCTGTCGGCATGATTTGCGTCCTCTCAACGGACTTTCGCTTTATATTCGCCATGCTAGATCGAACCCCGCCGGCAATGCAAGAGCAAACGGGGGTCAGACCCCGGTGACTCGCGCCTCAGTGACTCGCGAACGGGCTATATGCTTGATGAGAAAGTGAATCCAGACATCGCCGAGCGCAGACTCCTGAACCAGCGCCTGACGCGGCCAGAGTTCCGACGGCCATCCGATGTGATTGCCTGGTTCGGCGCCATGCAGGCGCAGGAGTTCGAACCGGCGAAATGGGCCCTCGCCCTGCGCATGCAGGACGGCACGACCAACGCGGTTATCCAGCGTGCCTTCGACCAGGGCCGGATTCTCCGGACGCACGCGATGCGCCCGACCTGGCACTTCGTCACCTCCACCGACATCCGCTGGCTCGTCGAGTTGACGGCGCCGCATGTGCACCGGGCGATGGCGTCCTACCGCCGACGATACGGCCTCGACACCGCCACCCTCACTCGCGGCACCTCCATCATCGAGCGCGCGCTCGCCGATCGGCGCTATCTCACGCGTCGAGAGCTGGGCGACAAGCTGCGGCAATCGGGGCTCGCGCTCGACAACGTCCCGCTCGCGCTCCTGTCGATCTATGCCGAGCTCGAGGGGGTCATCTGCAGCGGCCCTCGCCGCGACAAACAGTTCACCTATGCGCTCATGGCCGAACGGGCACCAGACGCGACGCGCCTGTCGCGCGACGAAGCCCTGGCCACGCTGAGCCGCCGCTACTTCAGGAGCCATGGGCCCGCCACCATTCGAGACTTCGTGTGGTGGTCAGGGCTGATGACGGCAGATGCGCGCAGAGGGCTCGAGATCATTCGGGCCCGGCTCGAGGAGGTGGATGGGCGGACGTACTGGAGTGTGAGGACTGGCGACCCGGGCACAACGACACGCGACGATCTCGTCCATCTGCTTCCGATCTACGACGAGTACCTCGTGTCGTACCGCGATCGCGAGGCCGTGCCGCACGGTCCATCGATCGCCCCGTCGGGCCGAAAGCCCGTGATCTTTCAGCACGCGCTCGTCATCGCCGGGCAGGTGGCCGGCACGTGGAGAACGGCGCAGGAGTCCGGAGGCGGCCTGATTCACGCGCATCCAATGCGGACGTTGACCAGGCACGAGCAGCGCGCGATGCCCGCCGCGGTCGAACGCTATGCGCGATTCCGGGGTGCACCGCTGCGCTTGTCGTCACCGAGCGGCCCCGCCCGTCCCGCTACCGGCCGACGCCGATCGAAACGATGAACGAAGAGCCGTGAGACAGGAGGAGTGTTCCTAGCGGAGCGTCGGCTTTGTGCCAACCAGGCTGGCAACGGATGCGGCGATCACAGACGGGTCCACTGGTTTGGCCAGATGCGCCTGATAGCCCGCGACCACCGCCTGTATGCGATCCTCCGGATTGGCATAGGCGGTGACCGCAATCGCAGGGATATCGCGCGTGACCGCGTTCGCTCGTATCTGGCGGATGAACTCGTAGCCGTCCGTGTTCGGCATGCCGACATCCGATATCAGCACGTCGGCGGCGAAGTGCGACTCGAGCAGCACGTCGAGTGCCTCGCGGGCGGTTGCGACCGACTTGACCTTCGCGCCGTACTGGCGGAGAGCCGTCACCAGCATCTCGCGTCCGTCGTCGTTGTCGTCGACGACGAGCAGGGCGACCCCTTTGAGCGTCACGAGGCTGGATCGTCGAGCGTCCACGCCCTTCGGCTCCAACTTGCTGCTGGCGACCGGTAAGCGGAGAAAGAAGGTCGATCCCCGATCGACCCCCGCGCTCTCGGCTTCGATCGAGCCGCCATGGAGCTCGACAATCTGTCGCACGAGCGCCAGGCCGAGTCCCAGTCCGCCGTGGCGGCGGCTCGCAGAGGCGTCCGCCTGGCGGAAGCGGTCGAACAGGTATGGAAGGAATTCGCGACTGATCCCCTGGCCAGTGTCCCGCACAATCAGCTCGACCGTCGAACCCACCTTCGAAAGCTGCACGTCGACCCGGCCGCCCGGCTCGGTGAATTTGACCGCGTTCGCCATGAGATTCCAAATGGCCTGCTGCAGGCGGTCGGGATCGGCGTTGACGGCCGGCCGGCCCTTGTCGAATGACGCGCTGATCTCAATGTTCTTCGCCGCCGCGGCCGGTGTGACCACATCGATGGCGGCCTGGACGACATCTTCTATCTGCAGCGTCTTCAGGTCGAGCCGCAGCTTGCCACTCATGACGCGGGCCATGTCCAGCAGGTCTTCGACCAGCCGCAGTTGTGATGCGGCATTCCGCTCGATCACCTCGAGACCGCGGGTGCGCGATTTGAGGCGCGGCTGGGTGCGCAAGATGCGCGCCCAGCCGAGTACGGCGTTCAGAGGTGTCCGGATCTCGTGAGAGAGTGTGGCCAGAAAGTCGTCCTTGAGTCTCGACGCTTCCTCGGCAATACTGCGCGCCCGCTCCGACGCCGCAATCTGGTTGCGCAGCTCGCGCTCGCTGACGACGCGTTCGGTGACATCCTCGATGACGGTGATGGTGCCGACGACATCGCCGTCGACCGACAGCGGCGCGATGCGCGCGCTCTGCGCCATCTCGATCGTGCCGAGCGACGGCACGTTTCGTCCGATGGGCAGCAGAAATTTGTGGAACCGCTCGGACAGCACGTGCACTTCACCCGCCAGCGCGTTTCGATAGTAACTATCGAGCCGTCGATTGGAGAGCGACGGATAAAGCTCGAGTAGGGGCTTCCCGACAGCCTGGCCGGCCGGAATGCCCGTATGCGCCTCCAGCCACGGGTTCCAGCTGCGCACGGTCAGTGACTGGTCCGTGGTGAAGATCCCGCGGTCGGAGAGATCCTCGAACCAGCGCAGCAGGCCCTTGGCGAGCAGCTCATCGGACTGCGGGATGGTACTCACGGTACCCTCTGCTCCCAGTCTTCGACGGCCCGGATCAGGCGATCCAGTGAGGCGACGCTCAGGACGATGACGAGAAAGCCGCGCACCTCGGTGTCGCGAAGCTTGAATCCCGCATGCACGACCAGCGCGTATTTGACGCCTTCCTGATTCACGCGCAGCGATTCCAGGATGGCCGCCAGGCTCTCCAGGCTCAGTTGCGGAACAGAGAAGGACACCTGCACTTTCAGCAGATTGCCGAAGGTGCCCAGGCAGGCATTGAGCAGAATATTGCCAATCTCCGTGATGACTTCGCGCGCGGATGCGTCGATCGACAGCGGCAGGGCAGGCTCGTTGGTCAGCAGCTCTTTCAGCATCGACGCGCCGGCCTGGTCGAGGATCAGCAAGGCATCGCCTGACACCGCGCCGCTGAAGATCTGGTGCACGCTTGCCACGTCCGTGAGGATGACGCGCTCGAGCGACGCCGTCACTTCGTCAATAGGGTGAATGGTGACGTGGGGCACTTCGAGCAACACCCGGTGTCCGGTCAGCTGCGACAACGACGAGGCCGCGCGTCCGAACCCGATGTTCAGCAGCTCGATGAGCGCGTCTTCCTGCACGGCCGTCAGCTTCATGTCGTCGTCCCTTCGAGGACACCTCGCACGAGGCTGAGCACCTGCTGCGCATCGATCGGTTTGTTGATGAAGGCGACCGCGCCCGCCGCCTCGGCCAGCTCCTGCGACGATTGCTGGACATCGGCCGATACGACCACCACGCGCGCCGCGGGATCGAGCTCGCGAAGCTTCGTCAGCACCTCGAGCCCGTACATCCCTTTCATCACCAGATCCAGGATGACCACGTCCGGTTTTTCGAGGAAGTAGCGCTCGAGCGCGGTCATCCCATCCTCGGCTTCTACGATGTCGAACCCGGCTCGTTCGAAGATGGCGCGCATCCCCCGTCTGGCCAGACCCGAGTCGTCGACGAGCAGCAGTTTATGTGTCACATATGCTCCAGAATCGCATTTGCCATCCCCTCGAGGCCGACCGAGCGATCGCTGAGTCCCGCATCCACGACCGCGCGCGGCATTCCGTAGACCACGCACGTGTCTTCGGCTTCCGTAAAAATGGTCCCGCCTTTGGCTTTAATCCACGCTGAGCCTTCGCGCCCGTCCTCGCCCATGCCCGTCATCACGACGCCGAGGACACGACCTGAGTAGGTGTCGGCCGCAGACTGAAACAGCACGTCCACGGACGGCCGGTGGGGGGTGTCGAGCGGCCGCACATCGAGGTGGGTGATGACCTGTCCTCTATCGTTGCGGCGCATCGACAGGTGGCGCCCCGCCGGGGCGATCAGGACGATTCCAGCGCGAACTTCGACGCCATCGGCCGCCTCGCAAACGGTCAGCGGCGACATCTCGTCGAGCTTTCGCGCATACAACTCCGTGTAGCCGACCGGCATGTGCAGCACGATCGCCAACGGTACCGGCAGTTCTGCCGGCAGTTGAGGAATGAGGTTTCTCAAGGCCTGCGGTCCGCCGGTCGAGATGCCGAGCACGACAATGTCGACGGCCCCACGGCCGCCTGTCAGCGCTCCTGCTTTTGTTGGCGTCACGCCGATCTGGCCGCGCAGGCGCGCGCTCGCTGCCCCCTTCACCTTCTCGACCAGATCTGCGGTCATGTCGAGCAGGCGCTCCGACGCGAGGGCCGTCGGCTTCTGGATGAAGTCGACCGCTCCGGCGTCGAGCGCATTCAGCACCATCTCGCCGGCCTCGCTGGCGACGCTGACGATGACAATCGGCAGCGGGCGGCGCGCCATCTGAGCAGTCACGAAACCCACGCCGTCGAGGATGGGCATGATCAGGTCACATGTGACGACATCGGGCTTCAGCGCGACCACCTGCTCGAGCGCCTCCTGTCCATCCCGCGCGGTACCCACGACCTCGAGGAACGGACTCCGCGACAGCATCTGCGTTACGACCTTGCGGACGTAGGCGGAATCGTCCACGACCAGTACACGAGTCACCGAAGTGTTTGCCATCAGCTCCTTCCGTTTAACGTTTTGCATACACGAACGCCCGCTCGTGATCCTCGAGCATGAATCGATCCGACACCGTCACCAGCGACTCTGAGGCGCCGACGAAGAGAAACCCGGGCGTGGGCATCGCCTCCTCGAACATCCGCACGACGCGCCGCACGTTCTGTGCCGAAAAATAGATGAAGGCATTGCGGCAGAAGACGATCGGGCTCGAGGCATGCCGCAGCGCCTCCCGGGGCTCCATGAGGTTCACGACGCTCCACGACGAGATTCGCGCGGCCAGCGACGCGACCGGCGAAGACACCCCGTCGCGCTCGACGAAGTACTTCTCTCGAAGGTCGGGCGGCAGTGCACGAAACGACCGCTGGCCGTATCGTGCGGCGCGCGCCTTGTCGATCGCCACGCTGCTGGCATCGCTGGCGTGGATCTCGATCGGCACGCGATGAAACCACCCGGACTCCTCGAGCGCCATGGCGATTGTGAGCGGCTCCTCTCCCGAGGCGCAGGGCGCGCTCCAGATCCGGATCGGACGCGCCGCCGCCGAACGGACCAGCTGGGGCAGCACCTGACAACTCAGGGCGCGCATCTGGTCGATTTCCCGCCAGAAATACGTTTCCTGCACCGACAGCGCGTTCATCACCTCGCGCCATTCGGCCTCGGTGGAACGCTCGTCGTACTTCAGCAGGTAATAGAGATCGAGAAACGATCGAAACCCGCGCGCAACCACGAGTGGCGCCAGCCGGTCGCTCAGCAGCTCGGCGCGGCCATTCTCGTAGGCGAGACCCATGCGGTCGTGGATCAATTCGCGCAGCAGCGGCAATCCGGTCTCCGATACGCCCAGGTTTTCCGGAACGAACGCCATTCACTCCCTGCTTTCACGAGCACCGGGGAGCCGCGACAACGCCGCCGCCGCCGCTTCACGCACCGCGGGTGAAGAATCGGTTTCCGCCATCGCCGAGAAGCGGCGTGCGAGCCCGCGCGTGCCGATGCGCGACAGCGCGCGAACGGCCTCGCGGCGCACCACGGCGTCGGCGTCCGACAACGCTTTCTGCAGACACGCCGAGGCCGCTGGATGGGTCAGCCGGCCGAGCACCTCGACGACGCCACGGCGAAGATTCGGGTCGTCGGCGGCGAGTGATTCGGCCACGAACGGAATCGCCGACGGCGCAAGGTGCGCCAGCACGGCGAGCGCGTCTTCGCGGCGCGCTGGATCGGACAGGTTCATCAGCGTCGCCTGGACCGCCGACCGGCTGCCAGGTCCGTTCTGATTCGCGATCGTGCGGAGGCCGAGGAATGCGGCCTGGACGACGGCCGGGTCGGCATCGCCCGACGCGGTCCATTGCAGCGGTTCGACCGCCTCCGCGCCGCCCCAACTGGCCAGTGCTTCGACCGCTGCCCTCCTGCGCGCGGCATCGGACGAGCGAATCGCATCACGGAGCGTCGAGACCACGCCATCCGATCGCGTCGTTCCGAGCACGCGAAGAGCGGCAAGCGCGCCGTCGCCGGTGTCCTGCGAGGCAAGTGGCTTCAGAATACCGACAGCATCGCTGCCGCCTATCGCCCCGATCGCCTCGACCGCGGCGACGCGAACATGCGGGGCCGGATCGTTCGCTGCCACGGTCGCCAGGTGATGTAGCGGCGCCGTCTGGCCCTGACGTCCGAGGCTGATCGCCGAGAAATAGCGCACCCATGGCTCGGCATCACCCAGGCCCTTCTGCAGCAGGACGAGCACATTCGTACCCGAGAGCGCGCCGAGTGCTTTGGCTGCCGCCGCGCGCGCGCGTGGCGACTCGCGATCGATAGCGCAGGCGAGCACACCGACGATTCGGGGGTCGTCGAAATACGGCAGATGTTCCAGGGCGGCCGCGCGCACGGCTTCGTCGGTGTCTGCGCAGCGAGCCAGCACGGCATCCGTGCATTCCTCATAGCCGAAGTAACCCGCGACCTTGACGGCCGACTCTCGAAGCAAAGGATTCGAATCGTCCAGCATCCCGCAGATGCGCGATGCCATCTCGGGATGCCCGATGGAATTGAGCGCCCCCACGGCGCCTTGCCGGACAGCGACGTCGGGATCGCTCAGCAGGTCGAGCAGCGGCTCAAACGCTCTGGGGTCGCCCAATCGCGCCAGCGCCGAAATCACAGGGACCCGCAACTCGCGCGCGCTCTCTCGAAGGAGCTCGATGAGCGCAGCAACAGCGCGGCGGTCGCCAATCCGTCCGAGCGCCGTCACCGCCGATCGCTGAGTTTCGACGTCGTCGGCACGCAATTGCTCGACGAGGAGCGTCACAGCCGAGGGGCCGAAGCGGACGAAGGCTTCGATGACGTCGTGCCCCGCTTCGGCGCTTCCGAGCAGCCGGGCGAGCGCGGGCGGTATCGCGGGATCCTGCAGCCAGCCCAGCACCACGACGAGGGGCCGGACGGCGTCGCCCGAGGCTCTGCCGATCTCATCCAGAATTCTCGCGGCGCCTGATGGTGACATCCGCCGTCTCACGATCTCTTCAATCTCTTGTCCCCCGGCGAACGACGTGTGGTATCGGCCATGGATACGCGCGAGCGCATCCACGAGAGCGCCAACTGGTGTTGTCGAGACCGCCAGCGCATCGACGAGCGGGCCAGCCGAGTCTTCGTCGCCCAGGTGCCCGAGCGCTTCGGCTGCGGCCGGCCCCAGGACCGGATCCTGTAACAGGGGAACGAGCCGTGGCGTCACCATCGGATCGTTGATGCGGACAAGGGCTTCAATTGCCGGAAACACCAGGTAGAAATCGCCGGATTCGACGACCTGCGCCAGCCGATCGATGGCGGAAGGCGGTGCAAGCCTGCCGATCGCTTCGATCGCATGAAACCGCACGTTCGGATCGGGATCGTCAAACGCCTGCAGAAGGGCATTGACCGCTTCCGGCCGGGGCTGCGTGCCAAGCGCCAGAGCGGCCTGGATCCGCAGGTCCGCATCGGCATCCTGCATCAACCGGATGAGCGCCTCGGTCGAATCGACGCCGGTGAGAGACAACAGCTGCAGAGCGCTGCTCAGGAGGCTGAAATCCCTGTGGCCATCGCGCAGCGCGGCCACGATGCCGTCGACGAGCGACGCATCACGGCGAGCGGCCAGTGTGCGAACGGCCGCGCGGCGGACGCGCCAGTCGTCGTCGACCAGGGCCTCGCCGAGCGGGCCGAGTCCGTCGGTCGATTCAGGCACGGCGAATTGCTGAACGGCTTTGATCCGGATTTCCGGGGCCGCATCGCGCAGCTCGCGCGCCAGCCGGCGCTCACGCCCCAGGCGTTCGGTCACGTCCTCGATGCTCATCACGAGGCCGACGACGCGTTCATCGTCGCGGAGCGCTCCGACGACGACACGTTGCTGCATGTGGTCGAATTCTTCGGAAGGGGCCGAAGGCGCGCACGGGATGAGGAACTTGTGGAGGGCGGGCGCGAGGACCTGGGCGGAGCCCGAAACGAGCGGCTCGCGGATCAGGTCTACGAGCGCACGCGCCTTGAGGCTGGGCACGATCTCGTAAAGACGCTCGCCGCGCGCCCGGTCGGCGGAGATGCCGGTCATCCGCTCGAGCGCCGTGTCCCACGTCTTGATGACGAGGTCGGTATCGGTCGTCAGGATCCCGATCTGGCTCATGCGCGGCCGTTCGCGCCGTTCCGGCCGCGCGGGCCCAGAGCGCCTGTGAGTGCTTCGACGTGCCTCGCGAGATCGCTCGTGCCGTCGCGGGTGTCTTTCGCCGATCGGGCGTTGCCGTCGATTGCGGTCCGTACGTCGGTCAGCCGCGCCAGCACGCGTGTGGATCCGGCGGAATGCTGACGGTTGGCCGTGGTGATGAGGTTGAGTTGTTTCGCAATGTTCTGCGTGCCGCCGACGACATCCTTCATGGCACGCGATTGCTCGAGCAGCGCGCGTGCGGCTTGATCCGATTCTCGTTTCATCGACGCGACCGCGCTCGCCACTTCGTTGGTGGCCGTCGTCTGTTCGGCCATGGCACGCGCAACGGAGCCGATCATCCGGGAAAGCGCCTCGGTCGCCTTTGTGATCTGATCGGCGGCGACGGCGTGTTCGCTCATCGAGCGCGTCGTGCCGGCCGCGCCACGACGCATCGAGTCGGTTGACGCCGAGATCTGCGCGGCCGCCTTTGCCTGCTCGCTCGAGGCCTTGTGGACCTGCGCCGCGAGCTTTGTGGTGTTTTGCGCGGCCTTCAGGATGTCGCGCGACGCCGTCGCCTGCTGAGCGACCGCTTTGCGGACCTCCTGCGAGATTTTTCGCATCTGCCCGGTCGCCTGCACGATGCTTCCGGCTGCCGTCGACTGTTCGGCGGTGGAGGTGGCGACCATCCGTGCCTGCTCGGTCGTGGCGTTGATCGCCGTAACGACCGTTCGCGCGGCCGTCTGCTGCTCGTCAGTCGCGCGCGTAATCTGGGTGACGGCGCTCGTGATCTCCGAGAGACCGCCGAGAATCTTCTTCAATCCGCCGGCGCCGCTCTCCGCGAGCGTATTGCTCTCATCGGCGACGCGGAGCCCGTCATTGGATGCCGCGACCGCTTCGCCGGCAGTTTCCTGCAGCGCCTTGATGATGCCGGCGATGTCGGACGTGGCTTTAGCCGAGCGGTCGGCAAGGTTCCGGATTTCCTCGGCCACGACGGCAAATCCGCGGCCGGCATCGCCGGCGCGCGCCGCTTCAATCGACGCGTTGAGCGAGAGCAGGTTCGTCCGCTCCGCGATCAGGTTGATGGTGTCGACGATGCTGCTGATCTCGTTGGTGCGCTTCCCCATCTCGCGCATCACCGTTGCCGACTGCACCATCGAGTCGCGCAGCCGTCCAATGCCTTGAATCGACCGCTGCACCGTGGCGCCGCCATCTTCGGCATCGCGCGCCACGCGCCTGGTGACCTCGTCCGCCTGTCTCGCGAAGCTGGCCACCGACTGAATCGATCGATCGAGCTGAACCGAGGCGGTGGCTGCGCCTGCCGCGGTCTCGCTGATCACCCGCCCGGTGGCAGCGA
>Ga0310893_10000251_pt1 | contig 10863 bp, 5 predicted proteins | sample C0D2metaG_FD_203910 | JGI IMG/M metagenome (GOLD analysis project Ga0310893, IMG submission 203910) | Lab incubated soil microbial communities from West Virginia University Organic Research Farm, Morgantown, WV, United States - C0D2 | ecosystem: Environmental > Terrestrial > Soil > Agricultural... | reverse complement strand
CCGTCATCATTGACTCTGCCGACGACCTTGATCGGGATGGCGCCGGTGATCGCGTTGCCGATATCCATGCCAAGCCGGCGCCGCGCCGCATCATCAATAACCGACTGCATGCGCAATTCGGTGTCCGAATCCCCTTTTTGCTTGCGCAATTCAATGAATGCGGGCGTACCATTGACCTTGGCATCGCCTTTGATCTGATACCCATCCCCCGACGCCGTAGCTTTTAGCGTCGACGCCTCGAGCCTCTGACCGAGCAGCATTTTATCGGCGGCGAAGTTCGTAAGATCGGCGTTGATCGTGTACGAAGATGAGTCGTCCGACATTGTTTGTGCGAGCGCCAGCTTTACAGCAACCTGTGCCGTGATTGTGCCGCGGGTGGATGCGGGGTCGAGCGATAGTCCGACAATGTCACGCAAACCCTCGCCGGAGAGGAGCACCACGGCTGCCGGCACAGAGCCGTCTATCCGGAAATTCGCCCGCGCTGGTGCTGGCTTGGGATGGGTATCAGGCACCTCGAAAACCCCACCAGCAACATTGAGTCTGCGCCCCGGAGCAACCTCAACCGTCCCACGCCCAACATTGACCGTTGCCGCGCGACCCCTGATCCGCACTGTCACATCGGCATCGCGAATGGCCGGCAGGCTCGCGATCGGACGCAAGGTCGTGCCACTCGTCTCGATGTCGACCGAGAGGCCATCGTCGGGCATCGGCGGCCCCTCGTGCCTGAAGTTAGCCGCCGGCGCATTGCCTGCAATGACAACGCGCTCAACCATGCCGTCCGAAATGTGCGTCTCGACCCACGAACGCACGTCCGCCGCCGCAAAAATGGGCCAAATGCGCTTCAGCGCATAGACAGGCATGCGCGTACCCGCAACGCCGAAAGCAAGATGCGTCTCCTTGCCGCCAAAGTCCAAGCGGCCTGTAAGTGCCAGGCCAATACTGTGTGACGCGCGCGTATCGATTCGGCTGACGTCACCTTGCTCGAGATCGATCCGCTTGCGATTGGTGTCGACCTTCAGGCGCATGGCCACTCGGTTGAGCGCTACACCCTCATTGTCGGATGATCCGCCTGGAGAAAGAATAACCGGATCAATGACGGAATCGCTGCGCGTAAGATTGATCAGCCATATGCCCGGTTGCTCCTGCGGCGCGTCCAGGGTCGCGCGCATAGTGAATTGATTGCCGCCCGACTGAACCTGAAAAGGAATAACCAGATTGCGGCGCTGATTGTCCCAATTGAACCTGACGTCCGCCCGATCGATGGTGAGATTGACTTTATCGTTGTTCCTGTCGACGATCGTTCCTTTCTCGGTAAACAATTGGCCCTGAACGACTTGCGGCGTTCCGTCCGCCAGGACATCGGCGCGGATGCTCGCCGACACCGGAAGATCGATATCGAAATCTTCGGTATTGAGCCGCAGCGCGAGTAGAATGTCATGCATCGACACCTTGCGCGCTTCGATACCGACGGCGCGTACGCCGTCCGTGAGCGGACGCGTCGCGGCGCTCAGCACCCAGGGCCGTTCGGGGTTGTCAGATTCAAGCCGAAAGATGACACCGCCCCGCCGTGGCCGGGTCAGGCTCGCGTTGATGCCGTCGAATGTCCAACGTTTGCCGTTGCGCCGATCGTCAACGACCAAATTGCCGTTTTTCAGGCCCAGCTCACGCAGATCGTGGCCGTCGAGTCCGGTCTGCCCGAGCGCATCGATCCAAGCCATGATGCCTGCGAGCTTCTCGAACTCTGCACGCAAGGCGCCCTGCGAATTGGCGGAAGGGGCTGGCTGATCGGCAGAAGAAATATTGCTGTTTGCGGTGGCGGTCGCGATCGGCCGCTTGTCGGCTCCGGCAAAAACGGTCAGCCGCCCATCGGTTTCGATACGGACGGCCATTTCCGCTCCGACGAGATTGAGACTCTGGGCACGCAGCTGGCCAACGATCAAACTTCTGCCGGAGAGTCCAACTTCGGCTTTCGGGGCGCTTGCGACAACCGTTCCGTCGGCATCGCGGACCACGATGTCGCGGATCCTCAGTGACGTGCGGCCCTTTTCGTCGCGCTCGAGCTGAGTACCTCCGACCGCAACGATATGATTGCCGCCGAAATTTTCCTCGATCGCCGCCTTAAGCCATGGGGTAGCCAGATTGAGCTCGATCGGGCCGCTTGACAGACGCCACCACAGGCCGAGGACTCCGACAATCGCCAAGGCGACGCAAATCGCTGCACCGAGAAGCAAGCGCCTCACGAGCGGTCTGCGAAACAGATTGGAAACAGTGTAGCGCAAGCCAAACCACGGCTGTCGCGCCAGGCGATGCATCACGCGGTGACGATACGGCACGCGGCGCACGGCCACAGCATGGTGGACTTGATGTCCGCGCTGGTGTCCGCCGCTTAGCATGCGTTAGTCGCACCCCTTGTCTGATGCAGCGCGTCTAAAGCAATGCCGGGCAGGCAACCGACCGCTGCGGCCTCCGGCACATGTGTATGGAACCTGTTGCGCCCCTCCGACGCAAATGGCATGTGCGACATTGACCGCTCGAAAACGACGAAAGGAAGGCACATGGGCCGCGAACTTATTGCGGGTGCGAAGGCTCCAGCCTTCACCCTCAGCAGGGACGGTGGCGGCAAGGTTTCACTGCGTGATTTCAAGGGAGGCAAGCTCGTCCTCTACTTCTATCCCAAGGCCGATACACCCGGTTGCACAAAGGAGGCGATGGAGTTCTCCCGCTTGCGCGCTGATTTTGCCAAGGCCGGCACCGCCATTCTCGGCGTTTCAGCAGATCCGGTGACTGCGCAGGACAAGTTCAAAGCCAAGCATCGCCTGTCCATCGTACTGGGTTCCGACGAGACCAAGGATATGCTGACCGCGTATGGCGCTTGGGGTGAGAAGTCGATGTACGGGCGCAAATTTATGGGCGTCCTGCGGAAGACATTCCTGATTGGCGCGGACACCCGCATCATCCAAATTTGGCCGAAAGTTCGCGTGCCTGGGCATGCCCAAGACGTTTTGCTGGCTGCACGCAATGCGTAATCCTCAGCGATTGCTGAAGAATCCAAGCGATAACGCATTCAGATTACCGGTTTCTTAACCATATCCGATTGATATCGGCTCCGTCTGCCAGCGGCTTCCCACGGCTGCGGAGTTTTGATGTCGCATTCGTTTTCAACGTACCATCCGATTTCCGAGCAAGGCACGCGCCACGCGCATCCGCGTGCATCCGCCGCGGCGATGTCGCGCCATGTCCAGCGCAGCCACAAGGGCTACACGCTCACGCATGCCGGCCACCAGATCCGGATCGGACCGGTCGCGTTCTGGATCGTGGTCGGAGCGTTGGTGGTGATGGGTGTCTGGTCGATTGCAACCGGCACCTATTTCGCGTTTCGGGAGAACGTGCTCACGCGGCTGATCGGCCGCCAGGCCGAGATGCAGTTCGCCTACGAAGACCGCATCGCTGAGTTGCGCGCGCAAGTGGATCGGATCATGAGCCGCCAGCTACTTGACCAAGAGCAGTTCGAGCAGAAGCTCAACACCCTGCTGCAGCGGCAAGGGACCCTGGAGCAACGCACCAAAGCGCTCGGCGGCGAGACATTGACGACCGGCACGATCAAACCTTCGCGCGTCGCCCCGCCTGGAGCGGCCGAAAGGACATCGAGGCCGTCGCCGATCAACGACACGGTGATCTTTGTCGTCCCGCCGGATCGTGAAGCGCGGCTCCATTCGCGCGAACTTCCGGCGGCGGCGACCCAGATCGCGGAACGCACGACTAGCGGCGGGCTGACCGGCGTGCTCGCGCGCATTTCGCTATCGCTGGACAAGCTCGAGCAAACGCAAGCAGCGTCGCTAGCGAATCTTGAAGAGCGTATTGATACGAAGGCGCGCCGCATGCGCAGTGTGCTCGCGGATCTCGGAGTCGATCCGGTCAGAGCGCGAGGCGACGGGCCGGTCGGCGGGCCGTTCGTTCCAATCAAACCGCCGCAGGCCGGAGCCAGCGCTTTCGAACGTCAGCTATATCGCGTAAATGTCGCCCGCGCACAGATCGACCGTTATACACACACATTGGTCGCTGTGCCGGTGCGCAAGCCAATCATCGGTGAGGTCGACATGAGCTCGCCATTCGGCATGCGCATGGATCCGTTTCTGGGCCGGCCCGCGGTTCATACCGGCATCGACCTGCGCGGCGATACCGGGGAACCGGTCCGTGCGACGGCCACAGGGCGCGTGACCATAGCCGGGCGCGAGGGCGGTTACGGCAACATGGTGGAAATCAATCACGGCAACGGTCTCGCAAGTCGTTACGGGCACCTGTCACAGATCGGGGTCAAGGTCGGTCAATTCGTCCGCATCGGTGAGACCATCGGCAGGATCGGCTCGACGGGGCGCTCTACCGGCCCCCATCTTCACTATGAGACGCGGGTTAACGGCGAGGCCGTCGATCCACAGAAATTCCTGCGTGCAGGCCTCAGGCTCGGCGAAATCTGACAACGGCCACGACTATTCGACGTCCTCGACCTGGTCAGGCCCGCCACCGAAAGCCTTCTGGGCCAGTGCTGCCTGCATGAATTCATCGAGATCGCCGTCGAGCACGCCCGCCGTGTTCGAGGTCGATACGCCGGTTCGAAGATCCTTCACCATCTGATAGGGCTGAAGCACGTAAGAGCGTATCTGGTGGCCCCAACCGATGTCGGTCTTGGCCGCCTGCTCGGCCGCCGCCTTCTCCTCGCGCTTCTTGATTTCGACCTCGAACAGCTTCGCGCGCAACATGTCCCAGGCCATCGCACGGTTGCGATGCTGCGACCGGTCGTTCTGGCATTTCACCACGATGTTGGTGGGGATGTGCGTGAGTCGCACCGCCGACTCGGTTTTGTTCACGTGCTGACCGCCGGCGCCGCCTGACCGCATAACGTCAGTGCGCACATCGGTTTCCTTGATGTCGATCTTGATCCGGTCATCGACCACCGGGTAGACGGTCACGCTGGCAAAGGACGTGTGGCGCCGCGCGTTCGAATCGAATGGCGAAATGCGGACCAGGCGATGCACGCCATTCTCGCTCTTGAGCCATCCATAGGCATTGTGGCCCTTCACGACCACAGTTGCCGACTTGATACCGGCGCCCTCGCCTTCCGTTTCTTCGATCCACTCGACCTTGTATCCGTGCGCTTCAGCCCAGCGCACGTACATGCGCATCAGCATGCTCGCCCAGTCCTGGCTCTCAGTGCCGCCGGCGCCGGCGTGCACCTCGAGATAACAGTCATTGGCATCGGCCTCGCCTGACAAGAGCGCTTCCAGCTCGCGGCGAGCCACCTCGACTTTCAGGCGCTTGAGCGCGGCCTCGGCCTCGCCGACAGTCTTGTGGTCCTTTTCCGCTTCGCCGAGCTCGATGAGCGTGAGTTGATCTTCGAGCTCCTGCTCGATATGGCCGATCGCCTTGAGCTGATCCTCCAGCGCGTCACGTTCGCGCATCACGCGTTGCGCCCGCGCCTGATCGTTCCAGAGATTGGGGTCTTCCGATTCCTTGTTCAGTTCGGCGAGGCGTCGCGTCGCGGTGTCGACGTCAAAGATGCCTCCTCAGCAGCCGCACGGACTGCTTGATTTCCTCGACCAGGGTCTGGGTTTCCGCGCGCATTGATTCGTTCCTCACCGCAATTGTTCCGCATGTAGCGTTCCTGAACTCGTGCCGCAACCCTCAAGGCACCGCGCGGGCAGTGCCGGCTTGGTGTTCGATCAAAAGCAAAACCCCCGGCACATCCAACCGGGGGTTTCCGCCAAGGCAATCCTGAGGCCGTTCAGTACAGCCCGCCGGTACCCGAACGAACGGCGCGATCGGCATCGGGATTCACGCCGGCGCCCCAGGGCCGCTCAACGTCCCTGCCATCGCCGCTTCCGACCACCGAGTAGCCGTCCGACGGTGGCGCAGTGCCCGGCTTGAAGGCCTCGACAATTGCCCGCGAGGTCTCGGGCCCTGCGCGAATTCCGGTCTTTGCATCGACACGTATGAGCTTGATCCCCGGCGGCACGCGGAAAGGCGCTGCCGGCTTGTCGGCAAGCGCGACTTTCAGGAAGTCCTTCACGATCGGCGCGGCAAGGTGCCCGCCGGTCGCCCCGCGCCCGATGTGACGCGGCTTGTCGTAGCCCATGTAAACTCCGACGACGATGTCCGGCGTGAAGCCGATGAACCAGGCATCTTTTTCGTCGTTCGTCGTGCCGGTCTTGCCCGCCACCGGCCGTCCGACCTCGCGCACGACAGTCGCCGTGCCGCGCTGGACGACACCCTCCATCATCGACGTGATCTGATAGGCCGTCATGGGGTCGAGCACCTGCTGTCGCCTGTCGACCAGGGAGGGCTCAGTTTGATTTTCCCACTTCTTGACGTCGCAGCCGATGCACTCGCGCTCGTCGTGTTTGTACACCGTGTGCCCGTAACGATCCTGGATGCGGTCGACGAGCGTTGGCTTGATGCGCCTGCCACCATTATCGAACATTCCATAGGCCGTTACCATGCGCAGCAAGGTCGTCTCGCCGGCACCCAAAGAGAATGAAAGATACGGGGGCAAATCGTCATAGACGCCAAAACGTTTGGCATAGTCGGCGATCAACGGCATGCCGATGTCTTGGGCGAGCCGGACGGTCATCACGTTGCGAGAATGTTCGATACCGAAACGCAGCGTGGAGGGCCCGTAGAATTTCCCTTCGTAATTTTCCGGCCGCCAGACGCCAATGCCCGGACCTTGATCGATCTCAAGCGGCGCATCGAGCACGATGGTCGATGGGGTATATCCATTGTCCAACGCGGCAGCATAGACAAAGGGCTTGAATGACGAACCCGGCTGCCGCAGCGCCTGCGTCGCGCGATTGAACTGGCTCTGATCGAAAGAGAAGCCGCCAACCATCGCGAGCACGCGACCGGTCAACGGATCCTCGACGACCATCGCGCCGGAAATTTCCGGCACCTGCCGCAAGCTGAACTGACCTTCAGTCTTGGCAGGTTCGACGTAGACGACATCGCCGGGGTTTACGACTTGGCCGACTTTCGCCGGGACCTTCCCGCTGGTCTTCGCCCATTTCAGGCCATCGAGCGGCAGAATGCCGACAGTGCGCTCCTTGCTGACAAAGCCGCCGGGCTCGCGTCCGGGCTGCAGCCCGATGCGGGCCGACTGATCACTGACCTCCAGCACCACGGCAAGCCGCCACGGCGCAACGTCGGACAATGCTTTGATTTCGGCAAGCTTGACGCCCCAATCTCCGGCGATGTCGACTTTGGCCACCGGTCCGCGCCAACCTTGCGTCTGGTCGAAGCGCACCAAGCCGTCGATCATGGTCTTGCGCGCCAGGACCTGCAGCTTCGGATCAAGCGACGTACGGACCGACAGTCCGCCTTCATACAATTTCTTTTCGCCGTAGCGCTCATAAAGCTCGCGCCGCACTTCCTCGGCGAAATATTCACCCGCGAAGGTTTGCGCGCTTGTCGACTTGCCCGTAACACCGAGCGGCGAGCGCTTTGCCTTCTCCGCATCGGCGGTTTTCACAAAGCCGGATTCCGCCATACGATCAAGCACCCAATTGCGGCGCTCGATCGCGCGCTCGCGTTGCCGGAACGGGTGATAATTGGTCGGAGCCTTGGGCAGCGCCGCAAGATAGGCCGCCTCGGGCACGGTCAGCTCGTTCACCGCTTTGTCGAAGTAGGTGAGCGAAGCAGCCGCGATGCCATAAGCACCAAGGCCGAGATAAATCTCGTTCAGATAGAGCTCCAGGATTTTGTCCTTGCTGTAGGTGCGCTCGATCTTGAGCGCCAGCAGCGCTTCCTTGAGCTTCCGCGCGATGGAGAGCTCGTTGGTCAGCAGGAAGTTCTTGGCAACCTGCTGCGTGATCGTCGAAGCACCCTGCGGCCGCCGGCTCGATCCGTAGTTCTGCAGGTAGTTGACCCCCGCGCGCGCGATACCGGTGAAATCCAGCCCGCCGTGCTCGTAGAAATTTTTGTCCTCCGCGGCGAGAAACGCATTGATCACCATCTTGGGGACCGCCTGAATGGGGATGTAGAGCCGCCGCTCGCGCGCGTATTCTGCGACCAGCGAGCCATCGGCGGCATGCACCCGCGTCATCACCGGCGGCTCGTAATCCTGCAGCTGCGAATAGTCCGGCAGGTCCTTGGAAAAATGCCACAGGAGACCGGCGGCCGCCGCCACACCCACCACGAACAAAATGGTGCCCGCTGCGAACAGGAAGCCGAAGAAGCGCAGCAAGAGCTTCATGATCGAATGATCCCGCGTCGTCCCTGGTATTTTATCACTACCCGCCCGTTCATGCCCGGCAAGGGGCCATCAGCCTGTGTTTGCTGGGTTTTATGTTGAAACTGAGGCCGGGCGTACATCTAACGAGGCCCTCCACCGGCTCCCGCGACGCGCGGCGTAAAGAAGGCCTCGACCGCCTTAACCACGCCCTGGGCCGTGCGCGCCCGCCAAGCCGGCGAATTGAGCTGCTTGAGATCGTCTTTCGTCGACATGTAACCGAGTTCGATGAGCACCGAGGGTACATCCGGAGCCGTTAACACTTTAAATCCGGCCGACTTCAGCGGGTGCTTGTGCATGCGAGCCGCACTCTTGAGTTCATCAACAACCGTGCGGGCAAATTGCATGGAGAACGTCTTGGTTTCGCGTTGCGCCAGGTCGACAAGAATATTGGCGACGTCATTGGGTTCGGCCGTCAGGTCGACGCCGGCAATGACGTCAGCCTTGTTCTCCGCCTCGGCAAGCCTTGCCGCCTCGGCGTCGGAAGCGGTCTCGGAAAGCGTATAGACGGTAGCACCTTCGGCGAGACCTTCTTTTCGTGGCAAAGCGTCGGCGTGAATCGAAATGAAAAGCGCGGCACCGCGCGTGCGCGCGAAGCGCACCCGCTCGGACAATGGAATAAAGCTGTCATCAGAGCGCGTCATGGCGACGCGGTATTTGCCCCCGCTTTCAAGCTTCTCGCGAAGCGCCTGCGAGAAAGCCAGCACGATGTCCTTTTCCAGCTCTCCGCCGGACCCTTTCGTTCCATTGTCGATACCGCCGTGACCGGGATCCACGACGACCAACGGACGCGCATCGCCGTCCGCCTTGACGGGCGGCTCGCTTGGTTTCGCTCCGGTGTTATGGGCGGGTCGCGTTTGCAACGAAATGTTTCGCATGAAAGCGGCGCGATCGATTGCAGCAAGGTCGAGCACCAGCCGGGCCGGTTGGCCTTCCGCGCCATCCAGCACGAAAGCCTTTTCGATGCGCACCGGCCCCTTGGTGTCGAGCACGATGCGCGAGCCGCCCTGCATGATCAGCCCATACCGAAACGCCTTGACCAAGCCGCGACTCTGGGCGTCGGCCTTAGCTGGCAGCTTGAAGTTCACTTGCGGGAGGTCCACGACAACTCTGTAGGGATCGGCGAGTGTAAAGGCCGCGAGGTCGATTTTCCGATTGAGGTCGACCACAAATCTGGTCTGTTTATCGTCCCCACCGATGCGCAAGTCTGTGGCGAGGACCTCCTGCTCCACTGCGGCCGCAAGCGCGTGCTCTGTCACAGCACCCTCGGCCGCCAAGCCGGCAGAGTCGCTGAGCAGCGCACAAGCAAGAGTGCTGGCGATGGCAATCGCGCGGGCTGTCACGAATCCGAACCCTTTATAACGCGCTTTTTTAACCCATTAGGGGGCGTTTCGGTTAACGGAACTTGAGCGTGGGCGTAATTCCCCGCACCACTGTGGCCTAACTGCAAAGCTTCCCTTGCCAGTGGGAACGCCGGGCCGTATGTAGGTTGTGCTGACGGTTAGAGTTCCGGTTGTGCCGTGTTCGGGCCCCGGCCGCTTTATGTCCAGTACCGCCCCCCGAAGGAGGTCGGCGGACGGACAAGCGAAATGCCGAAACCCTTGTGAAGGCACCCGGATCAGCGCGCGGCATGCAAAGCCGTTCGCACCCTGGCTGTGAGCGACGATAAACCTCGGTTCGCGCCTTCAGGCGCGGCCGCAGCGATACGGGTCGCAAGTTTCATGCTGCCACTGACGCAGCAAAGGTATTTTGAGGTTCATAACCCACGCGCCGCCATCATGACGGCGCGCGGAGGTATGCGCCTTGGCCACGCGGCCCTTCCCTTCAACACCTATCAGGCCGACTCCCCGGACATTCGACTTGCGCCGTCTGCGCGCGAGCCCGTGGGAGTTTGCGGCCCAGTGAGATTTTCCAATGGCCGACAAAATGTTGATCGACGCGACCCACCCGGAGGAGACCCGGGTCGTCGTGCTACGCGGCAACCGCGTCGAGGAGTTCGACTTCGAGAGCGCCAACCGCAAGCAGCTTCGCGGTAACATCTATCTCGCCAAAGTCACACGCGTCGAACCGTCACTACAGGCGGCGTTTGTGGACTACGGCGGCAACCGCCACGGTTTCCTCGCGTTCTCGGAAATCCACCCGGACTATTACCAGATCCCGGTCGCTGACCGGCAGGCGTTGATCGCCCAGGAAGAACGCGACCAGCGCGATGCCGACGCCGAAGCGGAGCGTCGGGCGGGACGCCGCGGGCGCCGTCATCGCCACCGTGGCGCCGAGCGGCATCGGGATCGCGACGTCGTGCAGAGCGAGCCCGTCTCCGCCGAACCGGCTGCGGCCGAAGCGATAGAAGTTCCAGCGGCCGACAACGGTTTTGGGGAATCGGCGCAGGACCAACTCGCGCAGGCGACAAATTATGCTGCTGGGTCTGAGACGGCACAGTCCGAGTTTGCGCCCGACGTGCAGGAGCATGAGCCTGCCGAAATGTCCTCCAGCGAGGAGCCGGCTCCGCCGGCCGACGCGCCGCTCGATACGATCGCCGAAGGCGAGCAACCGTCCGCCGCTGCCGAAGGCGCCCTCACCGCGGA
>Ga0310893_10000244_pt1 | contig 11053 bp, 9 predicted proteins | sample C0D2metaG_FD_203910 | JGI IMG/M metagenome (GOLD analysis project Ga0310893, IMG submission 203910) | Lab incubated soil microbial communities from West Virginia University Organic Research Farm, Morgantown, WV, United States - C0D2 | ecosystem: Environmental > Terrestrial > Soil > Agricultural... | reverse complement strand
GATCCTGAACAGCGGCGCGCCTTCGTCATACGACGCGCCGAGCGTCGCGAACACGTCGGCGACGCGGCCCGCGATTGGCGCCCGAATCGTGAACGCGTTCCCCGAAGCCGCACCGCCGCCGCTTCGAAGCGTTTCGTCTCGTTGCGCCAACCGCGCTTCAGCCGCACGAAGCCGGGCCTCCGCGGTGGCCACCGCGCGTTGCGCATCCTCAACGCGGCGAGCCGGCACAGCCCGGTCGGCGAGCAGCCGCTCGGCGCGTGTCTGTTCTGCGCGTGCACTGTCGAGCGCAACCCGCGCCTGCGCGACCTCGCTGGTCAGCGTGGCATGATCCTCCGTATTGGCCAGCCGGGGTTCGAGCCGTCCGAGCGTTTGACCAGCGCCGACGTGCGTTCCGATTGAGACAAGAGAGGCCGCGACGAATCGTCCGGCGGCTGGTGCCGTCACGGCGGCTTCTCCTCCGGAGAGCGGCTCGATCTCGGCTGGCACCCGGATCGATGACCGCAGGTCGGCCTCGACGACACGCGCGGTGGCGAACTCGTTTGTCCATTGCTGCTCTTTCAGGTATGCAATCGCCGCCGGGTCGTCCGCCGGGTGCTTCTCGGCTTCGGCCTTCGCCGCGGCTTCATTCCCGAACACGGTAGTGGTGCCGAGCTCGTGTCGATCGACCAGCCCCGGAGCTTCGACCACCAGTGCCCATCGGTAACGACCGGCGGCCGGCGGCTTGCCTTCGATGCGAAACGCCCCAGGCCTGGAAGGCGCCGAGCCGCGAAGGACCGTGCGTGACCCGCCGCTCTCCGGCACGAACTCAATCGATGGCGTGCCCGCGTTGAGCGCCTTGAAGTCCTCGAGCCTGGTCAGGTGCACGGCAAACAATGCCGGCTGACCCGAGACGAGCGGCGGATACTCCATGTACAACTCCGATTGCTCGGTCCAATGCGTCACATTCAGCGTCGCCGTCTCGGCCTTCGGTTCGTCCTTGTGTCTCGTGCACCCAAACCCGTAACAACCCATCAGGAGGATGGCGATGCTGGTGAGGCTCCTGGTTCTCATTGGATCTCCAACCCGGTCGTGAACTCGAGCTCGATCTCGGCCTGGCGGACAGCGAGATCCAGCGTGGCTTGTCTGATCCGCGTCGACGATCCGCTGCGATACGCATCAAGCACGTCGAGGATGCCGCGCTCACCGGCGTCGTAACTGACCTGCGCGATTCGCTCGATCTCCCCCGCGCTGTTCACCGCGGCGGAGCGGTATCGGTCGGCCGTGTCACGCCGTTCCAGAACCGCGGCTCGCAGTGCGGCGATATCGGTGCGCAACGCGACGCGGAACGCGTCGATGCGCGCCTGCGCCTGGCTGGCACGAGCGACCGCAAGCGCCTGTTCGGGTTTTCCCCGGTCGAACAGCGGAATGTTCGCGTGAACGGTAAAGACGCTTCCAACATCGCCGCCGCCTACCGTCGAAGACTTCGTTCCGGCGACGATCTCCGGTTCCGGCACCCAACGACGATCGGCAGCTTTTGCCGAGAACCGTGCGGCATCCACTTCTTTTCGCAGGGCAAGCAGGTCTCCGCGGATCGCCTCGGCGCGCTCGACGAGCACGTCGACGGCGGGAATGGAGGCGGGCGTCGGCTGTCGAGACACCGCGACGACACGCGACGGGTCGATCGCCTCGGCAAAAAAGCTGGCGACCGTCGCTTGCGCTCGCGTCCGCTCACTCGCCGCGAGTGCATGGTCGGCCTCGATGTCGAGCATTTCACGCTCGGCGCGAAGGCGATCAAATCCCGCTGCGTCGCCGGCCGCCTCTCGCTTCCCCAGGACGGCCGCAAGCTCGCGCAGCCGATCGCGTGAGGTGGCCAGCACCTGCTCGCGCGTTTGTGCCGCAACGAGCTGCGCGAAGGCGAGCCGAAGATCCGCACGCGCCCGACGCATGGCGTCATCCGAACGATTCGAGCTGGCATCCACTATCGCCGATGCCGCTTGTACTTCAAGCCCGCGCCGCCCGGTGATCGGCAGCGGCTGCGCGACCATCGTCATGTTCTCCGTCACTCCGGCCACCGATTCGCGGTCGTACGTCAGCCGTGGGTTCGGCCAGCGGCCGGCAGCCAGAACGTCGGCTCGCGCTACGTCGACCGCGGCACGAATCGCGCGCAGGCGCGGACTGTCGGGCGAGAGGCGGGCCAAGGCCTCGGCTTCGGTGAGCGGTACAGATTGAGCGCGCGCGTGCGACGGCACAACCATCGCGACGATCGCGCACAGGACGACAGTGCGCATAGCGACCTCGTTGAAACGGAGAACTGAGCAGACGACGGGACGTGCCCGTCAAGTCAGGCTAGGCGCGAAAAGGGAGGGGCGCGAGAGCGGCAAGACGTGCGGGGCGGGCCGTGTGGCGGAGCGGCATCGTCCAGCACGATCGCGCTCCATTGCACGGTCGTTGGCGCGAAACCGCACCAGGTCGCAGGCGTGCTGACCAAACTCGGACCGTGATAGACATCGACCTGAAGCCACGCTGTTGTCAGCCAGACGACGTGATCATCGTCGTCATCCAGTCGAGCGTTGTCTCCGTATCTCGCGTGATGCGGTGCAAAGTGCCGGTGAACCGTGGCGTTCGGATGGTGGTCATCGCGCCCGTGCACATGCTCCGGCGCCAACATGGATCCCGCGCCCACGATGCCCGTCAGCAGCAGGACAGCTGCTATTCGGATCGCCCGAGACATCGCCGTGATTATGGTCCGGGCCGTCTGGACGGTCAACGGCCCATCCATGGAATTACCCGCATCGACGTGCCCCGCCGTACAACAACCGCGCCGACAATACCCGCCAGCAGCGACCCGGTCAGGATCCCGAATTTTGCTGTGTCGAGCAGCGTCGTGCCCTCAAAGGCGAGGGTGGCAATGAAGAGGGACATCGTGAAGCCGATGCCAGCCAGCCAGGCGCATCCGTGCAACGCCGTCCAGTTGACGCCGTCTGGCAGCGTGGCCAGCCGCAGCCGGACGGCGGCCAGAGCGGCGCCCGTAATCCCTAGCGGTTTGCCAATGGCGAGCCCCAGAATCACGGCAAGGGGCACGCCTCCTCCAAGCGATCCATGCAGCCCGACGCCCGCATTCGAGAACGCAAAGAGCGGCATCACGACGAATGCTGAAAGCCCGTGAATGGCGTGTTCCAGTCGAACCAGCGGAGCCATGATGCCTTCGCTGGCGCGTTCGAGTCCGATGATCGCCTCCTGCTGGCTCTTGCTGGTCAACACGAGCGCCGTGGCAGTCTCGGTGCGATCGAAATGATCCAGCAAGGCTCGAGCCTTGGCCGAGAACTGTGCCGCGTTGACGCGCGTCCTCGTTGGAATCGTCAAGGCAAGCAGCACTCCGGCGATCGTGGCGTGCACGCCCGATTCGTGCACGAAGAACCAGAGCCCGACACCGAGGATCAGAAAGGGGGTCAGGCGTCGTACCCGTAGCACATTTAGAGCGATCAGCAACAACAGCATGAGGCCGGCCATCGCCAGAGCACCCCACGCGATCGCGCGCGTGTAGAAGAGCGCGATGACCAGGACCGCGCCCATGTCGTCCACGATGGCCGACGCGGCCAGGAAGGTCTTGAGTCCGCTCGGGGCGCGCGGCGCCACGAGCGCCAGCACGCCGAGCGCGAAGGCGATATCAGTCGCCATCGGAATCGCCCACCCGCGCGCCGCCGCTCCTCCCCCGTTGGTCAGGACATAGATGAAGGCCGGAACGACCATTCCGCCGATTGCCCCGGCGATCGGCAGCGCCGCGTGACGCGGAGACGCCAGTTCGCCCGCAAGTGCTTCGCGCTTGACCTCCAGTCCGACCAGCAAGAAAAACACGGCCATGAATGCATCGTTGATCCACTGGTGAACCGTGAGCGCAAGCGCGTGATCGCGCGGGCCAATGGTAATGGTCAGCGACAGAAGACGGTGGTACGCGTCAGCCCATCTGGAATTCGCGACCACGAGCGCCGCGCATGCGCAGGCGACCAGTAGCGCCCCTCCGGCCGCTTCCGTTCGAAAGAACTCTTGAAAGGGATTTATTGGCCGCACATCGTCAGACGGGACGTCCATCGGTCCACTGTGCCACAAGAAACCGTGATGCACAGAGTGGTTTCTCGATTGATCTGCACCGAGTCGAGAGGTAGCGTGTGTCGAGATGTCGGATTGAAAGTCTACGCCGTCGCGTGTGACGGCCCTGAAGGGGTGAACAGATGATTCGATTCATCGCGGTGCTGACGCTGCTCTCGTTTCAGCCCGCCAGCACGCCGCCGTCGATCGTATTTGTGTGCGAGCACGGGGCGGCCAAGAGCGTCATCGCTACCGCGTACTTCAACAAGCTCGCGGCCGAACGAGGGCTGCCGTATCGAGCGACATTCCGTGGGACAAGCCCTCAGGACGAGCTGTCGGTTCGCGCAGTGGCCGGTCTGAAAGAAGACGGCATTGCTGTGCCTTCTGGCAAGCCCTCGGCGATCAGCGACGGTGACGTGGCAAATGCGACGCACATCTTCGCGATCGGATGCACGCTGCCCGACAAAGCAGGACGTTCCGGCAAGGCTCACGATTGGTCCGACGTCCCGGACGACAAGGGGTACGGTCCGATGCGCGACGCGATTGTGCGGCATGTGACGGAACTCCTGGACGACCTGCAGAAACGCCGCAAGTAGTGTCAGGAGACTGGAGCTTGATCAGACGGCTACGCGATCGCGCCGCGATCACCGGGATTCTCGCCCTCTCGATAGACCGCTGACAGTCGGGCGCAATCGCGGCGTCGAGCTGAAACTCGATCGCGAGCTGCACCTTGTTCTGGACCGCTCAACAATCGGCCAGATTGTTTTCTCGATTGATCCGCACCGAGTCGAGAGGTAGCGTCTGTCGCGATTCGTCGAATGTGAACCGATCGCCGCATGGGAGAACACGAAATGAGGATCTATCTGGTTGCGCTATTGATGGTGATGTCGGTTGCACTCACCGCTCAGCAGAAGCCGCCAGAACTCACGGGGACGTTGAGCTTCGACGTGGAGTCGGGCAGCGGCCGCGTGGAGCGCATCGCCGTCCAGATCGGCGACGGCGGCACCGGTCGTTACAAAGCCATTCTGGCTGGCGATGCGGTGGTCGCGGGATCGGAAGGCCGCACGAATCAGACGCAGGCCTCGCAGCTGCTGGACGGCGTCGAGTGGGCGATCAAGGAGCACGCGCGTCAGGGCAGCGACTATTTCGGCAAGGTGGACGTGTCGAACGTCGCGGTCATGGGACAGTCGTGCGGAACGCGGCAGGCGCTCGAAGTGTCGGGGGACCCGCGCGTGAAGACGACCGTGTTGCTCAATGGCGGGCCGGGGCTCGGCGGCGGGCGCGGGCGCGGCGCGACCGCGGCCCAGACCCCTGGCGCGACCGCACCGCCCGCAGCGATGCTCGCGGCGCTCGATAAGATGAACCGCCGCTATGCGCCCTACGCGCCGGCGATGCAGCCAGTACCAGGAGAGTCAACGAGCCCGCCCTCTGGCCCGCCTCCCGACTACCTTGCCGCGCTGCACGCGCCGATTGCCTTCATCAACGGCGGCCCCAAGGATCTCGCGTACAACAGTGCAGTCTCCGGGTTCGAAGCGGTGCAGAAGGTCATTGCCCTGCATGCGTGGCAGGACGTCGGGCACTACCCCGCCACCTTCCGTCAACCGAACGGCGGCGCGTTCGCGGTTGCGGTCAACGCCTGGCTTGATTGGCACCTCAAGGGTGATCGGGCGGCCAGCCAGATGTTCGTGGGCCCCGCCTGCGGGTTGTGCAAGGACAACAAGTGGAACATCCAGATGAAGAACGTCGCATCGGATACCGGGCAGCCCATCCGAAGGCCTTAGGTTAAGAAGCTGGCGTCGGGCGACGGGACTCAGCGGACCGTCACTGGGCTGCTACGCGCCACGTCGAGATAACCGTCGTCCACCAGGTAGCGAAACTCGTATTGCCCCGGCCGCGTCGGCGCAGTGAGTGTGTGCGTGCCGGACGTCGCACCCTTCGTCACACCATACCACTCGTCCTCGTAGCTTGCTCCCACCCTGAACACGGCAATCCAGTCGCCCGCTCGGCCCCCCGGGGCAGTCCAGCTCACACTCATTTGGCCTCCAGCGTCAATCACGTTGGTGCTGGGCGTAAGCGTGAAGGGCCCGTCGAAGGCATACGTAAAAGCCGCGGGTAGCGTTGCGCCCGACCCACCCGGGTTGGTGACGACGACGTCGGCTGGCCCCGCCGCGTGGGCGGGAACGATTGCGTTGATCGTCGTGCCGTTGACGACAGTAACGCTTACCGCCCTGACATCCACCGTCACCGTTGCCCCGGCGAGAAATCCGGTCCCGCTGACTGTGACCGTTGTGGGACGAGCTGTTGAACCGGTAGACGGCGAGATCGCCGTCACGCTGGGCGCGCTGGGCGCGCTGGGTGGCGGTGCCGTCGGTCCTGATGGCGACCGTCCGTCGCAGGCAGGAAATCCGAACGCGAACGCAAACAGCAACACTCCCCGCTGAATAATCTCCCTCATGGTCTGTACCCTCCTGTTAAGGAAGCGGAAAAGTCCCGTGAGAAGCTGAAGGGCGACTAGAATGGGGAATTACTGGACCCACCACGAATGTCACTGCGCTCCTTCTCAAATGGGGGAAGGGAGACGACGACGCGCGCGAGCGATTGATCCCACTGGTCCATCAGGAACTCCATCAGATTGCGCGCCGCTGCATGGCCGGAGAGCGCGTGGGGCACAGCCTCCAGGCCACCGCACTCGTCAACGAAGCCTATGTCCGCATGGTCGACGGAAAAGCGGTCGAGTGGCAGGATCGCGCACATTTCCTCGCGGTATCTGCTCGAGTCATGCGTCGCATCCTTGTCGACCACGCGCGCGCAAGGCACGCGCAAAAACGCGGAGGCGAGAGAGCCCGCGTGACTTTCGAGGAAGCGCTCATCGTGACCGACGAGCCCCGTCAAAACTTCGTCGCGCTCGACGACGCGCTCGAGGCACTCGCGAAATTCGACGAGCGGAAAAGCCGCGTCGTCGAGCTACGGTTCTTTGGCGGGCTGAGCGTCGAAGAAACCGCGTCAGTCCTGCACGTGTCACCCGATACAGTCATGCGCGACTGGCGGCTGGCCAAAGCCTGGCTGCAGGCAGAGATGCGTGGCGATCACTCGGATGAAGACGATTGACAGGTTACCGTCTTGCAGCGGTCCACGTGGTGGCCGGACATACGCCGGTATTGTGGTGCTCAACACGCTCACATCCCGGCGCCCACAAGTTGAAGGAGTCGAAAGGGACTAGACTCGCGTGAGATTTCCCTGAAATAACCGTCCATGACACCTGAACGCTGGCAGCGGATCGAAGAGCTGTATCACGCGGCCTACGCCACCCCGGCGGGTGATCGTGCGGTCTTTCTCGCCGAGGCTTGTCGAGAGGACGAGGCGCTGCGGCGGCAGGTCGAATCGCTGCTGAACGAGTCGTCCCACGACGGATTTCTCGTACCGGAAAGTGTCGAAGCGGTTTCAGCGTTGGCTTCCGGGGTGTCCGCGACACGATCAAACATAACCGGCGAGTGGATCGGTGGGTATCGCCTGGACGCGCTGCTCGGCACCGGCGGCATGGGCGAAGTGTACCGCTCGCACGACGCGAAGCTCGGGCGCGATGTCGCGATTAAGATTCTGCCGCCTGCGTTTACGACGCATACCGATCGACTCGCGCGCTTCGAGCGCGAAGCGCGGATGCTCGCGGCGCTGAACCATCCGAACATCTGCGCGATCTACGGCTTCGAGAAAGCGGATGATGTCCGCTTCCTGGTTCTCGAGCTCGTCGACGGCGTCACGCTCGCACAGCAACTGGCGCCCGAGGCGAGTTCGCGCCAAAAGACTGGCGGACTACCGATCGTACAGGTCCTCCGTGTCGCGCGGCAGATCGCCGAGGCCCTCGAAGCCGCGCATGAAAAAGGGATCATCCACCGGGATCTAAAACCCGCGAACATCAAGATTACGCCGGACGGAGCCGTGAAGATTCTCGACTTCGGTCTCGCAAAGATCGTCGGCGGCGACGGTCCGTCGTGCGACCTCTCGAGCGCACCGATAGAGGACGGCGTGAGGCACGCCGGACCCATCATCGGCACCGCCGCCTACATGAGTCCCGAACAAGCACGCGGACTGCCAGTCGACAAACGCACGGACATCTGGGCCTTTGGCTGCGTCCTGTACGAGATGTTGACCGGACGGGTGACATTTTCCGGCGACACAATCTCGGACTCGATCGCGAAGATCCTCGAGCGCGAGCCGGACTGGTCCGCCCTGCCCGCCGCGACACCTGCGCCCATTCGACGGATTCTGCTCCGCTGCCTGACGAAGGACCCGAAGCAGCGCCTGAGAGATATCGGTGACGTCCGGATCGAGATCGACGCTATCGACGAAGTGCTCCCGGGGACTCCCGACGCGCAGGGAGCGCCCGCCGTTTCGGCGAACGGCTGGTTGAAATGGCTGCCGTGGGTGGCGGTGATAGTACTCGCCGCGGGAATGGTCGCGCGGGAAGTCTGGCGCGGAGTGCCCATCGAGGTCGCCCCGAACCCGCTCGCCAACGCCACGTTCGCGCGCCTCACCAATTGGGAGGGCACCGAGGAGCAGGCCGACATTTCGCCCGATGGCAGGTGGGTCACGTTCGTCGCCGACAGGGCTGGAGAATTCGACGTCTGGGTTAGTCAGGTCGGCACCGGGAGATTCCAGAATCTCACCGTCGACAGCCCCCCCATGGTCACGCCGGCAAATCTCCTGCGAAGTCTTGGGTTCAATGGCGACGGATCGGAGATCTGGTTCAACCCCGAGGGTAATCCAGGACGAGAGAAGGTGCTCCTGCCGCTTTCCGGCGGCACGCCTCGCTCCTTCCTGCGCCGCGGGTACTCTACGCCGTCCTGGTCGCCAGACAACGCTCGGCTCGCCTTGATCGACTCCGATGCTCATGGCGATCCCCTTTACCTTGCAGATCGCATCGGGGCGAATCCCCACCCCGTCAACGTCGCTCCCCAGGACACGCAGCCGTTTTTCAGGGAAGGCAGGCACACACACAATCCGGTGTGGTCGTCCGACGGCGAATGGATCTACTTCGTCTACGGGACCGGACCAACCGGGCGGATGGACGTGTGGCGTGTGAAACCGTCAGGTGGGTCGCCGGAGCAGCTCACCCACCAGCACGCGGACGTGAATTTCCTGGCGCTCCTAAACCTGAACACGCTGCTCTATGTGGCCCGCGCCGACGACTGGTCCGGACCGTGGCTGTGGGCCCTCGATATCGAGAGCAAGGCGACGCGTCGAGTGACCGTGGGGCTCGAGCAATACACGTCCGTGTCGGCGAGCCGTGACGGCCGTCGCGTCGTCGCGACTGTGGCGAAACCCACGGCCAGCCTCTGGCGAGTCGCATTGGACGATCGCCACGCCGAAGACGTCGATGCGCGGCCGTACCCCCTATCAACCGAACGGGCGCTGGCACCGCGCCATCGTGGCGCGTCGTTGTTCTACCTTTCGCTCTCGACCCGTGGGATCGGTGACGGTCTCTGGCGATTTCACGACGGCCACGCGTTCGAAGTCACGAAGGGTGCCGACAACGTGCTGTCCGAGCCCCCGGTCGTGTCGCCCGATGGCAGTCGTGTCGTGGTCGTCGTCAGGCAGGCCGGGAAACGACAACTCGCCATCATGTCGGCAGACGGCACCAACTCGCGGACACTGGCCCCGTCCATCGAGATTCATGGCGTCGTGGGACAAAGCGCGGCTGACTGGTCGCCAGATGGCTCCTGGATTGTCGCCGCCGGCAGCGACGGCACATCGCCGGGGCTATTCAAAATTCCCGTGGACGGCGGTGCGCCTGTGCGGCTCGTCGAGGGATGGGCGTACAACCCGGTCTATTCGCCGAACGGTGAATCGATCATCTATGCCAGCGGATTCGGAGGTGCAGGCGGCCAGAGCGTGCTTCGTCGCATAAGAGCGGACGGCACACCAGTCTCAATGGCGGAAGTCGGGGTCCGTGTCGGCGGAGCCCACCGTTTCCTCCCGAGCGGTCGGGGCCTGATCTATCTGCGCAACGTTGAATCCAAAGACTTCTGGTTACTCGACTTCGCCACGAACACGACCCGGCAGCTCACGCACTTCAGCGATCGCGGCTTCTTGAGTACGTTCGACGTTACGCCTGACGGCAAATACCTCATCTTCGACCGCACGCGCCAGAACTCCGACATCGTCTTGATCAACCTGCCGACGAAGTAGCGCCCGGGTCCCTGAGCGACGGTGATCCAGGGGACCAAAACACAGACGAGACCCTGTATCCGCATGCTGAAGCTGTGCGCGCGCCAAGAGGTTTATCGCGGGATTTGCCGGACCCCTTGGCGTCTTCACGTTTCCGCTGCGCGATTCCGCTTCTCAGATAGGGGGAATGGCGCAATGACCGACAGAACGCTCCCAGGGACGAATACGCGATTGACTCGAGTGACCGTGACGGGCGTGCTCATCGCAGTGATCCTGACGACGAGCATTGGCTGCGGAGATGAGACCGGCCCAACGGCACCAAAGGCGCCCACACCAGCGTCGTCGAGCCCGCCGAGCCCCGGGCCGCCGACCAACACGGTGCCGGCCGCGAACAACGGTGAGGCTGGCTTCTACAGATCGGACGTCATGATGGCGCTGAGCGGAACGGCCACGGTGACGCTGACGTGGCCGAACGCAGACTTCAGCCTTCAGCTGTATGTGACCAGCGGCGTGTGTGCCGACACCACAAGTCTTGTGACTGAAGGGTGCACCATCGTGGGCAGCACGCGCCCGGGAAGTCTCCCGGGCGTAGTCACAAGCCCTGTGACCGGTGGTGACCGCTACACAATCTGGGTGCTCAACCCTGATCCCGCTCCCCAAAGTTTCAGGATCGATGTGGACTACTGGGATCACTAGTCGTCGCGGTGTGGGAACGTTCGATCGTCATAAGCGGCGCGCGGCCACGATCCAGGCGCGTGAGTCGAACCAGACGCCATCGGCCCGCCCGGTGCGCGGCCAACAGGTGGCGGAGGCGATCCAGCGC
>Ga0310893_10000241_pt1 | contig 11089 bp, 10 predicted proteins | sample C0D2metaG_FD_203910 | JGI IMG/M metagenome (GOLD analysis project Ga0310893, IMG submission 203910) | Lab incubated soil microbial communities from West Virginia University Organic Research Farm, Morgantown, WV, United States - C0D2 | ecosystem: Environmental > Terrestrial > Soil > Agricultural... | reverse complement strand
CCCATCTTTTTGAGGCAGTCAGCGACGTCGGTGATTTCCGGCTCGCGCGCTGCGTTCTCAATGACGGTTGTGCCATTGGCGAGCGATGCGGCCATAACTGCGGTGTGCGTGCCGCCCACCGTCACCTTCGGGAAAACGATTTCGCCACCGCGCAAACCTTTGGGTGCGCGCGTGATGACATAGCCGCTTTCGATTTCGATTTCGGCGCCCAGCCTTTCCAAAGCCAGGATGAGCAAGTCGACCGGACGCGTGCCGATGGCGCAGCCGCCAGGCATCGAAACCTTCGCCTGGCCCATGCGCGCCAGCAGCGGCGCCACCACCCAGAAGCTCGCCCGCATCTTCGAAACGAGATCGTAGGGCGCCGTCGTATCCACGATATGTTTTGCGGAAATGTGGATGGTACGGCCCTGGTTCGGGTCATCACCGGGCCGCTTGCCGGCGATCATCACGTCCACGCCATGGTTACCGAGAATGCGCTGCAGCTGGATGACGTCGGCGAGCCGCGGAACATTGTCGAGGATCAAGGTGTCCTCGGTCAGCAAGCTCGCAATCATCAAGGGAAGTGTCGCGTTCTTGGCGCCCGAAATCGGAATCGACCCATTCAGACGCTGTCCGCCAACTATGCGTATCCGGTCCATGCTCGCCCCGTCCCGTCGTCACGCTCTGGCTACGATGGAGGCGATATAGAGACCCGCGCCCCGTTACCGCAATGCCCTATTTGAAGGCTAGCACCTTCGTCGCGGAATTGCGGCGAAAGTCCGACCCATCACCCCCGAATTCAGTGCTCGTCGCGGACCGTCACATTCGCCTTTGTTTGCTTCTCTTCGCCTGCCGACGTGGTCCGCCCACGTTCCTGCGCCTTGCGCTTGCGCAGGTTTTCGCGCAATTCCACGGCCAGGCGCTGGCTCCGGGGTGATGGCTTCGCGGTTTTGCTGTCTTTTTCGCCGGACGTCATGGCCCGCATTATCGGATGTCCGGCCAGTGTTGCAACCTGCGGCACTCGCCTTGCGCCTGCGAAAGCCCTATGGCAGTTTCCGCCGCGTTCGCGCCGCTTCATTTGGGCTGCGCGCGCTCACGCTGCCGTAGCTCAGTGGTAGAGCACCTCATTGGTAATGAGGAGGTCCACAGTTCAATCCTGTGCGGCAGCACCAAAAAAACCCAGCAACTGCCAGTCTGAAAGCGCGCCGGCTCCGTCGAGATCCTAAATCAATCGATGCGAAACATGCGGCGCGGGTTCGCAACGGCAATTTGTTCGATGTCCCGCGGTCCAAATCCGGCTTGGCGAAGTGTGGTCAGAGGACTCAAGTCGGCAGGCGGAAATGAATAGTCCGTGCCCAACATGATCCGGTCAACGCCAACCAGATCAGCCAGGAACCGCAAGGGTTTGCCACCATGGAGAATACTGTCGTACGCAAAACGCGCTGCGTAATCCGACGGCTTGTTAATAGCTATGTCGCCCTGCGCCTGACGGTCCATCCGCGCATGCATGATGTCGAACCGACCGGCAAGATAGGGAAAAGCGCCGCCACCGTGCGAGAGAACAATCTGCAAATTCGGAAAGCGATCGAGCACGCCTGAATACAGCAGGGAACCGGCGCCTAAGGTCGTATCAAAGGTGTATTGCGTGCTCTGGGTCAGACCAAACTTGGCTGCGCGCGGCGCCGGACCAACCAGCACCGGATGAACAATAACCGGATAGCCGCTTTCATTCGCCTTTGCCCAGAGAAGGTCGAGGGGCAGTTCCCCTATATTTACACCCTCCACGTTTGCAGGGACCATGAAACCTTTGGCGCCGAGATCGATCGCGCGGCGAAACTCAACAGCTGCGTTTGCAGCATTTGGCAAAGGCACCGAGGCAACAAAACCAAATCGTTTGGAATTGGCGTCACACCACTCGGCAAGTGTGTCATTGAGCAACCGATGCCAGGCAACGCACTTCTCCTCTGATAAACCGTAGCCGTAAATGTCTGGCCACGTCGCGACGAGTTGATAATCAATCTTCTCGCTATCGAGCCAGGTGATGCGCTGGCCAACATCTTCCACGAGCCTTGGAAAAAAGGGTCTCACCTTGAAGCCGTACTCGAATGTCAATGCTGGAGTCTGTGCGCCGTCGAGGACCTCGACGCCGAGACCCTTGGCAGAACGGATCCGGGCAATCAGCGCTGACGGCACATAATGAGCGTGAATATCGATGGTCATCTTTGGCGTGTTTCCTGAACAAGCCGCCACAGGACTGGTGGCGTCAACGGTAACTCTTTCGGCTCTATCCCCAGCGACGACAGTGCATTTGCAATTGCATTCGCGATGGTGGCGGCAACCGCAACGATGCCGCCCTCGCCTGCTCCCTTCGCACCCAAGGGATTGCTGGGCGATGGTCTCAATTCAAGAGTCACCCCCCGCAAATTCGGAAAATCACTCGCGGTTGGAACGAGATAATCGGCAAGGGACGCGTTCAGCAATTGGGCATTCTCATCGTAGATAAGATGGTCGAGAAATACCCCACCGAGCCCCTGTACCAATGCGCCCAGCGCCTGGCCGTGCACAATCGCAGGATTAATCGCGCGGCCGACGTCTTCAACTGCAACATAGTCAAGAACTTCGACATGACCAGTGCGGTCATCGACCGCAACGTGCGCCGCATGGGCCCCGTAACTGTAGGTTCGCTTGGTATTTGAAAACGTCGCCTCGACGACGATTGTGCCGCCAGCCTTGGTTGCGATCTCACCGAAGCTCAGCGAGGGTCGATTGGGCGTAAGGGCAAGGCCATCCACTAACGAGACCGCATCGGCATCGCATCCGAATTCAATGCCGGCGGCTTCGCGGATTGCCTGCTGCAGCTTCTTCGCCGCCAGCAAAAGCGCCGAACCACCCATTACGACAGCTCGTGAGTGATATGTACCAAATCCCTCCTCCACGAGAGTGGTCGACCCGTGGAGAATCCGAAATCGGTCAAACGGCAGAGATAACGCATCCCCGGCAATCTGGGCGAACACCGTTTCCAATCCCTGGCCCAGAGCTGACGAGCCAATGCCGATTGTGACCACACCGTCGCGGTCAAGGGTCATGCGGGCGTTCTCACGTGGACCCGCCCCGCCACTTTCGACGAAAGGCACCACAGCGATCCCATGGTAGCGGCCTTTCACGCGCTTACCGGCTAAGACCTTTTTTTCTTCGTAGCCAAATTCGGCGAGGCAGCGCTCAAACCCGGCAACATAGTCGCCATTGTCGTACTGAGTCTCCGTTTCATAGGGCACGAGCTGGCCAATTGAGTAAGGCAGCTCAGACTCGGTGATGAGATTGTTTCGGCGGAACGTTGCCGGTTCGATCCCCAAATCGCGCGCGGCCATCTCGATAAGACGTTCACGGAAAAAGTTGGCCTCCACCCGTCCCGGGGCACGATAAGTGCCGACCGGTGTCTTGCTCGTCATGTACGCGGCCACCTCGACTTCAATCGCCGGAAGGCGGTAGGGGCCGTGCAGAAATTGCGCGGCCTTTGCCGGAACGACACCTCCATTGGTGCGGATATAGGCGCCCATGTCACCGTAAATCTTGCCGCGCAACGCCAACATGGTGCCATCATGCCGACAGGCGATTTCAAGCTCGCAATCAATTTCTCGGGAATGATTGATGGCCAGCAGATGCTCGCGACGGTCCTCGATCCATTTCACTGGCCGATCAACCTTCCGAGCCGCGAACGGAATGAGGAAATCTTCGGGATAGAACTCACCGCGTACGCCAAACCCACCACCGACATCGAGCTCAAGCAGGTCGATGGCGCTTTCAGGCAGGTCAAGCATTTTTGCCAACGCGCGACGATTGAAGAAGTTGACTTTGGTTGCGCCGCTGACCTTCAGGCGTCCCGATACTCCATCCCATTCGGCAACCACACCGCGCGTTTCCATCGGCAACGCCGTGTGACGCTGGGACCGGAATTTCTCTTTTCGGGTGTAATCGGCGGCGCGAAACTGAGCATCGACATCGCCAATGTGGGTCTTGTAACGGATAGCCACGTTTGTGCGGTTTTGCTCGAATAGAACCGACGTGTCGCGTTCGGCGGCAATCCAGTCCGGAACGGCCTCGAGGGGTTGAACGGTCAGATCGAGCACCTCCAAAGCGTCTTCGGCGAGGGCGCGGCTGTCCGCCAACACGATCGCGACGGGCTCGCCCACGTAGCGCACCTTGCCGTGGGCGATAACCGGCTGGAGATATTTCTCGAAGCCATTCAGGGGCGCCAACCGCAACGGGATGGTCGGAATATCGAAGCCAATGTCCGAAGCATCCAGAACCGCATGCACACCACGAATTTTGAGCGCGGCATTCTTGTTCAACCCAACGATCCGCCCGTGTGCTACCGAGCTACGAAGGATTGCGGCATGCAAGGTGCACGCAGGCTCGTAGTCATCAACAAATGTACCGGTGCCGGTCAGGAACCGCAGATCCTCCGTGCGTTCGAGCTCTTGGCCAATCAAAGTATTCGGGACAACCGTCATTACGCGATCTTTTGCTTTTGATATGCCGAACGGGCGTCGAGCACCGCGTCGATGATCGAAATATAGCCGGTGCAACGGCACAAATTGCCCGACAGAACGTCCCGGATCCGGTCCGCGTCCGCATCGGGCTCTTCGGTGAGGAGGGCATGGGCAGTGGTCAAAATGCCAGGCGTGCAGAAGCCGCACTGAAGGGCGTGATGTTTCTTGAAGCTCGCGGCAAGAGGACCAAGTGTATCGCCCTGCCCTCGCGGCAAACCTTCGATCGTAATAATATTCGAGCCTTCAGCTTGCGCCGCCAACATCAGGCACGAACGGATCGCCGCGCCGTCGACGATAACGGTGCATGCTCCGCATACACCGTGCTCACAGCCCACGTGAGTCCCGGTTAGCTTGAGATGGTGGCGCAGCGCATCGGCGAGATTCGTGCGCGGCTCGACGTCAATTTGGACCGGTTTGCCATTGACGTTAAAGCGGCTGGTCCGGGTCACCATCACCCTGCCTCCGATGGGTTCAGGCCAGCGGCTTTCATCAAGGCGCGCTCGAGCAAAACCCCAATCAAGGCGCGCCGATAGTCGCCGGGCGCATGGATATCTCCCGGCGGATCGACGCTTTCAGTTGCCGTTGTGACGGCTTGCCGGATTTTCGCCAAGTCAATCGTGTGACCAACGAGAATTTGCTCGACCGCAGTGAGTCGGAGCGGCGTGGTGCCGATGCCGATCGCGGCGACACGAGAGTCAACCACGCGGCCTTGTTCGTGATCGTAGAATAGAGCAACACCCGCAAGCGCGAAGTCCCCTCGCCGTCTTGCAAACTCATCAAATCCCCAACACCGCCCAACCCGCCAAGGCGGCAAACGGACAGAGACAATGACTTCGTCGGGCAAAAGCGCAGTCGTCAAGCTGTCGACGAAGAACTCACTGGCCAGAATGGTGCGCGGACCATTCAGCCCGACGACGTTGATCTGCGCTTCGCACGCGACAGCGATCCCGGGAAATTCGGCGGCGGGGTCGGCGTGGGCCAAGCTACCGCCGACCGTTCCTCGGTTGCGGATTTGATAGTGGGCCACGTGTTTGATTGCTTCCACCAACAATGGGTGGGCATGCGAAAGCTCTGGCTGCCGCTCGATATCGCACCAGCGCACGAGCGCGCCCAGCGTGACGCCCCGCTCGCTGATTTCAATGCCGCGAAGTTTGGAAATTGAACCAATGTCGACCAGTAGCCTGGGTTCAGCCATGCGAAAAGCGAGCATCGGCATCAAGCTCTGGCCACCGGCAATAATTTTGGCCTCGTCACCATGCTTGGCCAAAAGGGCGACCGCCTCTTCCACGCTTTCCGCCCGCGCATAGTCAAACGGCGGCGGCTTCATATCGACGCTGGCTCGAATTGACTTCGCTTCGCCATGATCATTAGCATACATACAATTTTGCGCGACGATCAATTGGAACGTCGCACTACCTGGAGACGACGCCTCGGAGTCTCTCGCCTCAATCCATCGAGAAGGTCCGTCCGATGAACAAACGCACTTTCGCAGTGAGCCGTCGCCGTTTTCTCAGCACCTCGGTTGCTTTCGCCGGAGCTGCCCCACTTTTTATCAGCCCAGGATTTGCGGCTTGGCCGGATCGGCCCGTAAAACTTGTCGTGCCGTTTGGGCCCGGTGGCCCCGTCGACGTGATCGCACGCTTGCTGCAGCCGCTGCTTGCAGATGAGCTGAAAGCAAACTTTTTCATCGAAAACAAACCGGGCGCCGCGGGAAGCATCGGCGTTGGCCAAGTCGCCCGCGCTGATCCAGACGGCTACACCGTGTTGGTCACTTCAAACACGATCATGATCAATCCACTGCTCTACAAAAGTGTGCCTTACGATCTAGAAAAAGACTTTATTCCGCTGGCCGACATGGCGGGGTCACCAACCGCATTTGCCGTCAATCCGAAGAGCGGCATGAAGACCGTCGCCGATTTTGTCGCGTTCGCTAAAGAGAAAAAGGGCGCCGTCAACTACGGGAGTGCCGGTTTTGCCACGCCGTCACATCTGGCAGGCGAATTTTTCAAGAATCGTGCTGGCATCGAAATGGCCCACGTCCCGTTTAATGGAGCAGGTCCGGCCAATCAGGCTCTGCTTGGCGGTCAAGTCGATATGGTCTCGGGGGCCTTGCCGGGCGCGCATCCGCACATCGTCGCCGGCACACTGACCGGAATTGCCGTCACCGGGGAAAAGCGCTGGTTCGATCTCCCAAACATACCGACCATGGTTGAAGCGGGATATCCTGGATTTGTGCTCGACACCTACGTTTTGATGCTCGTGCCGACGCAGACGCCCGCCGAGGTTGTTGATCGCCTCAGCGGTGCGGTCCGAACGATCCTGCAGAAGTCAGACGTGCGTGACAAATTGCGCGCCGTGGGACTCGAAGTCACAGCAGGTGGGCCGGCCGAATTAAAAGCCAGATTTGCCCGCGAGCTTCCTTTGTGGCGCGACATTGTGCAGATTTCGGGGATCACGCCGCAGTAGATTCTGAGGCAGCCGGCGGCAGTCACACTTGCCCCACCTGATCTCACGACTGAGATCAAAAGACCGAGACCGCTCGCTGCAAGTCTCGATCTAATTGTCAAAGCACCAAAGTTGCTTATTTTGCCAACGTCGCCGTCACGTCAATTTCAATCATCATATACGGCCAGGCGAGCTGGGGCACGTTCAGCAACGTTGACGCTGGAATTGGGGCGTCACCAAATGCCTCTCTTCGACATTTCAACGCATCCTGAAAAAATCTGATGTCGGTGATATAGGTCACAATACGGACCACGTCATTCATCGTCGCGCCTTGAAGTGCGAGAAGTTTTTTGATCTTACCGTAAGCATAATTGCACTGGCCGACGAAATTGCCTTCCTCGACTATCTTTCCATCACCTTCCCGCTCAGGACCAATTCCCGCCAAGAAGATGAACTTGCCAGGATTTGTCACCGTAACGACTTCGGAAAATTTCCCTTTCGTCCATTCATTGTAACTGAAATTCTCCTTTTTGAATTGCGTCTGCTCCTGCGCAAAAGTTGCCGATTGAGCATAGCAGGAAGCGACCGCGACCAAGCCGACCATCAATAGCTTATTCATGACACCCCTCCTTTGATCCGACGTATGCAATTTACATGACTATTGGTCAGTCCGCTTAGGGTCTGTACAAGCTCAGGTCTGCTGTACGCTCGTTTTAGCTTGTACCGAAGGAGAGGTTCGAGGCTGAGTTGAAGCGGCGCAGCGGGAGTCTCTGGACAGTCGCGCTTCTTCCAGATGACATGACTATATTTGCCGCTAAAAGTTCTGCTCTTCGTCTTCGCCCCTACATCATACCTTTCGCCGGAGGAAACATCGATGAACGCCTTACTTTGCCGCGCCGTATTGGGCGCGTTCCTGCTCATCGCTGCACTCACAACAGCTCCGGCGCAGAATTGGCCTTCGCGCAACGTCACAGTTGTCGTGCCAGTTCCGGCAGGCGTCGCGAGCGATATTATCGCGCGCGTGGTCTTCGATCAGGTTGGAAGACAGGTTGGCCATACCTTCGTGGTCGAGAACCGGCCGGGTGCCGGAGGCAGTATCGGCGGCAACACGGTCGCCAAGGCCACGCCCGATGGTCATACCATTCTGGTTTGGGGTTCGATTGCAGCGGCGAACGCGCTTTATACGAAACTACCCTACGATACGCTCAAGGATTTCACGCCGGTTGCTGCGTTGGGCCAGACGCCGCTGGTCGTGGTCACGTCGGTCGGCCGCTTCAAATCGCTCGGCGACCTGGTTTCAACGGCGAAAGCCAATCCCGGAAAGCTGAATTACGCGACTGTCGGTGTCGGATCGGCCGCCCACTTCGGCGCCGAGCAGCTTGCAGTGAGCGCGGGCTTCTCCGCACAGCACGTTCCCTTCAAGGGCGGCGAATGGCTGACGGAGGTCATCGCCGGCCGCCTTGATTTCGCTGTGGCGCCGGTGACGAGCGCGATCGGTCTAATCCGTGACGGCAAGCTCGTCCCACTCGCAATCAGTTCGTCGACGCGTTCCGCTTCGCTCCCCAATGTCCCGACCATGGTCGAGGCCGGACTCAAAAGCGACGCCGTGTATCCATTCTACACAGGCGCCTATCTTCCGGCCGCGACACCGAACGCCATCGCTGAGAAACTGCACAACGAGATAATGAAGGCGTTGGCATTGCCGGCCGTGCGGGAGCGCCTGGCGGCGGTTAACGTGGATCCGATGCCGATGACACTTGCTGAGTTCGGCTCCTTTTTCAAAAAAGACGTCGCCGCTAACCTGGAGCTGGTGCAAGCAGCGAATATCCCAAGACAGTAGCTCTTTCGGCGCATGGCGACGCATCGGGGGCTGAGCCGTCCATGATACTCGACGCATCCATCACGCTGCATCGCCGCGGCTCCGGCCCTTGCCTCGTGCTGCTGCACTGCCTCGGCGTCGATCGGCACTTCTGGGATTTCGTCGCACCGCTGTCGCGCGAGCTGACGCTCGTCAGTTACGATCTTCCCGGCCACGGGGAGACGCCAGTGCCGAACGGCCCATACACCATCGAAGACCTCGCCGCACAGTTGGCCTCGCTGCTCAGACGCGATGGCATCGCGCGCGCCCATATCGTCGGTATTTCGCTCGGTGGGCTGATCGCGCAAGCATTCGCGGCGACGCATCCGCAAACGGTGGACCGCCTCGTCCTCATCGACACTACCGCCCGTTACACCGAAGAGCTGCGCGCCATGTGGGGGGTGCGCGCCGCCGGTGCGCGCAAAGACGGCGTCGCCAGCCTGGTCGATGGCCTCCTGAAAATCTGGTTTACCCCGCAGTCGATCGCCGATGACACCGCCGCCGTGCGCTACGTGCGTTCCGCGCTGCGACGTTCGCCCGGCGAGGGCTACGCGCTCGCCTGCGAGGCGCTCGCCGCTGCCGACTTGCGGCCGCTTGCCGGCAAAATCACCGCGCCGGCGCTGATCGTATGCGGCGACGACGACATCCCGAGCTTCCTCGACGCGGCGCGCTGGCTCACCGAGAGCATCCGCGGCGCGCAGCTGGAATGGATAGCCAAGGCCAAGCACGCCTCGGTGATCGAGCGTCCCGACCAGGCGCTCGCGCTGCTACGTAATTTCCTCTTCGCGAAAAGCTGATCTCAACGCAGGTGCTTGTTGAAGAACTCGAGCGACAGCGCCAGCGCGCGGTTGGCCTCCGGCTTGCTATAGGTCTTGCCACCCAACCGTGCGAAGGCGTGATCGGCGCCTGGATATTTGTGGATGGCGACCAGTGGATTCGGCGACAGGCGGCGCTCCAGCAACTCATTCACCTCCGCCTGCACCCAGCGGTCCTTCATCGCCATGTGCAGCACGAAAGGCCGATGCAGGTTCGGTGCCTCGCGGATGTTGTGCTCGATATAGGTGCCGTAATAGGCGACCGCGCAGTCGATGTCGGTGCGGCAGCACATGAGATAGCAGAGCTTGCCGCCGAGACAATAGCCGACCGCGCCCACCTTGCCGTTACACTCCGGCAACAGCTTGAGATAGGCGCGCGTGTCCTCCATGTCGCGCACGGCGAGGTCGTAATCGAAATCGTAATAGAGATCGAACGCCTTTTGCACGTGTACGGGGTTCTTGTCCGACAGCTCGACCCCAGGCTCCTGCCGCCAGAAAAGGTCCGGCACGAGGCAGACGAAGCCGGCCTCGGCGAACTCATGCGCGTGATGGCGCATGGTGTCGTTGACGCCCCAGATCTCCATGATGGCGATGATCGCGCCCACGGGCTTGCGGTCCGGAATGGCCAGATAGGCGCCCATCTCGCCGTCACGCAGCTTCACCCGGATGTTTCTCGTCTGCATGTGACCTCTTAAGCGAGCTTGAGCAGCGCCCGCGCGTTGCCGGAGAAAATCTGCTCGCGCGCGGCCGGCGAGATGTCGAGCGCGTTCACCGCGGCGATGGTGCCGGCAATCAGCCCCCGCCCCTTTTCGGAATCGAACGGCGCGTCGGTCGCGAACAGGCAACGCTCCGTGCCGAAGTAGGCGTGGCCGCAGATAGTCGCGCCGACATCGCCGTTGAGCGCCGTGTCGGCGTAGAGCATTTTGAAGTACTCGCGCGGCGGCTTCTCCAGCCGCTCGGCGCCGGGATTGCGATCCGGTGCGCCGAAAAAGATCTGCTTGAAACCAAGCGCGATGCGACCGGCGAAATACGGGGTCATACCGCCCATGTGGTGCGTGATGATCTTCACGCGCGGCATCTCGTCGAACAGCCCGGAATAGATCAGCCTCGTCATGCAGGCCGTCGTCTCGTAGGGCCAGCCGAAGGTGAACCAGATTTCATCCTCCGACCCCTGCTCGGTCGCATAATCGGCGAACTGCGGTCCGCGCATCGGATGCACCCAGACCGGCAGGTCGAGCTCGACCATGCGTTTAAAGATCGGCCGGAATTCCGGCACGCTGAGCGGCTTGCCGGCGACATTGGTGAACACTTGGATGCCCTTGGCGCCCAGGTCTCTCACCGCGCGGTCGATCTCCTTCAGCGTGGCGTCCACGCTGTTCATCGGCAGCGACGCGATAAAGGTTGGAAAGCGCTGCGGCTGCCGCGCACAGATGTCCGCAAGG
>Ga0310893_10000209_pt1 | contig 11545 bp, 9 predicted proteins | sample C0D2metaG_FD_203910 | JGI IMG/M metagenome (GOLD analysis project Ga0310893, IMG submission 203910) | Lab incubated soil microbial communities from West Virginia University Organic Research Farm, Morgantown, WV, United States - C0D2 | ecosystem: Environmental > Terrestrial > Soil > Agricultural... | reverse complement strand
CTGAAAAAGAACAACAAACTTCAACACAAGAAGAAGCCCAGGTAACTAAATAAATTCAAAAAATATTTCTCTTATCTTCATCTCATAATTATCTGTTTTATTACTTTAAGTAAATTAATATTTGAAAGAAAAAATACAACAGATATTGCACTGGAAGGATACTTTACCTGAGTGGTATATTCAAAAATATGGTTATCAACCATGTATAAACATAGGTACCTCAGGACATGTAGATCATGGTAAAACTACACTTATTGAAGCTATAACAGGAGTTTGGACAAGCGGTCATAGTGAAGAGCTTCGACGAGGAATTACGATTAAAGTGGGTTATGCAGATGCCGCCTTTTATAAATGTCCCAATTGTCAACCTCCATCAAATTATTCTGTTCAACCTAAATGTGGTATATGTAATTCTGAAGCACAATTATCAAGAGTAGTAAGTTTCGTTGACTCGCCTGGTCATGAAAGTTTGATGGCTAACATGCTTTCCGGAGGTGCTCTTATGGATGGCGCAATATTAGTTGTTGCAGCTAATGAAAAAGTCCCCCAACCACAGACTAGAGAACATCTATTAGCATTACAGGTATTAGGAATTGAAAATATTGTAATCGTACAAAATAAAGTCGATCTAACTGAAAAAGAAAATGCAGTAGAAAATTATAACCAAATAAAAGAATTTGTAAAGGGAAGTGTAGCTGAAAATGCCCCAATAATTCCCATATCTGCACAACACAAGGCAAATATCGATGTATTAATTGAATACATTGAAAAATACATTCCCACGCCAGAAAGAATTCACAATAAAAATGGTATAATGCATATATTAAGATCTTTTGATATCAACAAACCAGGTACACCCATTAAAAACATCAAAGGAGGTGTTTTAGGAGGGGCTTTAATTCAAGGTGAATTTGAAACAGGTAGTGAAATAGAAATTTTACCTGGAATTTACAATGAAAAGAAGAACAAATATGAACCTATTTTTTCTGAGGTAGGGTCACTAGCTACTGGTGCAGGATTGGTAGATAAAGTGAAGCCAGGTGGATTGGTCGCAATAGGTTCAAAACTGGACCCGTCATTTATTAAAAGTGATTCATTGATAGGTGCAGTGGTTGGAAAACCGAATTCATTGCCCCCAGTTGTCGATGAAATTTCAATTGACATTAATTTATTCGATACCGCGGTTGGAACACAGGATTTAGTCAAGGTTGAACCAATCAAAACCAAGGAAAATTTAAGATTGAATATAGGAACAGCGGTTACGATAGGAAATGTTACGAATTCAAAAAATCAGAAGATCGAGGTAAAAATAAAGAAACCGATATGTTTGATGCCCCAAAGCAGAGTAGCTTTAAGCCGGAGAATAGCAGATCGATGGCGATTGATAGGTGCAGGAATAGCTGTATAAATCAAGATGGAGGTTATTTCTGACACTAGTTTTTTAATGGTTTTATGCTATGATCCGGTCAAAAACCGGGACGCTCTAGAATCTAGATTTGGAAAACTTGTATGGCTCATCCATCCAGAAACGATTAATGAACTAGCACAGTTAGAAATAACAGCAGGAATAAAGAGATCAAAAATTGCCAGTCTTTCATTAAAAATAATAAATGATCGGATAAAAAAAGGAGATTTCAAGTATTTAGACAACGATGAACTCAATAAGTTAGAAATAACACAAGCCAATTCAACCGTCGATTCCATTTTATTAAATATCTCAGTAGATAAAAGACTCCCATTAGCAACGATAGACAAGAATTTAATTAAAAGGGCCCTTAAAAAAGGAGTTGATGTATTCACATTAAAAAGCAATAGGATTATTTTTGTACATTCCAAAGTCAGGTCAAATTTAAATTATTCCTGATTACTTTCTTTATATAATGATGAATATTGAAGGGATTGAAATAAGATGGAATGGACATGATGGATTTAGAATTGAAGTGAATGGTAATAAAATTTATGTTGATCCCTATAAATTAATTCCAACATATGCTCGCAAGAGTGATGCAGATATACTTTTGATTTCTCATAATCATTTTGATCATTTAAGTATAGAGGATATTAATAATGTGATAAACGAAAATACGAAAATTATTTGCTCTCATGAATGCGTGGAAGTATTAAAAAAGAATTACAAAGTGAATGAAATAATTCCCTTAAAACCCAAGGAAGCAAGGACGGTTGGAAATATGGAAATAAGAGGTATAGAGGCATACAATACCGACAAAAAATTTCATCCGAAAAAGGATGAAAAAATAGGATTTATCATAAATATAAATGACTTGAAAATATACCATACAGGTGACACAGATATTATTCCAGAAATGGAAAATGTAAACCCAGATATTTTATTTGTGCCTGTTTCGGGTACTTATGTAATGACCGCAAAGGAAGCCGGAAAAGCCACAAATGAGTTAATAAAGCCCAAAAAAATAGCGATACCGATGCATTATGGATCTATTGTAGGAACAGTCAAGGACGCAGAAGATTTTTGCAAAGATGTGAATATTTGTAAAACTGCAATAATGGAAATTGAATAATCCGGCATAATTAATAACATCATCACTAAGAATGATTAAATATTAAATAAAGTTTAAAAAATCATAATAAACGTGTAGGTAATGGCAGGAAGAGAGTTATTAAAATCAGAGAAGAGTCGTAGAACAACTAAATATCTTCTTATAATCGCAGTATTATGTTTAGCATTTAGCATTGCATTCATCCTTAGAGCATACCCAATCAAATATGGATTTTATTTGAATGAATTTGATCCTTTTTTTGATTTTAGAGCTACAGAATATATAGTAAATAATGGATATGGACCATATCTTGAATGGCATGACTACAAGTCATGGTTTCCAGATGGTAGAGAAATTGCTGAAACATCGCAGTCTGGCTTACACCTAACTGCTGCCACGCTCTACAAAATTTTTGGTATGAACATGTCTTTGATGGATTTTACAATATGGTTTCCAGTAGTCATAGGATCTGCATCCACCGTACTTATGTTCTTGGTAGTAAGAGCTATAACCGGAAGCACCATTCCGGGATTAATTTCATCACTTTTCTTTGCAGTGAGTCCTGCAATAATTCAAAGGGGAAACCTGGGTTGGTTTAAGTCAGAGCCACTAGGTCTTTTTTATGGATTAGGAGGCACATATCTGTTCTTATCTGCCCTAAAGGATAAAAAATACAAATTTTTGATCCCCAAAGCAATTTTTGGAGGAATCTTAATTGGACTTGCAGTAACCTCCTGGGGTGGAGCTCAATATTTCGTAATCCCTATTGGTATCTTTATAATAGTCCTTGGGTTTGTTTCCAAAGATCTCAAAAATAATTTAATAGTGGCAGTTCTTTTTACGGCTTCAGTTATCTTAGTTGCAGGTGCTTTTCCGAGGCCAGGCATGTCATTCGTTCTTGGATTACCAGGTTTATTGTTAATTACTAGCTCGCTATTCCTATTAGTCACTACCGTAGTAAGGTTAAAAAGTTCTGAGAGAAGGGCGACTTTAAAAACTGCAATAATTCTAGGAATTTTTGTAATAATAGGAATGTCTATAGTGGTTGGAGGCTTTTACAAAGTACCTTCCTTTAGATATCTCAATGCAATAAACCCATTCCTTTCGTCAGAGAACAAACTAGTAGAATCTGTTGCAGAACATTTCACACCTACGATAGTAGACTATTTTAGACAGTTTTCAATTCTGATCATTTTTGCGGGTCTAGGAATTTGGCTATCATTTAAGAATAAAAATAATACCAATATGATTTTTGCATTGATAATAGGGCTTACGGGAATTTATATTAGTGCAACATTTGCAAGGCTTTTGGTATTTGCATCTATTAGCATAATCATATTATCAAGTATAGGAATTTATCAGTCAATTAGAGCCATAACGTCGATCAGGACAGAAGCGGAGCAAACACTAACAACTTCAAATAAGAGCGGAGCAAAAGCGCAAAAGAACATGAAACTCAAAAAACAATTTTTACCATATGCAGGATTCGCGGCCATTTTGATAGTAATGTTATCTATTCCCATGGTTTACGATAGTAACACAAATTGGATAACTTCTGCAGATGTTCCTACATCCATTGCTAATGGAGGTACTAATTATCGATTAACAACTGACGACTGGATTGAAACATTAGATTGGATGTCCAAGAATACACCAGTTGATTCAGTAGTAACAGCATGGTGGGATTACGGATATTGGATAACAACATTAGGAAATAGAACATCCATTGCAGATAATGCAACAATTAATCAAACAAGAATAGAAACAATAGCAAAAATGTTCATTAGTCCTGAAGAAAAGGGATGGAAAATTGCTAATGATTTGAAATCAGACTATATTTTGATATATGTGGTTGGACAAAAATTGCCTTCTTTGGATCCTGCCAATCCAAGTCCTCTATATGTATTAGGAAGTGGTGGAGATGAAAGTAAAAAGCATTGGTTTATTCGAATAGGTGGATTTAATGAATCAGAATATGTTGAATCTAATGGAGATACACCAAAACAAAAGTACTGGGATTCGCTTTTGGGGAAAATGATGCCGTTTCAAACTATTGGATTCTACAATCCAAGTACTGGAACATTATCACCAACATACCAGCCTAATGCGATACCCTTTTACATTAAGGACATAAAGTATCCAAAAGGTAACACTTCAGAACCACTATCACTGGTATATGCTTCAAAGAGTTTCGAAAGTGATGATCCAGGATTATTTTTTGGAGTGCTGGTGTACAAAGTGAATCACGATTTCAAAGCAACCAATGCAAATGGCACATCCCCCTCCAATATAACTACCCTAGCTAGCAGTCTGGCAAATGGCACATCCCCCTCCAATATAACTACCCTAGCTAGCAGTCTGGCAAATGGCACCTCAAATTTGATTTTAGAATCTAATGTTTTAAATAATATCAACAATACATCATCAAACAATAGTATGACTACTACCACAAATAACACAGCAACTATTGAAACTACTCAAGGTCCAATAAAAATTGAATTTTATCCTGATGTAGCACCAAATCACGTCAAGAACTTCCAAGATCTGGCTAGCAAAGGATTTTACGATGGAGTAGTATTTCACAGGATAGTACCTGGTTTCGTTATTCAGGCTGGAGATCCAAATACAAAAAATGGCAACAGTAGCAGAGATACATGGGGCACTGGAGGTCCAGGGTACACAATAAATCAAGAGTTTAACAGTATACCTCATGAAAGAGGAATATTATCAATGGCTCGAACAAATGATCCTAATAGTGCTGGTTCACAGTTCTTTATTGTATTAAATGATTCAAAATTTTTGGATAATCAATATACAGTATTTGGAAAAGTAACAGAAGGGTTAGAAATTGTTGACAAAATTGCAAATTCAACTACTAATGCAATGGATCAACCAGAAGATCCCAATTCAGCTCGAATCAATAAGATCGTCCTTCAATAGACCAACCTCCAACCTCCATCTAAGAAGAACATTTTTTTATTTTGATATCAATCCGTGGTAAATGAAGGGTAACACGGTGCTTACATCTGCATGAATTGTAATTTGCTTAGCTTGTGCAGTAACCTTTCCCCAAGATATAGCCTCGGCAACTGGAGCTCCGCTTAGACTTCCATCCCATTCAGATGCTGTTGTAATATATACCGCATAGTCCAGTCCACCTCTATATTGATTCCACCAAAGAGTATGATGTTTTGAAAGTCCTCCTCCCAACATGAAAGCTCCAGTCTTTTTTGCATCAAAAATTATCTCAGATAACTTTGTCTGATCTTTTAGTATATCAATTTTGAAATCTTTATGAGATTGATTAAATAACCAAATCTGGTTACCCACCGCTCCATCAACAATTCCAGGAACAAATACAGGAATATTGTTCTTAAAAGCCCAGTATAAGAAGGAAGATTCGTTTAAGTGACTTCCAATATATCTAATTATTTCAGATGGGGCCAATTCCCGCGAAGATTTTGAACTATCGTACAGTTTTTGCAAAAAAGATTGAACTTTATTTTCAATAAGAGGTCCATAATTCTTGTTTGGTATCAATATGTTGCCTAATCTATGAATATCTTTCTTTAGTAGAAATTGATCATCTAATCTAAAATCACCTTCATAATATGAGGAAAAAGATTTAGCAATATCGTGATCTAATGCACCACATGTTGTGATAATACAATCAAACATCTTATTCTTTATCATATCGCGTACGATACCTCGGTTCCCCGTAGAAATAAGGGCACCGACAAATGATATGAACTTCGTACAGTTTTTTTCATTTAGCATATTTTTGAGTATTTCAACGCCATTAGCCAAGTGCCTTCCCTCAAATCCACCGGAATCAGCCATATTTTTTAAAATCTGGTTTATCGATGTTCTTTGGTTTATAGAATAATCCCGTACATCTTTGAATAAATAATTCGGACTATCTCTAACATCAACATTCTTTTTTTTGATTTGTCTCAATAAAATGATGTAAATATTTTCACATTAATAAATTACTTTAAATTATATGCTTTACTTGATGTTGTTTAGTTAGATTACAATTATAATAAGTTCGATCTAGATCAAAGGGATTGAGCTATAACCGACATAGTTTTTCAGGGAAAAAAATTGACCCCCCGGAAATCTTTGCTAATATGAATATATCAGAATTGATAGATTTATTCAGAAATACAGGATACAATGCAAGGAGACTAGCAGAGGCTGCAGACATAATGAAAAGAATGGTAGAATCTGATGCGACAATTTGCTTGACTATAGCGGGAGCATTAACTCCAATAGGATTTGGGAAGATTATATCAAGTATGATAGATAACGGTTTTGTAGATTGGATTGTTACAACAGGTGCAAATGCCTATCATGATTTACACTTTGCATATGACTTACCCGTTAGGCAAGGCCATTTTGATGTGGATGATGATATATTATATTCGAAACAAATCGTAAGAATTTATGATGTATATATAAAAGAATATGGTACCCTTCAATCCCAGGATACAATAATTCAAAAAAATATTCAAAATATATACCAAAACCATATCGACCTGACAAATAGCTCAACTGCTGATCTATCTTATTTGATAGGAAAAGAAGCTGCTGAAAAATCCAAGGCGCCTGACAAATCATTTATGGTCTCAGCATACAAATCTAATGTCCCTATTTATATGCCAGCACTCAGCGATTCTTCAATCGGATTGAACATGCTACCTTCAATGCTGGATGGAAAGACAGCAATCAATCCTATAAAAGATATCGCAGAATCAACAGCAATCTTATGGAAAAGTAATGTATCAGGTGGATTAGAGTTGGGTGGAGGAGTGCCTAAGAACTTTTTTCAGCAGACCGGTCCAGCCCTGTACCAAATTTTAAAAATCAAGGAAGGAGGACATGATTTCATAATCCAGCTCACTGATGCGAGACCCGATACTGGGGGTCTATCAGGAGCGACATTGCAAGAGGGTAAAAGTTGGGGGAAGATTAAAACTTCGCACAAAGGAAATGTAATAGTTTATGGCGATACATCGGTCTATTTTCCAATTCTTTGTTCTTATCTGTTGAGTGAATGTAAACCAAGGAGTAAAAAACAAATTTACAAGAAGAAGGATTCCTGGGTTGAAGAAATGAAAACACAATATATGAAAAAAAATAAAACCAAATAGCAGGATGAATAAATAATAGTAATATAGAAAAAACAGAAAATAGACTAATGTATCTGTATACGTATGTCAGAATTCAATCAACTTTTGGTAAGAAGAATAAGAAACGGTACCGTCATTGATCATATAGAATCTCCGAGAGCGCTGCTTGTTCTTAACATATTAAATATTACAGGTCAAGAGGGGAATGTAATAACAGTAGCTTTAAACGTACCAAGTGTTAAACAGAAAAAAAAAGATATCATAAAAGTAGAAAACAAGTTTTTGGAAAAGAAAGAAACTGACAAGCTAGCATTAATTGCTCCTAATGCAACCATCAATATAATTAAAGATTACAAGTTAACCGAAAAGAGAAGAATTCAGCTTCCTGATAAGATAATAGGTTTTTTTAAATGTCCTAATTTAAGATGCATTACAAACACCGAAGAAGGATTGAGTTCGAAAATCGAAATAATTGACAAAAAAAATATACTATTGAAATGTCAATATTGTGCACGATCCATAACCACTAATGAATTAATTAAATAGAACATAAACATCAAGAAGAAGACTATGAATTGAAAAGAGAGAGATGATGTCTTTTGGTTTTTTTCCAAAATGATCTGAAAAAAGGTTGAACGTCCTATGATACGATCGCTAATTCATTCATATGCAGATGAAAAGTGTTATTCGTAACTAAATGTGTGATACTTTATGATCAAAATATGCTTGCCAACCTGTGTCACTCCCCTCTGCAAACTTCACAGGTGTAAGAACCATCTGCATAAAGTAGAAAATCAGACCATTCACCACATTCATCGCAATATCCAGAAATATTTCGTGGAGAACGTCCAATCTCGCCTCTTATAAGTAGCGATTTTTCAGAAACCACATCAAATAATTCCGGTGTAACGGCAAGAACATCAGACACCGAAATAATTCCGACTAAATTGCCTTTATGGGTCACTCCCAAACGCTTGATTCCATGTTGTCGTAAAAGTCTGGCAGCGGATGTAATACTTTCCTCTCCAGTGATGGTAATTAACTGGTTCATTATATCCGAAGCTTTGATATCAGAAGGGATTGAACCGGCAGCTATTGCTTTGGAAACAATATCCCAGTCAGTAATTATTCCAAGCGGTTTATCGTTATTTAAAATAACAATGCTTCCAATTTTTGCATTAGTCATAAGTTTTGAAATCGTGACAAGGTCATCGTTTGGTCCTGCATGAACTATAGGGCTATTCATGACATCACTAACTAATACACGAGTGGTCATGGCAGTAGTTTCATCTCTAATATCTTTAGACACATCAAATCTTCAGAGTTTGAATTTAATTACTTTTCTATTCGTATTTTGATTCGTACCCATCAATGTTTGAATTTAATTACTTTGGTAAGAAATTATTGAAATCATATTTTAACTCGCCTTTTTCAATAGGCAATAGTTTGAATTGACCTACAGGCAAGATTCTTACTATTTCATCTATTGACAAATGCTTTAGATGGTTTATCAAGCGTTCAGGATATTCATTTTTTATAGAGTAATCTACAAAATCAGATTTTATCTTTTTTGAAGCCTTTACAACATCAAAGCCAGATGGCATCATATTTCTTAAATAAATAGATCTTTTCAAGATTGCAGAGAAAGGTCCAACAATAAATAATGGTCGGTCTTCAATAAAAGACAAACCAATTGCAAGCTTTATTTCCAAATTTTTTACAAAATTTCTCTTGCCTTCAATTATAAATGCCCCTTTTGGAAGATACTGACCTGTAGGTGCGCCTTTTTTTACCTGAGTAGGATAGACCCAATACGCATCAGCAGAAGAAAGATTATCCTTCCAGGACCTACTAAAAGATACAGTAGCCTGAGCAGTTTCAATGATACTTTGTGACAGATCCGCGCTGGTCTTGTTATTAGCGTTCTTTAATATAAAGAATGGAGAACCATTAACCTCTGCATGAAAAACATAGTCATTTTCTGTAAGATGTCTTCTTATAAGTACTGAATTTGACGATGAATCCCTGCCGCCTATAGTCAACACATCGTCAGTTGTAAGAAACCATCGATATTTTTCATACCATTCCTTATTAGTCAAAATCTTAATTTCTGATAATGGTTTTTTGTTTTTCTGTTTTTGAATTTTGTCCATTTGTTCAAGCAATTTTGAATGGGAATTCTCTATGGTAATCAATCCTCTTTCCATGTCCTTTGCGACATTAAATAGCAAGGAAGAAATTTTTGGGATGTTAGAATTCCCTATATCTATAGCTATTTTTTCATCTACAATCTCTAGATAATCTTTCCCTTTTATGCTCAAAATTTTAGCATCAGAAGCATGAAGTAATTTTGCAATCGAGTGTTTTCCTGGATTCAACACCCCGTCAGTCTCTTGCATAAGTAGATTGGCAAATTCTCTGAGCTTGTTTGATTTTGCAATAACTAAGTCTTTAGCTTTTTTCTGTTCATTCAAATCATGTTCTAATGATTCGATCTGTTTTTCTAATTCGGAGTTTCTCGATGAACTGGTATGTAAAACAGAATAGTTTAAGAATTCATCAATTGCATCAGTGTACAAGCTATATTTTCTAATATGATCAAGCGGAACATCGGATGGAGTTATCGGGCTTACGTCTGCAGGATTATTCTCATCATCTAAAATAATGCATGGGTCATGTCCAATACCGGTTGAAATATTTCTTATTAATGAGGTCAATTCTTCGAACAAGTTCTTTAGTTCAACTGAAGTCAGGTCTCTAACTTTCTTATTTGAGAATTTACTATTTTGAACTGCCAGTTCGATAAATTTCTTTGAAATTGATAACGTTCGTCCTAACCATCTTTTTATATCAATATTGCCCTGATCGCTATTCTTGATTAAAGATAAAAAATCGTCATAATCTAAGGATAGAGGATCAGCTCCTCTAGAAGGAGGAGGAAAGTATTTCAACCCAGGTTTCAACACCCTATGTCGAACATTAATCGGATTTAGAATATTCAAAATCTTGTGAGAGTCATTACAAATTATTATGTTGCCATGACCAAACAATTCGACAATTAAATAATATTTCAATCCTTGAATAGATTGAAAAACAAATTGAACTATTCGTTCTCCAGATACAACAGAAATATCGATCAGTTTTGACCGTTCAAGATCAGTCTTAATTTTTTTTAAAGAGTCATTATCTTCAATAATAGAATATTTATACTTGGTAATACAGATTCCAAAGGAGGAAACTAGAAGTGAAACATCATTTTTTTGTGAATGGTGAAATTTTAGGATCAGAGTGTTTTTTGTTATAAGAGAAATATTGCTTATATAATAAATATCATCAATAACTTCTTTGATGTTATTTACAATATATCTAAGTTCAATCTCTGAAATAGCCATCTAAATTTATCATGATCTTATTGAATATAATAAGATACAATATACAATATACCGCTATTCGGAATTTGAGATTAGCAGAACCAAATGAATTTGAATTCAGGAATAGATTATTAGAATTGATAGTATTGTGAGGCTGTTTCAAACTCATGAATCGTTCGCAAGGAATGGGTCATCATGCGTGCAGACTTTGTCTTTTTCTGATCCAAGAAAGTAGGAATTAAATGTGGCTGATTAAAAACTAATAGCGCATATCCTTGCAAATAGAAGATAAAATATATTATTTAAGAGTCGTTATGGCTGCAATCGCAGGATCCATTTTGGGTGCCATCGTAAAACCTAATTCTGATCAATCCAATACTATAGGATTAACAATATTAGTAGGCATTATTTTTTACTCCATATCTCATATAATTGCAAGTAGGATGGCTGGGGACCTTCCTAAAGAAAAAAAGAAAAAAATAATTACAATAGCAATTTTTGGTTTTATTTTTATGTTACTTAC
>Ga0310893_10000206_pt1 | contig 11618 bp, 10 predicted proteins | sample C0D2metaG_FD_203910 | JGI IMG/M metagenome (GOLD analysis project Ga0310893, IMG submission 203910) | Lab incubated soil microbial communities from West Virginia University Organic Research Farm, Morgantown, WV, United States - C0D2 | ecosystem: Environmental > Terrestrial > Soil > Agricultural... | reverse complement strand
GATGTCGTCCGCCGACTGCACGAAGCTGAGCGCGACCATGTCGACGCCGAGCGCCAGGCCGAACTTCAGATCGCGCTGATCTTTTTCGGTGATATCGGATCGCAACGGCACTCGCGGCGCATTGATGCCCTTGTGCTCGCCCAGCTCGCCGCCATCAATCACGAGGGTGTGGATTTCCGTTGGCGACGCCGAATCGACCAGCAGCTCCACCTTGCCGTCATCGAGCAGAAGGTGATCGCCTTTTGTCACCCTCAGCGCCAGCTCGCCATACGTCGTCGAGACGCGGCCCGGCCGGCCGATCTCGTCACCGATCGCGATGACGAGCGAATCGCCCTTCTGCAACGGGATCGCCTTGCCGCCCTCGAGGCCGCCGGTGCGAATCTTCGGGCCGCTCAGATCCTGCAGGATCGCGACGTGCCGATCGGCGCGCGCCGCCGCGGCGCGGATGCGGTCGAACGCGCCGGCGTGCTGGGCCTGCGTGCCATGTGAGAAGTTCAGGCGCATTACGTCGACGCCAGCGGCGATTAACGCGTCGAGGACCTCGGAATCCGTCGAGGCGGGCCCGACGGTCGCAATGATCTTCGTGTGCCGCATTGACACAAGCTTATGCTGTAATCGCGCGGCATGAGGAAAGCCCTCGTCGTCCTGGCGTTGATTGCAGGCGCGCGGCCCGCCGCCGCCCAGAGCATCTACACCCTCGACCTGCTTCGCGATCTGCCGGCCGGCGGCAATCTGTTCGCGCTGATCGAGGCGGCGCAGCCGGAAATCACCACCGATCGATTCAACAGCGGCGGCCTCAACGCCGGATCGGCGGAAAAGGCGGGCGCGTTCCTCGCGTCGTGGAGCCAGACCGAGTACCGCATCGGCGACGTGCCGATCTCGAGCCCCGTCGACGGCACGCCGATGCTCTTCCCCGAACTGGCGTGGTGGAAGGGCATCAACGTCGCGACCGGGGTGATGCCGTCAGATGGCAGTGCCACGGCGCTGGCCTTGTCCCTCGAGCCACGGACCGCAAGCGATCGCTGGACGACGAGCGTTGAGATGACCACCTCCGGCGGCGCGTTGTCGCAGGCGTCATCGCCGGACCGTCCCCCGGCCATCCAGGCCCTCGATAACTGGACGCAGGTGTCCGCGCTCATCAGCGGACGGACGCTGCATCGACGGTTGGGGCTCGTGGCCGGCGGCGCCCGCTCCGCAGCCACGACGATGGTGAGGAATCTCAATGCGCCGCGCCAGCAAACGGGATCGGCGTTCGTCAATGCCTCGTTCGCGATCTCGGCCGACAGGACGCTGGGCGCGCTGGCGTGGGTCTCCGACGACTCATTTCACTCGCAAGCCACGCTTCGTCACGGCGATCGGTGGCGGGTATTCGGCGGCTACACCGATCGCAACATCGAGAGCGCGCGGCCCTCGAGCGGGCGGCTCACGGCCGATCGACTCGCCGATGGTCCCATTGGCCTCCTCGTCGATCGGGGCGGGCACGAAAAGCGGTTCATCGCCGGGGGGCGCAGCGCCAAGCAACTGACGAGACACGCGCTCACGTTTGGCGCGGACATCGAGCGCACCTCCTTCGCCGCTGCGCCGACGTTCACCGGCGCGATCGAAGAGCGCATCGACGGCGTGCCGGCGCGCATCTGGCGATTCTCGAGTCCCGGCCTGGCGTCGCATCGGCGTGCCCTCGCCGTCAATGTGTTCGCGGCCGATCACATTTCGATCACCAGCCACATCACGCTCGATGCGTCGCTCCGTTTCTCCTCCGCCGATGGATCGACACACGCTGCCGCGCAAGGCATTCACTGGAAATCGCTGACGCCGGCGGCGTACCTCTCCTGGGACCTCGGCACCGAGTGGCAGTTGAAGCTGCTGACCGGCGTCAGCCGATTGCCCGATCAACTGAAGCTCGGACTGCTGGCCTACGGCGATCCGGCGGCGCCCACCGCCGACATCTATCGCTGGAACGGCGGCCCGCTGTCGGGCGCGCCACTGATCGGACGCGTCGGTCCCGGCACGGGCGGCGACGCGGCGTTCACCCGGATCGATCCGGAACTGCGGCGGCCGATGATGGATCAATTCGCGCTTGGTATCGAAGGCAGGCCGGTGCCGAAGTTAAAGGTCAGCGTCCTCGGCCTCGCGCGCCGTCAGTCGCCGCAGATTCACGGCGTCAACATCGGCGTCCCGATTAGCGGATACACCACCTTCACGATTCACGATGACAACGCCGATCTCGTCAAACCCGACGACGATCAGCTGTTGACCATCTATGACCGGCGTCCGGAGATGTTCGCCTCCGATCGCTACCTGCTCACCAATCCCGATCTCATGTCCGCGACGATGGCGTCGGTGGTCGTGTCGGGAGAGCTGACGACGAAATACCTCTACTTCCGGATGGCCGGGACCGGACTGCTGTCGGGCGGCGCGGCCGGCAGTCGCGGATTCACCGCCGTCGAGAACGATCTGGCGATGACCGGCGAGCTCTTCGCGGATCCCAACGCGGCGACCTACGCGCGCGGCCAGCTGTTCAACGACCGGATGTACACCATCAAGACCCTGTCGGTCGTCACGCTGCCGCGCGACATCCGCGTCGGCGTGATCGGGAGATACCAGGACGGGCAGCCGTTCTCACGCATGGTGATCGTGCCGGGACTGAACCAGGGCACCGAGGCGGTCCGGGGCTTCGCGACAGGACGCTCACGATTCACGTTTCGATCGACGCTCGACGTGCGCCTGCAGAAGCGAGTGGCGGCGGGTGGCGCGGCGCTCGAGGTGTTCCTCGACACCTACAACCTGCTCAACATGTCGAACGAAGTGGAAGAGTACGTGGTGACCGGTCCTCGCTTCCGCGAAACCACCGCGGTGCAGCCGCCACGTTCGTTCCACCTCGGCGCCCGCGTCACATTCTGATCGATGCCGGAGCGCACTAGTCGCGCCGAAGCGTCGTCGCGAAGGCGGATCCTGGAGATTGGCACCGGCGACGGTGACGGCACGCTGGCCCTTGCCGCGACGCTGCCGCCGGACGGCCTGCTGATCAGCATGGAAGCAGACGCGGCGCGCGCGACGGCGGCGCGGCAGCGATTCAGTGACGCCGGTGTCTCCGATCGCGTCTCGGTGATCGTCGGCGAGCCCGGCCGGTTCCTGCACAAGATTCGCGGACCGTTCGACCTGATCGTGCAGAACGATCCCGACGATCGAAGTGGATTGCACCAGCGGTTGATCGCGCTGCTCGGGCCAGGCGGGGTTCTGATTCGCGGCGACACGAAATATAGTGTTTAACGGTACGCAGGTTCGATACATCAAGCGGGCCGTTCCTACGGAACGGCCCCAGTCCTTCGGTGAGCTTCGATGTTCGATATTGTCCTTTTCGTTGATACGCTCAGATAGAAATGACGATCGCTGAATGGCTCGCCGCCGCGAAGGCCGATGCCGAAAAACGCGGACTGCCCGAGCTGATTCCGATGCTCGACGGCCTGGCGCAGGCCACCGAGCGGCTGCGCGCCGCCGACTGGAACGACAACCCCGACAGGGAAACTCCTCGCGACCCATTCGACTCAGTCGACTCCGTCGGAGTCGACTTCGCTCAGGGCAAGCGACCGTGACAATTACCGAAGTCACGGCGCGGCTGGCCCGCGGCGAAGTTACTTCTCAGAAGTTGACGGAACAGTGCCTCGCGAAAATCCAGGAGCTCAACCCGAAACTGAACGCCTTCATCACCGTCACGGGGGATGAAGCGCTGGCGCAGGCGCGCGAGGCCGACAGGGAGATCGCCGCCGGCCGCCGCATCGGGCCGCTGCACGGCATTCCGATCTCGCTCAAGGATCTGATCGATCAGAAAGGCATCGCCACCACCGCGGGCTCACTGGTCCGGAAGGATCACATGGCGACGGAAGACGCCGTCGTCACGCAGCGATTGCGCGAAGCCGGCGCGGTGTTCGTCGGCAAGACCAACCTCCACGAATTCGCCTTCGGGACGACGAGCGAAGATTCGGGATTTGGTCCGGTTCGCAATCCCCACGATCGGTCGCGATCGCCGGGCGGATCGAGCGGCGGATCGGCGGCAGCGGTCGCAACCGGAATGTCGCTCGGCACCGTCGGCACCGACACGGGTGGATCGATCCGCATCCCGGCCGCCGCCTGCGGCATCGTCGGACTGAAACCCGAGTGGGGCCACATCTCGGCGTCGGGCGTGGTGCCGCTCAGCAGACAGCTCGATCACGTCGGCCCGCTGGGCGCGTCGGTCGCCGATGCGTGGCTGCTTTACAACGCGATGCAGCCGCACTCTGGGCAGATCGGCGATGCGCTCGACGCGATGCCGGTGAAAGGGATGCGCCTCGGCAAGCTGTCCGGATACTTCTTCGATCGACTCGACGCCGACGTCGAGCGCAGCGTCCTCGAGACCATCGATCGTCTCCAGAAGCGCGGCGCGAAAGTCGTCGATGTTTCGGTGCCGCACGCCGGCGACATGGCGGCGATCTATCTGCATCTCGTCTTCGGCGATGCCGCTGAATACCACGCCCGCACCCTCGTCACCCGGCCGCAGGATTACACGCCGCCGGTGCGGCTGCGCCTCGAGATGGCGGGCTACGTGCTCGCCGAGGATTACATCCGCGCGCTGCGCGGCAAGGACCTGATCGCGCGTGAAGTCGATCGCGCGCTCGACGGCGTCGATGCGCTGGTCCTGCCGGCGCTCGCGATTCCCGCGCCGCCGTTAGGGGCGGTGACGATGCCGGTCAAGGGCGGGCCGGATGCGGTGCGCACGCTGATGCTGCGATGCTCGCAGCCGTTCAACCTGTCGGGACATCCTGCGATCTCGCTCCCATGCGGCCGATCGCGAGACGGACTGCCGATCGGCTTGCAGCTCGTCGGCCACAAGGGCCGCACGCCCGCGCTCGTCCAGGCTGCGCTCGCGGCGGAGGCGGCAATAGCCTCTTGATTCGCGATTACTTTCATCGCTGGGAGCAGGAGCTCGCAGCCGTCAGCAAGGATGATCGCAAAGTCCGTCCCTTTGAGTGGGGCGACGACTGGATCGACGCTGAGATCGGTTCCCGGCTCCCGGATCCTGGTTCCCGGGTTGGAGCGTGGGTCGAGCGCGTCATGCAGGACAGCGATGCGTTCTTCACGCCGGAGCCGGCACGATACACGTTCACGAAATCGCCGGACACCGTGCGCGCGAGCGGCGAGGAAGGCGTGCTGACGTTCGCGAGCGGATTCACCACACCTCACGACACGAACAACACCGTCGTCGCGCGATACTTCCCGGCGAATCCGGTGCGCGGATTTCGGAGAACGTCCGGCCCGAGGAGGGCCGTCGTGGTGCTCGCGCAATGGAATTCCGATTCGGAAGGGCACATCGGTCTCTGCAAGCTCCTCTCGAAGCTCGGCATCGCGTCGCTGCGCATCAGCCTTCCCTACCACGACGCGCGCATGCCTTCGGAGCTGACTCGCGCCGACTACATCGTCAGCGCGAACATCGTCCGCACGCTGCAGGTGTGCCGGCAGGCGGTGCGGGATGTGCGGCTCGCGCTGTGGTGGCTGCGCGATCAGGGCTACGATCGGCTCGGCCTGCTGGGCACGAGCCTCGGTTCCTGCCTGTCGTATCTCACCACCTGCCACGAACCGCTCGTCAGGGCGCAGGCGCTCAACCACGTCTCGCCGTACTTCGGTGACGTGGTGTGGCGCGGACTCTCGACCGAGCACGTGCGGCAGGGACTCGAGGGCAACGTCGACGTCGATCAGCTGCGCGACCTGTGGCGCCCGATCAGCCCGTGGTCGTTCATCGATCGGCTTCGCGATCGCAAGACGCTGATGGTCTACGCGAGGTACGACCTGACGTTTCCCGTCGATCTGTCGTTGAAGCTCATCGAGGAGCTGAGGAAGCGCGGGATCCCGCTCGAAGTCGCGGTCTTGCCGTGCGGTCATTATTCGACCGGCGTCGCGCCGTTTAAGTATCTAGACGGGTGGTATCTCGGAAAATTCCTGTTTACTAACCTGTAACTGCGCCTACAAGTATTTCAGGAGGCGCACGAGCGCGTCGTAGATTGAACCCGCCAGCGATTGTACGAGCGGCGTGACCTCGCCGGAATCCATCGACTCAGCCACCGTGACCGGATCGGTCAGCAACAGCCACACCGTGGCTCCCGCGATCACGACGGCGAATAACCCGATGAAGCCGACCAGGCTGAAGAGCCGGCTGGATAAGCCCGATGGCTGTCGTTGACGCTTGATGTCCATGAATCCGGACCAGGACGGATCATACCCGCCTTCGCTCCGCTGCGATAACCTGCGAGCTTCGGCGGGGCAAGCACCGCATCTTGAATTGGACGGAGATACGGCCGTGGTTGTTCGGGCGAGCCTCTGCGCCGGCCGAGCCCGTCCCGCCGAAGCGGCGAAGCCGCGAAGGCGGACTACACGACGAGGACGAGCTTCCCGAACTGCTCGCGCGATTCGAGGCGGCGCTGAGCCTCGGCCGCCTCCGCCAGCGGAAACGTCCGATCGACGACGGGACGCAGCTCGCCGGCAAAGAAAAACTGCGAGGCCCGCAACAGTTCCGCCTTGCAGCCCATGTAGGAACCGAGCAGCGAAATCTGCCGCGTGAAGAGGACGCGCAAATCGATCTGCGCATCGTGTCCGGTCGTGGCGCCGCAGGTGACGAGGCGCCCGCTACGCGCCAGGCTCTTCAAGCTGCGATCCCACGTCGCGGTGCCGACGTGCTCGAACACCACGTCAACGCCGCGGCCGTTGGTCAACTCGCGCACCCTGGCGGGAAGATCTTGTGTGGTGTGGTTGATCACTTCGTAGGCGCCAATCTGCCGCGCCTTCGCCAGCTTCTCGTCGGTGCCGGCGGTGGCAAAGACGCGCGCGCCGTGGAGCCAGGCGATTTGAATCGCGGCCTGTCCGACGCCGCTGCCCGCGCCGAGCACCAGCACGTCTTCACCGGCGCGCAGCGCCGCTCGCGTAATCAGCATGTGCCACGCGGTGAGAAACGCCAGCGGAAAGGCCGCCGCTTCGACGTAGCCGATTGAATCGGGAATCGCGATCAGGTTCTGGACCGGCACGCGCACGATTTCCGCATAACCGCCGTCGCTGCGATAGCCCAGCACGTCGTAGCGCGGGCACTCATTGTCGCGGCCGTCAAGACATGCCGCGCAGCGCCCGCACGAAAGGCCCGGCTGCAACAGCACGCGGCGGCCCGCGCCGAACTCCGCGTTGGGCGTCGAGATGACGTCGCCCGCCACGTCGGCGCCGGAGATGTGGGGAAATCCGATCGACACGCGCTCCATGCCGCGGCGCTGCCAGAGATCGAGGTGATTGAGCGCGCAGGCGCGCACGCGGACGAGTGCTTCGCCAGGACCGGGAATTGGATCGGCGGCGTCTTCGTAGCGGAGGACATCGGGTCCTCCATGGGCGTGAAACCGGACGGCCTTCATCACACATCCCACACAGGGACATCACGTACAAACGTGCAAGGCAAACTAGAACTCGGTCGTCAGCACGTGGTGAGGGCCGAGGCCCAGACCGGGCAATGCTCCGTGAATCTTATCCAAGTCCCCGACAATTACGACGCTCATTCTATCGGAGGGCAGGTATTGGCGGGCGGCGGCGCCGACGTCGGCCGCGGTCACTTGCGCAAGGCGTGGCACAAATTCCTCGAAATACGTATCGGCAAGATTGTGCAAGGCAAGTTGTGCGACAGAACGTGCAACCTGGCCGGCGGTTTCGAAGCCGCGCGGATAGCCCTTGCTGAGCGACGCAAACGCCTGCCGCACTTCGTCCGGCGTCGCCGGCCGGGCGTCGGCGATCGCGCGAATCTCGTTGAGGGCCTCGTGAATCGCCGGGCCCGTCACGTCGGTGCCGACGCTCGTCTGCATCACGAAAGGGCCGATGCCGCGGCGCAGGTTGAATCCGGTGCGCACGCCGTAGGTGTAGCCTTTTGATTCACGCAGATTCAAATTCAGCCGGCTCACGAACTCGCCGCCGAGGATGGTGTTGAGGATCAGGAGCGTGGGATAGTCCGGCGTCGAACGCGGCGCGCACGCGTGGCCGATGCGCAGCTCCGATTGGGCGGCGCCCGGCCGCGCGATCACGGCAAGCCCGGCGCTCGGTGATGCCGGCGGCGGCGTCAGCGCGGCGGCGCGATCGATCGTCATCGGCGACGCCGTCGGGCGCCACGAATCGAACATCGTCGCGGCGATATCGAGCAATTCGTCCTCGGCGCGATCGCCGACCACGACCAGCGTCGAGCCGTCCGGCGTGAACAAGGCGGCATGCAGCGCGCGCGTCACGTCGACGGTCATCGACGTGAGCGCCGGCTCGGAGCCGAGCGACAAGTGCCCGTAGGGATGCGAGTCGTACAACACCCGCGCGAACGCGCGCTCGGCAATCGCCCCGGCGTGATCCTTCATCTGCTTCAACCGTTCGAGCCGCAGGTTGCGGATGCGGTTGAAATCGTCGTTCGCGAGGTTCGGCGCCGTCACGATCTCGTGGATCAGCCCCAGGCCGGTCTCGAAAAACCGATCGAGCGTGGTCACGCTGACCACCACGGCGTCCATGCCGACGTCGATGTCGAGCTCGCCGCCAATACGCGCCACCCGATCGGCAATGTCGAGCGCCGACTGGCCTTTGCTGCCCTCGTCGAGCAGGCCGGCGGTCATCGAGACGAGCCCATGGCAATCGGGCGGATCGACGGACGATCCGCCGGGCACCAGCAATACCATCGAGACGATCGGCACCGCTCGATGCCGCACCGCGCGCAGCTCGAGGCCGTTCGGCAACGACCGCCGCGCAATGCGCGGGAAACGAAAGGGGCGATCCGCTCCGGGGATCGGCAACCGGGTGCGATCGACCGTCACGACACGCGCACCTCGGCGGCCCCCGGCAGCGCGAGCTCGCGGCTCCCTCGAGGCACGACGCTGAGCGATACCGACGGCGCCTTGACCAGCCATCGCGTGACCGCGGCGGCCGCGCCGCCGCTCGTCACGTCGAAGTAGCGCTGGCGATCGGCGTCGAAGTAACCGGGATTGCCGACCCACGTGTTATAGGCATTGAGCTGATCGCCCTTGCCGCCGAACCCGCCGATGGTCTGCAGGCGATAGATGAATTGCGCTTCGGTCTGCGCGATGCCGCGCTCGATCTCGGCGGCGGTGGGCCCGCTGTTGCCAAGCTCCATCACGGCGGTGAGGATGGCGGTGTTCAATTCCGGCAGCGCGACACCCGCGGCGGCGGTGCACGCGATCTGGAACATGCCGCCCATCTCGCGCGAATTTTGATACGCGGACACATCGGTCGCGACGCGGCGTTCGTAGACGAGCGTCTTGTAGAGCCGCGAGGTCTTGCCGTGCGCGAGCACGTCGGCGACGATGTCGAGCTCCGCATCGTCAACCCCGAACATCGCCGGCGAATGCCAGCTGATGTAAAGCCGCGGCAGCTCGACGCGATCTTCCATCACGAGGCTCGCGTTCTCCGCCAGCGTCGCGTCCACGCGCACGCGATCGACTTTGGGACCCGCTGGCAGGCTGCCGAAGTACCGTTCGGCGAGCTCGAATGCCGGCTCGGTCTCGACATCACCCGCCAGCGACAGCGATGCGTTCGCGGGGTGATAGTAATTCTGAAAAAACTCGCGCACGTGATCGAGCCTGGCGGCGCGGATGTCCTCGGCGGATCCGATCGTCGGCCAGTGATACGGATGATCCGGCGAAAACATGGCTGACGAGAGCGCGATGCCGGCCAGCCCATAGGGCCGGTTCTCGTAGTTTTGCCGCCGCTCGTTCAGCACGACGTCGCGCTGGTTGTTGAACTTCTGATCGGTCAGCGCCGGCAGGAGGTAACCCATGCGATCGGACTCCATCCACAGCGCGAGATCGAGCGCGCCGGTCGGCACCACTTCCCAGTAGTTGGTGCGATCGACGTTGGTCGATCCGTTCAGCAGCCCGCCCGCACGCTGCAGCGGCGGGAAGTAGCCGTGATCGTGGTGCTCCGATCCTTCGAACATCAGGTGTTCGAACAGGTGGGCAAAGCCGGTGCGTCCCGGACGCTCGTTCTTCGAGCCGACGTGATACCAGATGTTGACGGCCACCATCGGCAGCTGATGGTCTTCGTGGACGATGACGTCGAGGCCGTTCGAGAGTGTCCGCTTCGTATGGGGAATCTGCATCAGCTTGTCATCGGCACTTTAGGCACCCTAGGCCCCTTAGGCACTAAGGCGTTCATCGCGTAGGCACCTAGTACTGGTCCTGGGACGAGCAAGAGCGATGCCCATCGCCAGCTCGTTGCCGCAGCCACGCGCGGCAACAACTCGATCGTCACCATCGTGAGCAGGAAGCCGACGCAGGTTTGCAAGGTCAGCGCTGTGCCGACGTGGTCGCGCGGCGCATGCTCGCTCACCAGGGCTGAGAACTGCGCCGAGTCGGCGACCACCGAGAAGCCCCACAGCACGATCAGCACGTACAACAGCCACGGCGACCGTCCATAGACGACGAGCGTCAACGCCGCGCACGCGGCGCTGCACACCATTGCCCACATCGCGACGCGAGCTCGGCCGATGCGATCGGCGATGAAGCCGGCGAGCGCGCAACCCACTGCGCCGCTGCCGATCGCCACGAAGGCGGCCACCGATCCCGCGCTCGACGCGCCGGCGACGCCGGACGCCGCGAAGCTCGCCGTCGCAAACACCGCGACCCAGGTCCACATCGCGTAGAGCTCCCACATGTGTCCCAGGTAACCCAATGTAGCGAGCCGCGCGCCACGACTGGCCAGCACGTTCCTGATCGCGTGCGGATCGAACGGCGCCGTCGGCGCGACGAACGGGCCGTCGCGAACGATCAGCACCACGAGCGTGCCGCCGAGGATCGCGAGACCCGATGCCAGCAGCATCGGGTCGCGCCACTCGGCACCGAACAGCGCGGTGAGCAGGTGCGGAAACGCCTTGCCGAGCGTCAGCGCGCCGATCAGCAGGCCGAGCGCGAAGCCGCGGCCGTCGCGAAACCATCCCGCCGCGATCTTCATCGCCGGCGGATACACCAGCGCGAGCGACGCGCCGGTCAGGAATCGCAGGCCGATGACGACCGCGCCGCTCGGCGCGACGAGCACCGCGGCATTCGCGGCCGCGCCCACCAGCGAGCCGATGAACATCAACACACGAGCATTGAGGATGTCGGCAATGTTCGACAGCGCGCTCAGCAGCGTGCCGACCACGAACCCGGCCTGCACCGCCATCGTCAGCCACGCGGCGTGAGACTCGGAGATGTTGAACTCGGCGATCAGGAGCGGCGTCACCGCCGTGGCCGAAAACCACAGCGTCATGCCGAGGAACTGCGCCAGCGACACGACGGCAAGCATTCGCCAGGCAATTGCACGCGTTGCACCCGTCGCACGCGTTGCACCTGTTGCACCCCTCACTACTTGACCTGGATGAGAGGAATCTTTCCCTTGTTGGCGACGATGGCCTTGTGCGCGTCGATGGCGAGCTGCGACATCACCGTTTCGGCCAGATCCATGAACGCCTTCGTTCCGGCGGAATCAGGCTCGGCGATCACGAGCGGAATGCCGCGATCGCTGCCGACGCGAATCGGCTGGTACAGCGGCAAACGGCCGAGGAATGGAATCTCGATTTGATGCGCCACCTGCTC
>Ga0310893_10000205_pt1 | contig 11649 bp, 10 predicted proteins | sample C0D2metaG_FD_203910 | JGI IMG/M metagenome (GOLD analysis project Ga0310893, IMG submission 203910) | Lab incubated soil microbial communities from West Virginia University Organic Research Farm, Morgantown, WV, United States - C0D2 | ecosystem: Environmental > Terrestrial > Soil > Agricultural... | reverse complement strand
CCGGAGTTGCGCTGGTGAAATACCGTTACGATCCTCCATTCAAGTTTACCGGCAAGATCAACAAGCTGACCTTCAAGCTCGAACCGGAGCGGCAAGCGAAGCAATAGCAACCGGCCATTTTTTGTGGCGCCGGACATGTAGAGGCTGACGTGAACAAGATTTGCATAGCATTATCGCTGTCCCTGCTCGTGGGCAGCACGGCACCTTCATTTGTTCAAGCGCAGCAGGTGACCGGCACGCCCGGCTCGCCCGGCGCCACAACCACAATCGACGGAAAACAACTTCCGCCGCCCGACCCGAAATTCGGCGGCGTGATCAAGGATGGCGCGCTGCAGTCGAAGCCATGGTGGGCGCCGCGCGTCGTGCCGCCCAAAGGCGCGCCCAATGTGCTGTTGATCATCACCGACGACGCCGGCTTCGGCGTGCCGAGCACGTTTGGTGGCGTGATCCCCACGCCGGCGATGGACCGCATCGCCAGGGAAGGCCTCCGCTACAACCGAATGTTCTCCACTGCGCTGTGCTCGCCAACACGTGCGGCACTGATTACCGGGCGCAACCACCATTCGGCCGGCTTCGGCGTGATTTCCGAGCAATCGACCGGCTTCCCCGGCTACAACAGCATTATCGATCGGGACAAGGCCACCATTGGACGGGTCCTGCTTGAGAATGGCTACGCAACGGCATGGTTCGGCAAGAATCACAACACGCCCGCTTTCGCCGCCAGCCAAGTCGGGCCTTTCGACCAGTGGCCCACCGGCATGGGCTTCGAGTATTTCTATGGGTTCGTTGGTGGTGACGCCAACCAGTGGCAGCCCAACCTGTTCCGCAACACGACACAGATCTTTCCGTTCGAAGGCAAGGAGCCCGGCACCTGGAATCTGGTCACGGCGATGGCCGACGACGCCATCGACTACATGACGCGGATGCACCAAATCCAGCCGGACAAGCCGCTCTTCATCAAGTACGCACCCGGCGCAACGCACGCGCCGCACCACCCGACCAAGGAGTGGGTGGACAAGATCAGCAAGATGAAAATCTTCGACGAGGGCTGGAACAAGGTGCGCGAGCGCATCTTCGAGAACCAGAAACGGCTCGGCGTGGTCCCGAAGGACACCAGGCTGTCACCTTGGCCGAAGGACGTGCTGAAGGAGTGGGACCAGCTTGCGGCCGACGAGAAGAAGCTCTTCATTCGCCAGGCCGAGATCTTCGCCGCCTACGCCGCCTACAGCGACCATGAGATCGGCCGCGTGATCCAGGCCTTCGAGGACCTGGGCAGGCTCGACAACACGCTGATCATCTACATCAACGGCGACAACGGCACCAGCGCCGAGGGCGGGCCGATGGGCACGCCGAATGAGGTCGCGTTCTTCAACGGCCTCAACGACCTTCCGGTCAATGTGCAGATGAAGTTCTACGACGTCTGGGGCACTGAGCAGACCTACAACCATATGTCGGCCGGCTGGTCATGGGCGTTCGACACGCCGTTCTCGTGGTTCAAGCAGAACGCGTCGCAACTGGGGGGCGTCAATCAAAACATGGTGGTCTCGTGGCCGGCGCGCATCAAGGACAAGGGCGGCCTGCGCGAGCAATTCGTGCACGTCATCGACGTCGTGCCCACGATCCTCGAGGCCGCCGGAATTCGCGCGCCCGAGGTCATTGACGGGATCAGGCAGAAACCGATCGAGGGCACCAGCTTTGCCTACACCTTCGACGCGAAGAACGCGAAGGCACCAACGCGCCACACGACGCAGTACTTCGAGATGATGGGCCAGTGGGCGCTCTATCACGAAGGCTGGTTCTTGAGCACCAAGGTCAACCGCGCGCCGTGGGAGGCTTTCGGTCCGGCCAACCCTGACCCGCTGAATAATCAGGTGCTTGAACTCTTCGACCTGAACAAGGATTTTAGTCAGAGCGAGAACGTCGCGGCGAAGAACCCGCAGAAGGTCAAGGAGATGAAGCAGATGTTCATCGCCGAGGCCAAGAAATACCAGGTCTTCCCGATGGACGCGTCGGTGGCAGCGCGCATCGTCGCGCCTCGTCCGAACATCACCGCCGGCCGCAAGGAATTCGTTTACACGCGGCCGATGACGGGACTGCCGCAGGGCGACTCGCCGCTGCTGCTCAACACGTCCTACACAATCACCGCCGACATCGAGGTGCCGGCCGGCGGCGCCGAGGGCATGATCCTGACCTCGGGCGGGCGCTTCGCCGGCTATGGCTTCTACCTGCTGAAAGGCAAGCCGGTGTTTCTGTGGAATCTCGTCGACCTCGAACGTCTCAAGTGGGAGAGCGACGAGGCGCTTCCGCCCGGGCGCCACACAGTCGAGTTCGACTTCAAGTACGAAGGGGCTGGTTCCGGCACGCTCGCGTTCAACAACTTCGGCGGCGTCGGACGGCCCGGCACCGGAACGCTGAAGGTGGACGGCAAGGAGGTCGCGACAAAGCGGATGGAGAAGACGCTGCCGATGATCTTGCAGTGGGATGAAAGCTTCGACATCGGCTCCGACACGCTCACCGGCGTGAACGATGCGGACTACAAGCCACCGTTCCCCCTGACCGCCAAGCTCAACAAGCTAACAATCAAGGTCGACCGGCCGCAACTGTCGCCCGAAGACATCAAGAAGCTGCAGGCGGCCATGAGGGAGAAGGCGAAAGCCGATTGATTGTCGGGCGCGCGCTGCGCAGACCGTGCCTGCGGAAGCGAAACGCTAGCAGCCAACGGCTGGGTGTCGTCGGGCGATGAAAAAGGTACTGATTTTCTCGGCCGTTGCCGAAGCCGCCACCGGGATAGCGTTGCTGATTGCGCCGACGCTCGTCTGGCAGTTGTTGCTCGGTGAGCAACTTACCGGCGTCGCCATTCCGGTCGCGCGCGTGGCCGGCATCGCCCTGGTTGCTTTGGGGATCGCGTGCTGGCCCGGGCCACCGCTGGCCGGCATATTGATCTACAGCGTATGGGCCACGCTGTATCTTGCCTACCTGGGTTTTGCTGCTGGACTGGCGGGCGTGCTTTTGTGGCCCGCGGTTGTGCTTCACTTGCTTCTCTCGATCTTGCTTGGCCGCGTTTGGCTTCTCGCGGCAAACGAATAAAAAAGCGACCGAATTGTGTGATAAGGACCTGCCGATCGGGGGATTGCCTGGAAAAATTCTGGTACTGGATTGTTTTCGCGGTGGCGGCCGCCATTCTGCTGGCGGCGGGGCTTTACATTTTTCTGACCTTGCCACCGCGCACGGTGACCATGGCAACGGGCGCCGCGGGCGGCGCCTATCACGAACTGGGCCTGCGCTATCGGGACATCCTGGCGCGGTCCGGCGTCAGGCTTCGACTGGTCAACACGACGGGCGGTCTCGATAATCTCGCGCGTCTGCGCGATCGCCGGTCGGGCGTGCAGGTCGGATTTATCCAGGGCGGCACGACCACGAAAGAGGAATCGCCGCAGGTCGAATCGCTTGGCACGGTGTTTTTTGAGCCGTTATGGATGTTCTATCGAAACGGGATTGGCCGTGACATTGAGGCGTTCCGCGGCCGCCGCGTTTCGATTGGACCGGAAGGAAGCGGCGGCCGCGCACTCACGCTCGAGATCCTGAGACGAACCAAGGTCGACGGCGTTGTTGGCGAGCTCCTGGGATTTCCGCCCGAGGAAGCGGCGGACAAGCTCATCGCGGGCGAGATCGCCATTGCCTTCATCGTGTCGGGCTGGGATTCGCCAGTGGTGCGACGTCTGATGGAGGCGGATGGAATCGAGGTCGTGAGCGTTCCTCGGCCCGATGCTCTCGTCGCGCTTTATCCCTTCTTGAACAAGGTCGTGCTGCCGGCCGGCGTGGCCGATCTCGCGGCGAACCGGCCGCCCGTGGACACCATCCTGTTGGCGCCGAAGGCGAGCCTTGCGGTTCGCGGCGATCTGCATTCGGCCATCCAGTATCTTCTGCTCAACGCGGCGGTGGAGATTCACTCGCCGCCCGGAATATTCCAGAAGGCTGGTCAGTTTCCGGCGGCGGAAGCCGTCGATCTGCCGCTGAGCGAGGAAGCGCAGCGGTTCTACAAGAGCGGCCGGCCGGTTCTTCAGGCCTATCTCCCGTTCTGGCTGGCGGCGCTGGTCGAAAGATTTCTGGTCGTTTTCCTTCCAGTGCTCGTTTTGCTCTATCCGGCATTCACGCTCCTTCCGCAGGCTTACGACTGGCTGATGCAGTCAAAAATTCGGCGCCTCTACGACGAGATGAGGGCAATCGAGCGCGATCTGGCGGCGGGACGTGAGGCCCCGGGCGCACTCAATGAAAAACTTGACCGGCTTTATCAAAGCGCAAGCGAACTGCAACTGCCGGTCAAATACGCCAGCATGCAATACACCTTGCGCATGCACCTCGATCTTGTGCGCGACCGTATTTCCGTGCGTGCGGCCGGAAAATAGCTTGCTAGCCGCCCGCCCAGGGTTTGTGTCGTTGGGTCTACAAGTTACATCAGCCTCCGCTAACGTAACCAGTGGCGGGCTCGCCTGCACTCATGTCCGCTTTCGGGGTAAAGCGGACGTCGCGGCGATCCAAGCCCCTTTCAGCGTGTTAGTGTGAGGGCGTACGATGCCTTCCCGGGGGAAGCGCTCATGAGGCGGCGGGAATTTCTGGGCATTCTTGGTGGTGCGGCGGCTTGGCCGATTGTGTCCAAAGCCCAGCAGGCCGAGCGCGTGCGCCTCGTTGGCCTGCTCAACATCCTCGGAAAAGACGATCCGGAGGCCCAAGCACGGAGGGCGGTGTTCGAGCAAACTCTTGAGCAGTTAGGGTGGTCGGTCGGCCGCGATTTGAAAATTGAAACCCGACAGATCGGGGGCGATGTCGACAGCCTTCGCCGTTATGCAGCGGAGCTGGTCGCGCTGACGCCCGATGTAATCCTGAGCGTAGGCAGCATAGCGCTTGCACCGCTGCAACAGGCTACGCGTACGATCCCGATCGTGTTCGTGAACGTTCCCGATCCGGTTGGCGCTGGCTTCGTTGAAAGTATGGCGCATCCGGGCGGCAATATCACCGGCTTCTCGAATTTCGAGTACAGCATGAGCGGCAAATGGGCCGAGTTGCTCAAGCAGATTGCGCCCAGCGTGACCCGAGCTTTGATATTCCGCGATCCCACCTCTGCGGCTGGTATCGGACAATTCGCGGCAGTTCGATCGGTGGCGCAGTCCCTTGGTGTTGAGCTCACGCCGGTGAACGTACGCAACGACGATGAAATCGAACGTACCGTGGCGGCGTTCGCACGTTCCCGCAATGGCGGCGTGATCGTAACGACAGGAGGCACGGCGGCCCATCGCAAGCTCATCATCAGTCTCGCCGCTCGCTACAAATTACCGTCGGTTTATCCTTATCGTTACTACGCCTTAGATGGGGGTCTGATTTCGTACGGGCCCAATACGTACGATCCGGTCCGGCGCGCCGCGGGATATGTTGATCGCATCCTTAAAGGCGAGAAACCGGCCGACATGCCGGTGCAGGCGCCGACCAAGTTTGAGCTGGTTGTCAATCTCAAGACCGCAAAAACGCTCGGCCTGACCATTCCGCAATCATTGCTCGCCACAGCTGACGAAGTCGTCGAGTAAGCGCGATGTCCGCTATTGGCACTTAGCGGACAACGGCTTGTGCGCTGGACATGTCTGCTTTTGACCCAAAGCGGACATGGCCCCCTTCCGGTGCTGTTGCTTAATCCGATACGATGGGAGCTGTCTTAGCCTCGGGGGCGACGACGATGAGGCGACGCGACTTCATTACGTTGGTGGGCGGCGCGACGATGTGGCCGTTCGCTGCACGCGCGCAGCGGCCGACGACGCCGGTGGTCGGTTTTGTCAACGCCGCTGCTCAGCAGGACTACAAGCGGCAATTGGCGGCTTTCCTCAAAGGGCTGGCTGAAAGTGGCTATGTTGAGGGCCGGAACGTCGCGATTGAATACCGTTGGGCGGAAGGCCGAATTGACCGGTTGCCGACGATGATGGCCGACCTTATTCGCAGGCAGGTCGCGGTGATCGCTGCGACCAGCACGCCGGCGGCAATCGCGGCAAAGGTGGCCACCGCGACAATTCCCATCGTCTTCGAAACCGGCGCCGACCCCGTTCAACTCGGCCTTGTCTCCAACCTGAGCCGGCCTGGCGGCAACCTCACGGGCGTTACGCAAACGAGCGTTGAAACCATGCCCAAACGGTTGCAGGTGCTGCACGAGCTGGTTCCCGCGGCCCGCGTCATGGCCCTGCTGGTCAACCCCGCCGATGCCAATCTCTCCGATGCGTATATCCGAGAGGCGCAGGTGGCAGCCCGCGTCCTTGGCGTGGAGCTCCATATCGTGAAAGCCAGCAGCGAAACCGAATTCGATGGAGCCTTCGCAAAGGTGAAGGAGTTGCGGACAGAAGGGCTCGTGATCAGTGGCGGAGCATTGTTTACGGGCAGCGGCGAACGGCTCGCCGCGCTGACTCTGCGCCACGCGGTGCCGGCCGCCTTCGCAAGCCGCGAGTTTGTCGCTGCTGGAGGTCTGGTGGCGTACGGATCGGCCGTCGCGGATGCATACCGCCTGGCCGGCGTTTATACCGGCCGCATTCTCGCGGGAGACAAGCCCGCCGATCTGCCGGTCCAGCAGGCGACCAAGGTCGAGATGTACATCAATCTGAAGACCGCCAAGACACTCGGGATCAACGTCCCGAACACACTGATCGGGCGCGCGGACGAAGTGATCGAATAGGCGTAAATGTCTGCTATTGGCACTTAGCGGACATGCGTGGGTGCACTGCACATGTCTGCTTTTGACCCAAAGCGGACATGGCCCCCTTCCAAGGTGCCGGCTTAACCCGCTACGATGCCCAGTCCTTAGCCTCGGACGGGCAATGAGACGGCGCGACTTCATCACTTTACTTGGCAGCGCGGCGGCGTGGCCGGCGGTCGCCATCGCCCAGCAGGGCGGCAAAAAACGGCTCGTCGGCCTGATTACAGGTCTCAGTGAAAAGGAAATGCTTCCGATCGCTGAGGCGTTTCGTGCGCGGATAAAGGAGCTGGGGTGGCTCGAAGGTCAAAACATTGTTGTCGACGTCAGGGCCACGGGCGGGGATTACGCAAAATTAGATGCCGAGGCAGGCAAGCTGGTCGCAGCCTCAGCGGATGTCATTGTCGCGATGGGAACGCCAGGCCTCACCGCCACGCGGCAACATACCCGAACCACACCTGTAGTGTTCACTCAAGTTGCCGATCCGATCGGCCAGCGATTTATCGACAGTCTGGCTCATCCCGGCGGCAATGCCACTGGCTTGACTAATTTTGAATTTGCATTCGGCGGAAAGTGGATCGAACTATTGAAGCAAATCGACCCCACGATTTCGCACGTAACGCTTATTACAAATCCTGCGAACGAAAATACCACGCAGTTTGTGAAGGTTATCACGGCAGCCGGGGACAAGATGAAGGTCGCAGTCCGGATTGCTTCCGTCCGCGGTGCGCCTGACATTCAGGACGCAATCGAGACCAGCAGCAAACAGGCCGGAGGCGGTCTGATCATCTTTCCGGATGGCTTGCCGGTGGTTCATCGCAGTCTGATCGTCGGACTTGCGGCACGCTACCGATTGCCAGCGGTGTACCCCTTCCGACTCTTTCCGGAAATCGGGGGGCTCTTATCCTACGGTACTGATTTTAGAGCTATTTACCGTCAGGCGGCTGAGTACGTAGACAAGATCCTTAAAGGGACAAAGCCAGCGGATTTGCCAGTTGAAGCGCCGACAAAATTGGAACTTGTACTCAACTTGAAAACCGCCAAGGCACTGGGTCTCACAATCCCACCCTCAATACAAATCGCTGCCGACGAAGTGATCGAATAATTCTGGCAATGTCCGCTATTGGCACTTAGCGGACATTGGCTTGTGCACTGCACATATCTGCTTTCGGGGGAAGCGGACATCGTCTTGATGGCCTGTTATAAGTTCTTCAGGGAGCGTCAATGAAACGACGCGAGTTCATCACGTTTCTCGGAGGTGCGGTTGCTGCCTGGCCACTTGCTGCGCGTGCGCAGAAATCTTTGCCCCGGATTGGGTGGCTTGTGTACGGCGAAGCAACATTGGGTCCAGTCGATCAGTCGTTGAAGGACGCACTCGCGCAGGTGGGGCTCGTCGATGGCCGCAACGTTGAAATCGTCTTCCGCTATGCCAATGGGAAAACGGATCAACTTGCGCGATTAGCCTTCGAACTTGTCGCGCAAAAGCCCAACCTTCTGCTCGGCGTTGGTGGTGATGTTATCAAGCCGCTGTTCGAGGCAAGCAAAGGCGACATACCCATCGTCGGTGGCGTGAGCGATAACCCGATGCGCGCGGGAATTGCTGTGTCTCTGGCTCGGCCGAGCAAGAATTTCACCGGGGTCACGTTTCTCACGGATGAAATGGCGGCCAAGCGGATGGAATTCCTTAAAGAAGTTGCACCCAACGCAAGGCGCGTTGCGGTGATATTTAATCCGCAGCATTTCGACGACGAAGTGACATTTGCGCGGCGCGGAGCTGAATCGCTCGGCATCAAACTAACGACCCACCCAATAAACAGCGCCGCCGATCTCGATGCAGCGCTGCTCGCGGCAAGCGCCGAAGGCGCCGATAGCCTGTTCATCATCTCGTCACGGCTGACCGGCATTGTCGCCGCCAAAATCGCCCAGCATGGCCAAGAACGTCGGCTCCCCGTGATTGCTTCCTGGCGGGAATTCGCGGCCAGTGGTGCTTTGCTGTCCTACGGGCCGAGCCGAGTTTTCGAGGCCAAGCGTCTAGTGGGCTATGTGCAAAAGGTTTTGAGCGGAGCGAAGCCCGCCGATTTGCCTATCGAGCAACCTGTGAAATTCGAACTTGTAATCAATCTCAAGACCGCCAAGGCGCTCGGCCTCAATGTGCCGCTCCCGCTGCTAGATCGTGCGGACGAGTTGATCGAATAAAGCTGCTGATGTCCGCTTTTGGCACTTAGCGGACAACGGCTTGTGCGCTGCACATGTCTGCTTTTGACCCAAAGCGGACATTCGGTCGAGGCATGGCGGCCAACGGAAAACCGATGTAACTTCGATCATTGTTCCGTCCGTTATGAGGGGAGGAGCAGATGGCGACGCAACCGAAGTGGCAGTTGTCTGGCGACTATTTCGAGAACTGTAACTGCAGCGTGGTCTGTCCCTGCCTGGTGTCCAAAGCTGCGCCCCTCACGTCAAAGCCAACGCAGGGCGTTTGCGACGTTGCCCTAATCTTCCATATCGATAAGGGCAACTATGGTGACATTCGACTGGACGGCCTGAACGTAGCGATGATCGCCCATACGCCCGGACCGATGGCCGACGGCAACTGGACCGCCGCCGCCTATATCGATGACCGCGCCAACGACAAGCAAACCGAAGCGCTGGGCGCGATCTTCACGGGCGCCGCTGGCGGCCCGATGGCAGCATTCGCACCATTGATCGGCAATAATCTCGGGGCGAAAAAGACGCCTATTAAATATCAGATTGATGGCAAGAAGCGCTCGGCGGAGATTCCGAATATCTTGAAGATGGCTGTAGAGCCGCTGCCGACCATGCACGGGAGCGGAGAAATGTGGGCGTCGATCGGCCACCCAGTCAATCCGGACAAGCTCGTGCTTGCCGTAGGGACCCAAGGCAGTACGTTCAACGACTACGGCATGCGCTGGGACAATTCGGGTCGCAACGGCCACTATTCCCCGATCAGCTGGTCGAACTAGTACCGCGCTTGTGCGCTTTATAGCGTGTTTTTTGATTACGTCGCCCCGACTACTTCCCATCTTGCAGAAAGTCGGCGGCGCAACTATACGCGCAGAACGCCAATGAGTGCACTCGAAGCTGTACTGCAGCGCGACCGCGCCGTCGTGGTTGCCGCACTCGCTGTCATCACCGCGATCGCTTGGGCCGATCTCGTTTGGCTGGCCAATGATATGTGGATGGGCGGCATGGACATGACCGGCTTCCGCATGATTCCGGCTGGCCAGGGGTGGATGATGCCTGAGCGCGCGCCCTGGCAACCAATCGAGTTCGGCGCTGTATTTGTGATGTGGGTCGTCATGATGATAGGGATGATGACGCCTTCTGTAGCGCCAATGATACTTATCTATGCGCGCATCGGACGTCGGACGTCCATCGAAGGCCAGCCGTTTGCTGCGAGCGCATGGTTCGCCCTCGGTTATTTGCTGTCCTGGACCGCATTCTCTCTTGCGGCGACATCCGCTCAATGGGCTCTTGAGCGTGCGGCGCTACTTACCCCAATGATGGAGAGCGCCAGTAATATTCTTGGGGCCATAGCCCTGTTAATCGCGGGCCTGTACCAGTGGACACCATTTAAGGATACATGTCTGTCGTACTGCCAATCGCCGCTCGGATTTATCCTTCGTTATGGTTTTCGCCGAGAGGCGACTGGCGCTTTGGCACTCGGCTTTCGTCACGGTCTTTATTGCATAGGCTGCTGCTGGGCGGTAATGGCGCTCCTGTTTGTCGCTGGCGTCATGAATCTCTTTTGGATCGCGGCCTTTTCAGCATTGATATTAGTCGAGAAGGTCGTTCCATTTGGCCGGCTTGTGCCGCGGCTTGCGGGGATTGCCTTCATGATAGGCGGGGCCTGGTTGCTTACCCAGGTTGCTTGATCCGGTGTCCGCTTTTGGCACTTAGCGGACCTGAGCTTGTGCGCTGCACATGTCTGCTTTTGACCCAAAGCGGACATCGGTGCGTACGTCTTCGTCGTCGGCTACTCCAATTAGAACGTCGCGATGACGGTCGCTTGCTACGGTGAAAGCGCGGGATTGGGACTTGTTGTTTTTGCTGATCGGCGTCCTACTGCCAATTTGAGGGTTACACGGGGTGTGTACCATGAAAATCTACGGCGATGTTCTCTCGGGGAACTGCCAAAAGGTACGGTTCGTCGCTGATCACCTGAGACTGCCTTACACTTGGGTCCCGGTCGATACTTTGAAGGGCGAGAGCCGCACGCCGGACTATCTCGCAAAGTTCCCGCAAGGGCAGGTGCCCGCCATTGAAGCTGGCAATGGTCGCTTCCTGGCGCAATCTAATGCCATCATGCGTTATTTGGCGCGTGGCTCTCGCCTTCTGCCGGACGATAGTTGGGCGCAGGCCAAAATCGACGAGTGGTTATTCTGGGAGCAATACAGCCATGAGCCATATATAGCGGTCTGCCGCTTTCACATGCTCTACCAACACAAACCAAAAGAGGCGCGCGAAGCATGGCGCGTTGAGCGCGGGGAGAAGGCGCTCAATTTGATGGAGAGCGAGCTCGGCGGTCGGGACTGGCTCGCCGCGAGCTCATTCACTATCGCCGACATTGCGTTGTTCGCCTATACGCGGCTCGCACCTGAAGGCGGCTTCGATTTGCAGAGCCGGCCTAATCTGCGGGTGTGGGTCGCACGCTGCGAGAATGTGCTTGGTCTTGCGCCGAACCCAAATGTAATCGCGTCCCGCTGACGACGAGCGCCAAGCCCGATGTCCGCTATTGCCCCTTAGCGGATGTCCGCTTCCGGAGGTAAAGCGGACATACCAGCCGCGTCAACGTCCATACTTGAAGCGCGCTCAACCCGGCCTATGTCAAGAGAGAACCAGAGAGACACGGAGGTTCAGATGACGCCACCGGGCCAGCCAGGCCGCGATGATCGCTAGCGCCAAAC
>Ga0310893_10000181_pt1 | contig 12195 bp, 10 predicted proteins | sample C0D2metaG_FD_203910 | JGI IMG/M metagenome (GOLD analysis project Ga0310893, IMG submission 203910) | Lab incubated soil microbial communities from West Virginia University Organic Research Farm, Morgantown, WV, United States - C0D2 | ecosystem: Environmental > Terrestrial > Soil > Agricultural... | reverse complement strand
GCAGACAGCCGTCGAGCGAGCGACGCATCAGCCACGGCCGGTTCAGAAGGTAACGACCCAACCGTCTCGTCACATCTGGCGCGAGTCCTGGTGGCCGCTTGCGACAGCGGCGGTATTGATTCTGGCGGTTGGCGTCCTGTTCCTTCAGAACTTCACGTTGCGTCGCGAGTTGCACGAGACGGCGCGCCAGATCGAGGACGCCAGCCAGCGGGCGGCAGCGGCCTCGCAACAGATCGAAGTTGAACGAAAGGCTGCGGCGGCTGCAAAACAGGCGCTCGTTGATGCTCGCACGGCGCCTGCCCTCGCGGTTGTCTCGCTCGTGCTGGTTCCTCAAACACGGGGCGTAACGTCTGTATCGATCGTGGCCGTGCCGCCAGGATCGTCAGCCGTGCCGGTGAACCTGACGCTTGAAGCCTCAGCCGGGACGGCGTATGACGTCGCGCTCAGAGATCCGGCCAGCAATCGCACCATCTGGCGCAGTTCTCCGCTCGCACCCGATCGCTTGCGAAAGATTCCAACGGTGCCGGTGTCGCTGCCTGCGGGGCTGCTGAAGGCGCAGCATTACGCGCTCGATCTCTTCGAACTCCGATCCGGCAGTGCGCCAGAGTTCGTGAGCAGCTACGCATTCGAGGTCGTGCGCCAATGATGCTCTCGCCGCAGCGCTTCGCGCGGAGGCGGAAGCGTGCAGGGGAGTCCGAGGGGCGCAGCCCCTCGGAGTATTAATGCGCGGGCTCTTGCTGCTGCACCACCTCATCGTCCCGCCGTTAACGGCCCTCATCATCTCGAACGCAGCAGGTCAGGACTTCGATGCCGTTCTCAGTTCCGCCGAGCCGATCCAACGTCACCTCGCTCGCGGCGACGAGCACCGTTACCTGCTGGTTCTCGCTGACGGCGAGTTCGCGAGCATCGTTGTCGAGCAGCGGGGGATCGACGTCGGTGTGTCGGTTCGCGACAGCAACAACGCGCTGCTTGAGGACTTTCAGGACGAGATCAGGCGGAACGGCCGCGAGCACGTCGAGATCGTCGCCGACCGAGCCGGCTCGTACACCCTGGCAATAAAGCCGGCTGACGGGACAGTAGACGGCGGCGACTACGTGGTTCGTCTCGAGACCAGACGCGTCGCGACAATTTCGGACCGGCGCATGCAGGGGTCGCGTGTTCTGCGCACGCGGGCGCGGCAATTCGAGCGGACCGGGCAATATGCCGCAGCCAGATCCCTGTTCGAGCAATCCCTCGCCACGGCAGAATCGCTTCGCGGGTGCCGCGATCCGTATGTGGCGCTGGTCGCGTTCGACCTCGCCGGGAATGCCTTGGAACGACTGGACAACGCCCGATCGCGCGAGCTCTACGAGCGAGCCATTCGTACCTTCGACGAACAATGGGGACCACCGCACCCCTATGCGGCCATGGCGCGCTCGCGCCTCGCCCTGCTCGAGGAGCGCGCCGGCGAGCGACAAAAAGCGGAGGCCGGTATACGGCAGGTCCTGCCGCTGCTCGAACGGGCCCTCGGACCGGAGCACCCGTGGTATCTGCGCTCACTCGTCACGCTGGCCAATCTGCGACAAGATGCCGGCGACCTGGACGAGGCTGAGCGGATCGCCCGCACCGCGCTCATCGCAGTCGAGAAGACCGGACAAACTGGAGGGCTGCTTCATGCGACGCTCCTGAACAATCTGGCCGACGTGCTGCGAGCACGAAATCGCTTCGCTGATGCCGAGCCGCTTTTCGAACAATCGCTCGCGATTGGTGAGTCCATCCTCGGGTCCGACAGCCTGTTCGTGGCAACGGCATTTCAGAATCTGGGCATCATGGCGCGCGAACGGAAGGACTATGCCACCGCCCTGGCCTCCTACGATCGGGCGCTGTCAATTCGGCGACGGCTTCTGGGCCCGGATCATCCCAGCGTTGCGGGCATCCTGACCAACGTCGCGAATGTTTATCGCGCAACCCGCAACTACCAGAAGGCGCTCGAGACACAGTTCGAAGCACTGCGCATGTGGGAAGAGACGGTGGGCCCGTATGGTCGCGAAACACTCCTCGTCATCGGCAACATCGCCCGAACCTACGCGGCGGGCGGCGACGTCGATAACGCGCTGGCCTTTCAACGACGCGCCGATGCCATTCTGGAAGCGCAGCTGACGCTGTATGTCGCGACCGGATCGGAAAGGCAGAAACTCGCATTCGTTCGCAACGACGCCGACCGCACCGATCGAACCATCTCACTTCATTTGTTGCAGGCGGCACATCGGACCGACGCCGCTTCCCTCGCGGCGCTGGTGATCCTGCAGCGCAAGGGACGTGTCCAGGACGCGATGACCGACGTCTTCGCCTCGGTGCGTCAACGCGTGTCCGATCCACGCGATCGCGCCGTGATGGACGAGTTGAGAGAAACGACAGCCGGTCTCGCGCGCATGGTATTCGGCAATCCGACGGCCGCCGCCGCCGACCTTCGCGCCTCAATCGCACAACTTGAATCACGCAAGGAAGAACTTGAAGCCACACTGAGCGAACGGAGCGCCGAGTTTCGCGCCGAGCTGAATCCGGTGACTCTCGAGGCTGTGCAGGCGGCGATGCCGGGGGACGCCGCGCTCGTCGAGTTCGCCGTATTCCGTCCGTTCAGTCCTGTCGCCGAGCGCAATGACGAGGCGTATAGTCCGCCGCACTATGCCGCCTACGTCATCACGAAACACCGCGCGCCCGTGGGCGTCGATCTTGGTGCCGTCGCAGACATCGATCCCCTGATCGTTCAGATGCGCGATGCGCTTCGCAATCCGGCTGATGCGACCATCAGGACGCGGGCGCGCACGCTCGATGAAAAGATCATGCAGCCGTTGCGCGGGGCGCTCGACGACGTGGCGCGATTGCTGATCTCTCCCGACGGTGCGCTCAATCTCGTGCCGTTCGAGACGCTGGTCGACAAGCGCGGGCGATATTTGATTGAACGATTTGCGACGACGTATTTGACGAGCGGTCGGGATCTGCTTCGGATGCAGATCCCTCGAGCTGCCGCGGGCAATCCCGTCATCGTGGCGGATCCACTTTTCGGCGAACCATCACCGCCGGAGGCGTCCCCGACCGCCGGGCGGCAAGGGAGTCGATCGATCACAACCGGCGTCGAAATCGTGAACCTCTATTTCGCGCCACTGTCCGGAAGCGCCCTCGAAGCCCGGGCGATCAAGGCGTTCTTTCCGAAGGCGACGCTGCTCACTGGACGTCACGCGACCAAGGCGACCATCGAGCGGCTCAGCGCACCGACCATTTTGCACATCGCCTCGCACGGCTTTTTTCTCGATGACCGCGACACCGGGACGAACGGCGTGATCGCACAAAATCCGTTACTGCGATCGGGTGTGGCGCTGGCGGGCGCCAATCTGCCTGGCGAGGCGCACGGCGACGGTATTCTGACGGCGCTCGAAGCGGCGGGACTGGATCTCTGGGGCACGCGCCTGGTCACGTTATCGGCGTGCGACACCGGCGTCGGCGAAGTTCGCAACGGCGAAGGCGTCTACGGACTCCGACGCGCATTCACGCTGGCGGGATCGGAAACACTGGTCATGAGTCTCTGGCCCGTGAGCGACTCGGTCGCGCGCGACACGATGGTCGCGTACTACGCTCGACTCCGGGCTGGCTTCGGGCGCGGAGACGCGCTGCGCCAGGCCAAGCTGGCGATTCTGCGACAGACATCCCTGCGTCATCCCTACTACTGGGGCGGTTTCATTCAGTCCGGCGACTGGACGCGCCTTCGCATCACTCCCTGAAAGATTTCTCCACGCTCCTCCTACTTTTGCAGGAGGTTCGATGGTCGAATCGGCACTCGCGGCGGTGCTTGCCGCAGCGGCGATCCGGATGGCATATCTTCAACGCCGTCTGCGCGCGCTCGAGGAACAAGCGATCACCGACCCGTTAACCGGCGCGTTCAATCGGCGGCACATGCAGGACACGCTGGCGACGGCGGTCGAACGTCGGCGCCGGACAGGCGAGCGCGCGGCACTCCTGCTATTTGATATCGATCGATTCAAGCGCATCAACGACGCGCTCGGCCACGCCGAAGGCGATCGGGTACTCAAGACGCTCGTGGCCTTGATCGGTCAGCGGATGCGCAAAGTCGATGCCTTGTTTCGTGCCGGCGGAGAGGAATTCGCGCTGCTGCTTGCCGGCGCGAAGTTCCCCGATGCGCTGTCGGTCGCTGAAGACATCCGCCGCGTTGTGCACGACGCAGGTCTCGTTCCAGGCCGCGCCGTTTCAATCAGCATCGGCGTCGTCGAACTCGCTAACGAGCAGTCGGCCGACGACTGGCTCGCCGAAGCCGACGCGGCGCTCTATCGGGCGAAGCGAACGGGCCGCAATCGAGTGGCCGGCCGTTTCGGCGACCCGGCGCGATTCGCGAACACGCCACCCGGAAGCAATCGGATTCCATTTCCAGCACGGATCTCGTGAGGTAGTTGTGACGTTCAAATGTCGGATCATGGCCCTTCCGTTTGTCATGGCGCTCGCACTTCCAGCAATGGCGGCGGCGCGTGTCCTGAATCAGGGATCCATCGCATGTCGGCCGTGCACCGAGTGCAGTGACGATTCCGGCCCGCGGATCGTTCATGTCCGGATGTTTAACCAGACGCGCCTGCGCGAGTCCGTGTTCGCCAACATACTCGAGGTCACCAACCGCATCTGGACACCATACGGCGTCAGTATCGAAACCGGGACCAGCGCCGACGCGATCACGGTGGTCCTCTCGGGAGGGACGATGCGGGGTTCGAGCGACGGCGGGCCGATCGCCGTCGGCGATACGCTCTTCACAGCGGGACACGCCACTCCATACATTCATTTGTGGCTCGGAGGCGCGGAATTGCTCGCGCGCGACTCGCCGAGCGACGGCCAGTCGTTCACATCGAAAGCGCCAGTGGTACGCGATGCGATTCTGCTGCGGATGCTGGGCGTCGCGCTCGCGCACGAACTCGGACACTACCTGCTCGACAGTGCCGACCATTCATCGGGCGGACTCCTTCGACAGACGCTCGCCGCGCGCGAAATGGAACAGCCCGATCCGGCTCATCTGCGACTGACGCGGAAACAGTTGCAATCAATGTGTCAAAGGCCGGACAAGTCAGTGCCGGAATGACCGACCACGGACGAATACGGCGCAAAGACGCACCACGGATGAACACGGATTAAACGAACCACGGATCAACACGGATCAACACGGATAAGACGAACCACGGATCAACACGGATTAACACGGATAAGACGGACCACGGATCAGACAAACCACGAAAAAACACGGAATAACACGGATAAGACGGACCACAGACGAACACGGAATAAGATCACCCAGAATACTGGGCGTACGTTGATCATCATGGGACCGACCGAAGGCATCTCCGCCCAACAACAGATTGTTCCGCAGTTGGCGGCACTGGAGGCACGACTGCCCCGCATATCGACCCGGTTGTCGGGTTCGCGCCAGTCTGCCACCCAGGCACGTCATCGCTCCCCTCGCGCGTGCGAGTGCTGCCGGATCGCGATCTGACCGATGTCAATCTCACATTTCCACTCACCCGCCTCATCCGCATCGAAAGTGTAGTTAATGGGATTTCCGCCGCGAACGTCGAACTCGATCCGATCATGTTGCGGAGCAGTGACCAGACGCGTGGCGACTGGGCTGAGTCGGCGCGCCCCAATACTGCCGGGCGGTTCCGGTTCACCAACGTGGTTCCAGGAACGTATCGGATTTTCGTCCAGGGCACGGTGGGAGGAGCTTCCGGAGTGCGCATCACTGGCAGGAAAGATGTGGTAGCCGCCGATGGGGACATCACCGATCTCGACCTCCATCGCAGGGCACGACGTGATGAACGAAACGGTGTCGCTCGAGGCGAATCAGCAGATCGCTGGGCTTCTCGTGACGATGACCGATCAACGCGCCGGCCACTATCGCATCGCAATGCTGCTGGATGCTGAGCCCGGCGCCTGGTTCGACCCTGCCTTCTTGAGACAGATCGACTCCACCGCGACTCCGCTATCGGTGAGCGATGGCGAGCGAAAAGTGTTGAACCTGCGCGTGCCAAATGAGTAATCGGCTTCGTCTATCCAGCGCGCCCGAATCGAAATCCGCCTGACGATCTCACTGAACTCGACGCCTGCGCGTCGAATCTGCGCCTGCTGATCGGCGAGTGCCGTCTGTGCGTGCGACGATTCAAAACTTGGTGCGGCCATCTCGAACCAGTTCCACAGCCCACCGTCGCGGCGAGGAAGCCGTCGTTGCCTGGGATTGCTGAAATGTCTTCCGTCGTCCAGGATCCGTTATCCGGGATCCGAGCCGTGTTCATCCGTGGTTTGTACTTATCCGTGTTCATCCGTGTTCATCCGTGGTTCGTATTTATCCGTGTTCATCCGTGGTTCGTATTTATCCGTGTTCATCCGTGTTCATCCGTGGTTCGTATTTATCCGTGTTTGTCCGTAGTCATCCGTGGTTTGCCCTTATCCGTGTTCATCCGTGTTCATCCGTGGTTTGCCCTTTATCCGTGTTCATCCGTGTTCATCCGTGGTTCGTATTTATCCGTGTTTGTCCGTAGTCATCCGTGGTTTGCCCTTATCCGTGTTCGTCCGTGGTCCGTGTTTTTCCGTGGTGGGAATCGACCGGAACCTAACTGTGGTCCCGGCCGACTCGAAGAACGAACACTGAGGGTGAACGGCGGGACCGACGCTAACGCTCGGGCTGCGGGGGCGGGTTGAACGCATCGCACGACACATTCGGGTTCCAGTTCGTGAACGTGCCGTTGGGATTGTCCTTCCACGCCCATACGTGGAGCGTGTAGAACGGATCGAGACCAAAGCGGTTCGGTTTGTCGAAGAAGTGGAACAGTTGTCCTTTGAGTTCGGGCGGACCGGTGTGGTCAGGGTTCGAATCCCACGCGGCCGCGTCCACGATGTAGTCCGCTCCGGTGATCCGGATGCCGCCGTCGCGCGTCGGCTCGAACAGAATGATCTCAGGCTGATCGGCCCTGATCTGACCATCGCCGACGAGCTGCATATTGATGTAGTGCAGCCCCATTGCGCCGTAATCGCCGCCGCTGACACAGCCGAAGTTCAATTGATAGCCTTCGCCGGGACCTGCGACGTTCGTGACGTTCTTGAATTTTTCCGTCGCGTCGCGGACTGCCTGCACGAGTTCGTTCTCCTGGGGCGTCGGTTGATGCGGCTGCGCCGCGATGATCCCCGGGTGGTCGTGAGATTGCGCGAGCGCCGGACCGGCCGACGTCGAAAATACGGCGGCTGCCACCAACGAATGGACGAGCGGTCGCGTGAATTGTGCGATATGCATCAACACTGCCTCCTGACGGCACGAGTGAGGGCACGGCGCGAACGCGCCCGATTGCGCGCGCGCGTGCAGCGTCACCCTTGCCGTCGTAGGCACCGATGCGTGAACTCTTTCGAAAGGAAACAACCGCCACTGCACTATGGAAGTGGAGGCGTGTCTCGGTCACGCGACGACGATCCGACCGGTCATTCGCGGATGGAGAGAACAGAAGTACTCGTAGGTACCTGACGCATCGAACGAGTAGGAGAACTTTTCGTCGGTATCAAGAACTGGCGATTTGAACTTCTTCTCCGTGCTCATCACCACATGCGGTACGTCATCGTGATTCACCCAGGTGATCGTGGTACCGACAGGCACTGTTGCCGCTGCAGGCGCAAAGCTGAAGTTGTCGATGACCACGTCGTGCCCACTGGTCGATGGACCATCGGCTTCAAGTGGCAGATCGGTGATCGCAATCGGATGCTTCACGGTGTGAAATGACATCCGCGACAGGCCGAGCACCTTCCGCAGCCGATCGTCAGCGACTTTCATCGGCCCCGGCGAAGGCGCGGCGCCGGGCGCTGGCTGCGGAAATGCCGTCGACATCGCCGTGTGAAACGTCACGTGACCCTCAACCTTCTGCATGACTTGATGAATGTGCCCGTTCAGTACCGACACGGAACCAAATCGCCTCAAGTACGACAACGCGCGCTCGCTGTCGTCGGTGCCCCAGCCCCACTCGGGATACACGGACCAGAGCGGAATGTGTGCGAACACGACAATCGGCGTACTGCTCGAGAGACGCTTGACGTCCTTCTCGAGCCATTCGAGTTGCTCGTCGCCAATCGTGCCAAGACCTCCGGCTTTGAGATCGACAACGTTGACCAGTCCGATGAAATGCACCCCGTTCTGGTCGAAGCTGTGCCATCCCGAACCGAGTGTCCCCTTGCCGAACCGCTCGAGATAGCTTCTCCCGTCGTCCTCGAGCACGTCGTGCTCGCCGGGAACGTAGAACACAGGCACCGACAGCTCTGACAGCACCTGTTGCAGAGTGTCGAACTCCGACGGACGCGACAGGTGCGTGAGGTCGCCAGTGTGAAGCACGAATGACGGAGGCTCGGGTTCCGCCTTGATCTTCGCGATCGCCTCACGAAGCGTGGCGGTCACATCAGTGTTGGCCGGCTTGTCGAAGCCGATGTGGCTGTCGCTGATCTGCACGAAGCGAAGGGCGCCGCCTCCGTGCGCCATCGTCGCCCCAGCTGAAGTCTGGCCAAGCGGAACGCCCTTCAGAATGCCGCTCGAGAGCGTCCACATTGCCCCAGTCCCCACCCACGCCATACATTGCAGAAAATGTCGTCTATCGGGATCCTTCATGTCTGTTCGTCTTGCCACGCGTGCCTCCTCGTACTCACAGGATCTCCGGCGCTCCCTCGAGTCGCCGTTGGCTGCTTCTGCTCTACAGACACGCGCACCCGCATCGTTATTCCGGCGGGAATAAAAAGGCAGCGTTGTGTGTCTTCTGAAGGAGCAATGGCACGCTTGTTCGACGCGACCGTCCTTCCCCATCTCGATGCGGCATTCAACTACGCGCGTTGGTTGACACGAAACGACGCCGAAGCCGAAGACGTTGTGCAGGACGCTTGCGTGCGGGCGCTGCGCTATTTTTCGTCGTTGCGCGGCGACGATGCGCGCGCATGGTTTCTTGCCATTGTGCGGAACGCGTGGTACAGCCGCGTCGCACGTCACGCCAGGGTCATGAGCATGCCATTGCTGGATAAGTTTGGCGAATCACCGGCAGATGATGCGTTGAACCCAGAGGCGCAGTTGCTGCAACAGATCACTGTCGCACGCGTCCGGGAGGCGCTCGATCAACTACCGGTCGACTTTCGCGAGGTCATCGTCCTGCGAGAAATCGAAGGCATGTCGTACAAAGCGATCGCCTCAGTCGTGCGGGTGCCGATCGGCACGGTGATGTCGCGCCTGGCACGTGGGCGGGAGCGGCTGCTCGCGCTGCTGAAGTCCGAGGCGATGGTGGAGGCGGTGCCGTGACCTGCGAAGCTGTCGAACGCGACGTCGACGCCTACATCGATCGCGAACTCGATACCGAGGCTGATCGGGTCGTTCGCAATCATCTGACCGAATGCCCCAGCTGCCGGAGCCGGGTCACCGAACGTCAGGCGCTCAGCCGACTCGTTCGAGCGGTTCAGTATCATTCGGCACCCGATCGTCTGCGCGCACATGTCTCGCGGCAGACGACAAGAACGATCACGCGACACCGGCTTCTCACTTGGGCGGCCGCAGCCGCGGTAATCCTGGCCGTCGGGGGCGCGGTCGCGCTGGTACGGTGGGCAACTGCGCGCACCGAGGGCACCGTCCAGCAAGTGGTTGACGGGCATGTGCGATCCCTGATGGGCGATCACCTCTTCGACGTGCGTTCGACCGATCAACACACGGTCAAGCCGTGGTTCCTTGGGAAGCTTGATTTCTCGCCACCTGTTGTCGACCTGGCGTCGGTCGGTTTTCCTTTGGTTGGCGGTCGTCTCGACTATCTTGATGGCCGACCCGCCGCCGCGCTCGTGTATCAGCGGCGCCAGCACACGATCAACGTCTTCGTCGCTCCGGCGTCAGACAACCCGTCGGTATCCGTGGAGACACGCACACTCCGCGGATTCAACGTCCATCACTGGATTCGCGGCGGGATGTCGTTCTGGGTTGTGTCAGATTTGAATGATGGAGAGCTGCGCGAATTTGCACGGGCACTCGGGTCGTAGTTGAAGAACCACAACCCGACTGGGTCACCGATCATGGTCGCGCGCGATCGATATCTTTCAGCAAGGAATCGATCGAGGCGCTGCGGCCGGCACTGTAGGCGCGCTCCCAGCGATCGGGACCCAGGTGATCGCGGACGTCGCGTTCGGTCCGTTCGCGCAGCTCAGCGACCGATTTGTCAACCAAGGAGACGCCGGTGCGCTCGGTCACCGCATCGCGCGCGCCAAAGATCCGTGCCGCCCACGCATAGTCTTCTTTGATCAGGGCCGCCACTGCCAGGGGGGTGAGAGCGTAGATGAAGGCGAATGTGTCGTGAAGCTTCCTGCTGCAGAGCAGCGTTTCACGCACGAGCGCGATGGCTTCGTCGGCTCTCTCACGACGAACGGCGTGAAGCGCCCGAACGTACAGCGGCAGGTTCAGGAACCACGGACCGGCGTGCCGCAGGACCGATGTCGCGTCGTCGAGCAGGCGCTCCGACTGTTCGAAGTCGCCGCGCGCGAGCGCGACAGATGCCTGCGCGAGCAACGCGTTGCCAACACCCCAGTCACTTGACAACGCGCGGAATCCTTCCGTGCTCGAAAGAAAACGTTCCCGCGCCGCGTCGAGATTGCCGTGCGCCCGCTCCACGTGCCCGAGCAGATGCCCAGCCATCACGGCCACGTCCAGATCGACAGCGTCAAGCGTCAGCGCGCGTGTCGCCCAGGCGCGCGCCCGCGCTAGCTCTCCCTGCGTAAACAGCATCGCCGCCGCGCCCACGAGCGCTCTCGATTCCACCGACGGCAGCAGCGGCGTCAAGTTGAGGCAACGTTCGAACCACCGGATTCCCTCCGCGGCACGTCCCCGGATGAGCCAGAAGAAGTGCAATTGCCAGGTGATGTCACACGCCTCGGCACCACGGCCGCGGTCGACCAGCCACGCCAGGACGACGCGATAGGTTTCAAGGTCGTCACGGACCCTGTCCAGCCACTCGGCCTGCGACGAGCCGACGAGACCAGTCGCGGCGTGCAACGCTTCGCCCTTGCAGTAATGAACGAGGCCCTCCATCGTGTCATCGCGCTCGTTCGCCGTAACCAACTCGAGCGCTCCGTACGCGCGTACGGTTTCGAGCATTTGATAAAGCGGCCGATTCGGCACCGCGCTGTCGGCGCGCAAGAGGAGGCTTTTATCGATCAGTCCGGCGACCGCGGCGATGGCGTTGTAGGTGGCTGCCGTGTGCCGCTCACGTTCAGCCCCGGCGAGAACGGCCGCCGCTGCTTCGACGGGGAAACGACCCGGCAATGCGCCAATACGGCGAAAGGCGCGCTGCTCGCTGGGATCGAGAAGTTGATAGCTCCACGCAATCGTCGCACTCATTGTTTGCTGGCGTTCGGGAAGATCGCGTGGACCAGTGGTCGAGAGCAGAACATCATGCTCGAGCCGGCGATAAAGATCCTCGGCTGGCAGCACTTTCATCCAGGGAGCCGCGAGTTCGAGTGCCAGGGGAAGTGCGTCGAGTCGGCGGCATATCGCCGCAACGGTGGCGGCGTTGGCGGCGTTCAAGCGAAAGTCCGGTTGGACATCACGGATTCGCTCGACGAACAATTGCACGGCGGGAATGCGGGCGAGGTCTGCCGGCGCGAAAGACTCCGATCCGAGTTCCAGCGCGAGCGGGCCGACGGCGTACTCTCGCTCCCCTCGCACCCGCAAGGGGGCGCGGCTGGTGGCAAGCAGCCGAAGCGGCTGCGCCGAGGTCAACAGGTCGGCCAGCAGCGGAGCCGCGTCGAGCACGTGTTCGCAGTTGTCGACGATCATCAGCGTCGGTTGATCGTCACACGCCGCGCGCAAGCGCGTCGTGAGGTCGGCCCCGCTGACGTTCGAGAATCCAAAAGCATCGGCGATGGACGGGGCGACAAACGAGGCCTCGCGTATACCGGCCAGCGGCACGAACACGACGCGAGTTGTACCCTCGTCAGCGACGCTGCGCGCAATTTCCAGCGCAAGCCGCGTCTTCCCTACGCCGCCGGGGCCGACGAGCGTGATCAATCGCGCGGTCGAATCAGCGAGCCATCCGCGCACGGTTCGAAGTTCCGCCTCGCGACCGAGAAGCGTCGTCAATGCCAGCGGTAGCGCCGTGCAACTCAGCTCGTCAACCGCGG
>Ga0310893_10000179_pt1 | contig 12219 bp, 10 predicted proteins | sample C0D2metaG_FD_203910 | JGI IMG/M metagenome (GOLD analysis project Ga0310893, IMG submission 203910) | Lab incubated soil microbial communities from West Virginia University Organic Research Farm, Morgantown, WV, United States - C0D2 | ecosystem: Environmental > Terrestrial > Soil > Agricultural... | reverse complement strand
CAGGTAGGCGGCCTTGCAGTCTTCGACCGTTGCCTCGTTCGGCATGTTGATGGTCTTGGAGATGGCGCCCGAGATGAAGGGTTGCGCCGCCGCCATCATGCGGATGTGGCTCTCGACCGAGAGATAGCGCTTACCGGTGCGGCCGCACGGGTTGGCGCAGTCGAACACAGGGTAGTGCTCGGCTTTCAGGTGCGGGGCGCCTTCGACCGTCATCGCGCCGCAGACATGGATGTTGGCGGCCTCGATCTCGCGCTTGCCAAAGCCGAGCGCGCTGAGCAGGTCAAAAGCAGGTGAGGCGAGGTCCTCGGCGGGGATGCCGAGCTTGTCGCGGCAGAAGTCTTCGCCCAGCGTCCACTTGTTGAAGGCGAACTTGATGTCAAAGGCCGTCGGCAGCGCTTTCTCGACTTTTGCAATGGCTTCATCGGTGAAGCCCTTGGCCTTCAGCGTGGTGTGGTTGATCGCGGGCGCCTGCGACAGTGTGCCGTGACCGACCGCGTAGGCCTCGATCTCGGCGATATCGGCTTCGCTATAGCCGAGCGTGCGCAGCGCTTCCGGCACCGCACGGTTGATGATCTTGAAGTAGCCGCCGCCGGCGAGCTTCTTGAACTTCACCAGCGCGAAGTCGGGCTCGATGCCGGTGGTGTCGCAATCCATCACCAGGCCGATGGTGCCGGTGGGCGCGATCACGGTGGCCTGCGCGTTGCGGTAGCCATGCTTCTCGCCGAGGGTGAGCGCGCGGTCCCAGGCCGCCTTGGCATGCGCGAAAAGCCTCTGATCGGGGCAGGCGGCGTGGTCGAGCGGCACCGGCGGCGTCGCAACCTTCTCATAGCCGCTGCGCTCGCCGTAGGCCGCGCGCCGGTGGTTGCGCATCACACGCAGCATGTGCTCGCGGTTCTTCTTGTAGCCGGGGAAGGGTCCGAGCTTCTCGGCCATCTCGGCTGAGGTCGCGTAGGACACGCCGGTCATGATGGCGGTCAGCGCGCCGCAGATGGCGCGGCCGGCATCGGAATCATACGGGATGCCGGAGGTCATCAGCAGGCCGCCGATATTGGCGTAGCCGAGGCCGAGCGTGCGGAATTCGTAGGACAGCTCGGCAATCTGCTTGGACGGGAACTGCGCCATCATCACCGAGACTTCGAGAACAACGGTCCACAGCCGAACCCCGTGCTCGTAGGATTCGATATTGAACTTGCCGGTCTTCTCGTCGCGGAAGGTGAGCAGGTTCAACGACGCCAGATTGCAGGCGGTGTCGTCGAGGAACATATATTCCGAGCACGGATTGCTGGCGCGGATCTCGCCCGACGTCGGGCAAGTGTGCCAGTCGTTGACCGTGGTGTGATACTGCAGGCCCGGATCGGCCGAGGCCCAGGCGGCGTAGCCGATCTTCTCCCACAGCGTGCGCGCGTCGAGGGTCTGCGCGACCTTGCCGTTCTTGCGGAAGGTGAGGTCCCACTTGCCGTCGGCTTCGACCGCCTTGAGGAAGTGGTCGGTGACGCGCACCGAATTGTTCGAGTTCTGCCCCGAGACGGTGAGATAGGCGTCGGAATCCCAGTCGGTGTCGTAGGTTGGGAAGTCGATGTCCTTGTAGCCCTGCTTGGCGAACTGGATCACGCGCTTGATGAAATTGTCCGGCACCATCGCGCGGCGCGCGAGCTTGATTTCGCGCTTGAGCGCGGGGTTCTTCTCCGGCGAGAAGCAGTCATCGCCCGAGCCCTCGCAATTTACGCAGGCTTTGAGAACGGCTTTCAGGTGCTTCTGGTTGATCTTGGAGCCGGTGACCAGCGCCGCCACCTTCTGCTCTTCGAGCACCTTCCAGTTGATATAGGTCTCGATATCCGGGTGATCGACATCGACGATCACCATCTTCGCCGCGCGGCGCGTGGTGCCGCCCGACTTGATCGCGCCCGCGGCGCGATCGCCGATTTTCAGGAACGACATCAGGCCGGATGACTTGCCGCCGCCGGACAGCTTCTCGCCTTCGCCGCGCAGCTTGGAGAAGTTCGAGCCGGTGCCGGAGCCGTATTTGAACAATCGTGCTTCGCGCACCCACAGGTCCATGATCCCGCCCTCGTTGACGAGATCGTCGGAAATCGACTGGATGAAGCAGGCGTGCGGCTGCGGGTGCTCGTAGGCCGATCTTGATTTGGTCAGCTTGCCGGTGAACGGGTCGACGTAATAGTGGCCCTGGCTGGGACCGTCGATGCCGTAGGCCCAGTGCAAGCCGGTGTTGAACCATTGCGGCGAATTCGGCGCGCACATCTGCGCGGCCAGCATGTAGCGCAACTCGTCGAAGAACGCCTGCGCATCGCCTTCGGAATTGAAATAGCCGCCCTTCCAGCCCCAGTAGGTCCAGGTGCCGGCGAGACGATCGAACACCTGCTTGGAGGAGGTCTCGCCGATATAGCGTTCCTTCTCGGGCAGCGCGGCAAGCGCGTCCTCGTCGGCGACCGAGCGCCACAGGAACGAGGGGACCGAATTCTCCTCGACTTTTTTCAGACGGGCAGGGACGCCAGCCTTGCGGAAATATTTCTGCGCAAGGACGTCCGAAGCAACCTGCGACCAGAATTCGGGCACCTCGACATTGTCGGCCTTGAACACCACCGAGCCATCCGGATTGCGGATCTCGCTGGTGGTGAGGCGAAACGCGATGTCCGCATAGGCCGACTGTCCATCCTTGGTGTAGCGCCGCTCAATTTGCATATGTTTCTAGCCCCAAATTGCCGGACGGTTGGCCACCGCCCTTTTGTCTTCGACGGACTTGTCCTTCATCCGCCGCCATTGCTCGAACTCGTCCAACGCTACCCATTCCACTCATCTAGGCCCGGCGCTTCGAAGCGGCACCGGTTCAATCCGGGGTTTTTGCCCCGGGCACACAACAAATCCCTGTCCCAAAACGCCATGTTCTGGCGTGGGTTGAGCTCATCGACTGAAAAGCCGTTCTGAGGGTCCGGAGGGAACCTGAAACTCAACGCCACCGAACAAATCAAAAGCTAAGTGGACTCGCCGTACGCGTCAACAAGAGATAGTCGGTAAATCTGAATCAAACACTAAATCTTGTGTCCGATAGTGAACTTCGGGGACAAACGGACCGCGAGAACGAAGCCAGTATTGGGCGATCCTGGACGTCCGGAAAGCATTTTTCTCTGGGGGTGACCCTAGGTTTTTATGCCTCCGGCCATGACGGAAAAATGACGGAAAAATGGGACTTGCGTGCACGAGGCGGCAAACAACGGTCGACGGCGCGGCGGGGGACAGGAAGGGGAAAAGCCGCTCTCATCCAACCTTGGAGTCGCTGATTCTCGGAATTGAGTCAGTGCGTTAGCTCCCACGTGGGCGGTGAGAAATGCGCTATCGGGCTTACCCAACGCTGTGAATTGACGCTCGGCCGTGCATCGCTAGTGAAATCCGGCCGCTGCCGAAACGACCTCACTATCGAGACCGTTGAATCCGTGATGGCCGCGCGCCTGGCAGGGGTCGCCGGAGTCTGTTCCGCCGTCGAGCCATTTGACGCTGGCCTTCCCGCCGGCCCAGCGAATGAACGGTTCAACGCCGGCGGGCAGGGTGAAGCGGCATGAATCGTACCGGTGCGCGACTACCAATGTGCGCGGCAATAACCTTGGCGAGCCAAGAATATTGGCGACGTTCTGGCGGCTGCCGGAGCCATCGGTCAGAAAACCGGAGGTCAGGACAAGCGTGTCCGGTTTCGCTCCGCCTGCGATTCCATGCGCTGCGCGAAGCGTGCCCTTGCTTGTCGCAACAACCGTAACTGGCCGCTTGATGGCAGCCATGTAGTCCACGGCGCGCGCAAGATTGACGTCGGCATCTACAACAAGAACCGCAAGCCCGCGCGCGAGATAAGCGTTGCGCGTGCGCACCAGCTGATTGCCCTTGAGCTTGCCAATGGTGCCGCCAGGACCGGCCGCGATGTACCCATCGCCTCCGGGCATCAGGATGACGCTCGCTCGCGGCGCAGTGGGGCGCAGCAGAACCGCATTCGAACCGCCGATGCTGACGGTCTCATCCGCTCGAAGGATAGGTGTGCTCGACAACAGCAGCGCGATGGCCGAAGCGATCAGCAGGGCGTAACGCATTGCGCTCTCCGCTTTTTGAAAGCGGCGCACTCAATCATCGAAACGTCGTGGCGGCAAGCTACCGTCCGCTGACGGTCTTTCTGCTGCCCAGGTCTTTCGGCATGGCGTCGGCTTCCGGCGCGCTCTTGGCGGCGACCTGCCGGGAGTGCGGCAGCGCCTCGGGATGCTCGTGCTGGATAAAATCGATGAGCTTTTCGCGCACCTCGCAGCGCAAGTCGAAGGCCGCTCCCGATGAGCGGGCGCTCATCAGCAGACGCAACTCCATTGTGCCTTCCTTGAAGTCGGTAATCTGCAGGGCGGCCGTCTGGCCATCCCACAGTTTGGATTCCTTGACAATATCCCTGAATTTCTGGCGGATGATGCCGACCGGAGCCCGGTAGTCGAGATACATCATCACGTTGCCGATGAGCGAAGAGTTTTCGCGTGTCCAGTTCTGGAACGGCTTCTCGATGAAATAAGTAAGCGGGACGATCATTCGCCGCAGATCCCACAGCTTCACGACGACATAAGTGGACGTGATCTCCTCGATGGTGCCATACTCGTTTTCGACAATGACCGCGTCATAGAGCCGGATCGGCTGCGTCATCGCGAGCTGTACGCCCGCCATCAGGTTGCTGAGCACCGGCCGCGCGGCGAGACCTGCGACGATGCCCGCGACACCGGCGGAGGCAAAAAGGCTCACGCCGTATTGCCGCACGGCCGGGAACGTCATCAGGGCGGCACTGAGTGTGAGCATGATCAGCAGCACGTCGACCGTGCGTGCAAGCACGCGCACCTGCGTGTTGTGCTTGCGCGCGAGCAGGTTGTCGTCAATGTCGAGGCGGAAGCGGCGCAGGTAGAGATCGGCGGCGATATGCAGCGCTACGATCGCCGCCCAGCCGATGAGGCCTATCACGGCGACTGCCATCATGCGGGCGAGCAGAGCCGCGGTTTCCGGCGGCAGCGGCACGACCGGGACGGCAAGCATCATTGCCAGAATCAGCAGTGCCGCCTTTGTGAGCCCACGCGTCTGGGTGAAGACGGAGAAGACGAAAGGATAACGTCCGGCTATGGCCCGACGGAAGAGCTTGCGCGCCCAGCGATGGAGCGCGAGCGCAAAAAGCACCGCGATCGCGAGGATTAGCAGCGCGACCACCAGATCGGGCAGCCAGTCGAGCAGATCCTTGACCGAGGTCAGCGCGGCTTTGAGCGAATCCATGCGCCTTTCATATCATTCATGTCTGTGCGGCAAATATGGCCTAAAATCCAAGCGCTTCAACATGCTCTCGCTGGACAAGGCCGCGGTCAGGTGGCAAAACGCCCGCGTTGCAACGGGATTTAATGCGCGCCGCCGATGAAAAGTTTCCTGCTCAGAACGTTCACCTGGTGGAATTCGCAGACCTTCGGGACGCAATTCTGGACCTGGATGTATGGCGAGACCGTCGGCGAGGATGAGTTCGGCAACCGGTACTATCGGACCCGCGGCGGCAAGATCGACAAGACGCTCGGCTTCGAGCGCCGCTGGGTGATCTATAACGGCTACACGGAAGCCTCCACGGTGCCACCATCCTGGCACGGCTGGCTCCATCACACCGTCGACACGCCACCGACGCAGGAAAGCTACAAACCGCATCCGTGGCAGAAGCCGCATCGGCCGAATTTGACCGGAACGCCGGGTGCATACCGCCCACCCGGATCGACGCTCGCGGCCGGGCGGCGGCCGAAGGCGACGGGTGACTACAAAGCGTGGTCGCCGGATACGAAGTCGTAGTCGCGGTATTTTTGGGTCTGGCCGGCCGGCCGAAGGCCGGACCCGGTTGGCTGAGCATGACGCCTGGCCGGTAGTTTGCACGTGGTTGTTACTGCGACCCCTCCAGCGCCAACTTCTTCACAAGCGAGCCCCACTTCTCGCGTTCGCTCACGAGATATTTCTCGGTGTCTGCGATCGAGGGCGGATCGATGGGCAGGAGTCCGATATTGCTGGCCTTCTGCTTCATCTCCGGGTCGCTCATGATCTTCGTCATCTCGGTGTGCAGCCTCTCAAGAATAAACTTCGGCGTTGCCGCCGGCGCGAACAGCATGTGCCACGACACCGCTTCGAAATCGGCCGCATTGGCGGCCTTCGCGAAGGGCGGCACGTCAGGCAACGTCGGAATCGGCGTCGCTGACGATACCGCGAGCGCGCGCAGCTTGCCTTCGCGGATCAGTGGCAGCGTGGCGCCGGCTTCGGCGAAACCCAGCTGCACGTGATTGGCGACGATGTCGGACACCGACTGCGGCGTCGAACGATAGGGCACGTGCGTGAAATTGATGCTGAAGCGCTGCTTCATGTATTCCATCGACAGATGCTGTGCGACGCCAGCGCCGGGCGAGGAGTAGCTGAGCGGCTTCTCGCTCTTTTTGGCCAGCTCAATAAGCTCCGGCACCGTCTTGGCCGGCAGGTCCGGGTTCACCACCAGGATGAACGGCGATTTCACGTAGAACGACACTGGCACGAAGTCTGTGAGCTTGTAGTTGATCTTCTTGTAGAGGACCGGATTGATCGCCATTGCCGACGAGGTCGAGACCAAGAGCGTGTAACCGTCCGCGGGGGCGGAGGCGACGGCCGCGGCGGCAAGCATCAAGGCGGCGCCAGGCTTGTTCTCCACCACCACCGGCTTACCGAGCGCGGCCTGCAGCTTGTCGGCGTAGAGTCGGACCAGGGCGTCCATGCCGGTACCGGCAGCGAGCGGCACTACAATGGTGATGGGGCGGTCGGGATAAATCTGCGCCCGGGCGTCCGGCAACTTTGCGACGAGTGCGCAAGCCGCCAGCATCGAAAATCCCAGAAAGCGTCCAAGAAATAGCCGCATTGAAAGCCCCCCTGCAAAGCCACAGTTTTTGTTGGCGGGACCATGCCGGTTCCGGTGGAGAGGGGCAACGCGGCGTTTCGCCCTGCCGCACAAGACCCGCGCGAGAACTGCCCTTCCGCCGCCGTATTCCCCGTGTTAACCGGGCGCTGCTAATTCACGCCGGCCGAGGCCGTAACCTGATCTTGATGGCGCGTCGCATCCGCCCAGTCGTGTTGTTTGCGTTCGCCGCACTGCTTGCGGCGCCTCCGGCATTTGCGCAATTCGGCTCGATCTTCGGCAATCCTCCGCCGCGCCCGCCTGCGGATGTTCCAAACGCACCGCCTTCGCAGCAGCCGCCACCATATTATCCCAGCAACCGCGACACGCCGCCGTCGCAGCCGCTGCCCGCCCCGATGAATTTGCCGCCTTCCAACCGGCCAGGGGCCGGCTCGGTCCAGTCGCAGCCGCTTCCGCCACCGCCCGGCGGAGTCGTGGCGCCTGCGCCGCCGCCGGGTCAGCGTCCGCAACAGGATGTCTCGACGCCGTCCCAGCCGCCCGCGGCGCTGCCGCCCGGTCCAGGTTCGCCACGCAATGCTCCGCAGCAGGCCAATACAGCGCCGCAGCCCAGTGACGAAGTTGTGGTCGAGCCGCCACCGCAGCGCATCACCAATCCGACTTCGGTGTTCTCCGGTCTCGACAAGATCACCGGACGGATCATTTCATTCGATGTCGCGATCAATGAGACCGTACAGTTCGGCGCGCTGCAGGTGACGCCGCGGGTATGCTACTCGCGGCCGCCGACCGAGACGCCCAATACCGACGCCTTTGTCGAAGTCGACGAAGTCACATTGCAGGGCGAAATCAAACGGATCTTTACCGGCTGGATGTTTGCCGCCAGTCCGGGCCTGCACGCGGTGGAGCACCCGATCTACGATGTGTGGCTGACCGAATGTAAAGGCGGGCAGAATCCGAATGTCGCCGAAGTGCCGGCGGACCAGAAGCCGCCGGCACGGCAACAGCAACAGCAGCCACAGCAGCGCCGTACGTCGCCGCCGCCACAGCCGCAGCGCGCGCCGCCGCCGCCCGGCTTCTTCCCGCCGCCGGCGCGTTAATCACTCACTCTTGCGAAGAATCGAGAGCGCTTCTTCGCCGCTGACTGTCCGCGTGACAGGCAGGGCGGCAAAATCGGCATCGCCATACAATGCCTCTTCGAGCAGCCGATGATAGCGGCGCTTCGGAATTTCGACGGCACCGAACGTCCTTAGATGCTCCGTGACATATTGAGTGTCGAGTAACCGGTAGCCGCCCACCTTGAGGCGTGCGACGAGGTGCACGAGCGCGATCTTCGAGGCGTCGCGCGCGCGATGGAACATGCTTTCGCCGAAGAAAGCGCGACCAAGTGACACGCCATACAATCCGCCGACAAGATGATCGCCGTCATAGACCTCCACCGTGTGGCAGTGACCGCGATCGAACAATGATCGGTAGATGCGGCGGATACGGATATTGATCCAGGTGCGCGCGCGGTCCTTCTTGGGTTCGGCGCAGCCTTCGACGATAGCGTCGAAGTCGCGATCGATACGGACCGTATAGCGCGTGGAGCGGACAGTACGGGCGAGGCGGGCCGGAAGACGAAACCCCTGCAGCGGAATGACCCCCCGCATGTCCGGCTCGATCCAGTACAGTGCGGGGTCGTCGGCACTTTCCGCCATCGGAAAAATTCCGCAGGCGTATGCCTTCAGCAACACGTCCGGCGTGATCTCGATGAAAGTGTTTTCGCGGTTTGCCATGGCGCGAACCTGTCCTACGGTAACGCATACACGGGGAGGAAACAGCGGCCTCGGAACCCGCTCTGTTAACGCTTTCCACACCAGAAATGCAGCAAATTTTCGTATGCTGGGGCCTGTGTCGGGGACGCAGGCGGGGTCCAACGGACGGGGAGTGCAGGGGATGAGGCGGACGGCGGCCGCTATTTCCGTTTTGCTGGTCGAAGACGAAGTGATGATCAGCAATCTTGTCGCGGACTGTCTGAGCGAGTCCGGCTTTCTCGTGCACGAAGTCGCCACGGCGGACGAAGCGCTGCGATTTATCAAGTCGGATGCGAACGTCGACGTGCTGTTCGCCGATATCAATCTGCCCGGCGGCATGAACGGTGCCGAGCTTGCCGAGCGAGTGCGCGAGTTGCGACCCGAGATGCCGATTGTCTACGTTTCGGGACGCTACAAGATTTCCGAAATTTCGCCGCTGGTGCCGCGCTCGTTGTTCGTTGCCAAGCCCTACGATCCCAACGATATCTGTGCGCTGTTGACGCGTCTCACAGGTGGACGTGGCGCGCCGACCTAGTCCTCGATGCCGCCGCGCGCGAGGAACTGCTCCAGCCAGTGAATGTGATAATTGCCGTCGATGACGTCTTTTTCGCGCACCAGCGCGCGGAAGAGCGGCAACGTCGTTTCAATTCCATCGACCACGACCTCGTCTAGCGCGCGCTTGAGCCGCATCAGGCACTCGGTGCGGGTCTTCCCATGCACGATCAGCTTGCCGACGAGTGAGTCGTAATAGGGCGGAATAGTGTAGCCTTGGTAGACTGCGGAATCGATGCGAACACCGAGGCCTCCCGGCGGATGGTAGTGCAGGATTTTCCCGGGTGACGGACGGAAAGTGATCGGGTTCTCGGCATTGATGCGGCATTCGATGGCGTGGCCGTGAAACTTCACGTCGCTTTGCTTGATGGCGAGGTTGGTTCCGGCGGCAACGCGGATCTGCTCGAAAATCAGGTCAATGTCGGTGATCATCTCGGTGACCGGATGCTCGACCTGAATGCGTGTGTTCATCTCGATGAAGTAGAATTTGCCGTCTTCGTACAGGAACTCGACGGTACCGACACCGAGATATTCGATCTCGCGCATCGCATTGGCGACTGTCTCGCCGATCGCCTGGCGTGTGCTGGTATTGAGCGCGGGAGAGGGGCCTTCCTCCCAGACCTTTTGGTGGCGCCGCTGCAAGGAGCAGTCGCGCTCGCCGAGATGGATGGCATTTCCATGGCCGTCACCGATCACCTGAATCTCGATGTGGCGGGGGCGCTCGAGATATTTCTCGATATAGACGGCGTCATCGCCGAAAGCAGCCTTGGCCTCGGCGCGGGCGGTCGAAAGCGCGGTCGATAGCTCGGCAGCAGACCGGGCAACTTTCATCCCCCGCCCGCCGCCGCCGGCAGCCGCCTTGATCAGCACCGGGAAGCCGATTTCGCTCGCGATTTTGCCTGCTTCCTGGTCGGTGCTCACCCCGCCCTCCGAACCGGGCACGACCGGAATGCCAAGCTTTCTCGCGGTCCGCTTGGCCTCGATCTTGTCACCCATAGTGCGGATATGTTCGGGTTTCGGGCCGATAAACTGCACGCCATGTTCGGCGAGGATTTCCGCAAACCGAGCGTTCTCGGACAAAAATCCGTAACCGGGATGAACGGCATCAGCGCCGGTAATCTCGCAGGCCGAAAGAATTGAGGGGATGTTGAGGTAGCTGTCTTTCGCGGCGGGCGGGCCGATACAAACGCTCTCATCTGCGAAACGCACGTGCATGGCGTCCGCATCGGCGGTCGAGTGCACCGCTACAGTCGGAATCCCGAGCTCCTTGCAGGCGCGCAGCACGCGCAAAGCGATTTCGCCGCGATTGGCGATCAGGATTTTATCGAACACTTCGAGACGGCCGCTTCGCGGCCTCCTCAGGATGAGTACATAGCGAGATAACGCGTATTGGCATCACTCGATAATCACCAACGGCTCGCCGAACTCGACCGGCTGACCGTCCTCGAAAAGAATTTGAATGACGGTGCCGGCACGCGGCGCCGGAATCTGGTTCATCGTCTTCATGGCTTCGACGATCAGAAGGGTGTCACCGGCCTTGACCGTGCTGCCGATGTCGATGAAAGGCTTGGCGCCCGGCTCTGATGCTGCGTAGGCGGTGCCGACCATCGGCGAAATCACGACGCCGGGATGCTTGGACGGATCCATCGGCTTGGCTGCGATGTCCGCTGCAGCTGGCGACGGCGCCACTTCGACGCGCACGGCGGCGGGCGCTGCGGTGGCCGTCGCGCCGCGCGCCACCCTTACGCGCCGGCCATCCTGCTCGATCTCGATCTCGGTCAGTCCGGTCTCATCCAGGAGCTTGGTCAGCTCGTGGATGAGTTCATGGTCGACGATAGACTTGGGTGATTTGCCCATCCGGCACGCTCAACGTTTCTGGTTGGCGCCGACGAGGCCGGCGAGACCGGTGATCGCCAGCACATAGCCGTCGACGCCGAAACCAGCGACCACCGCCTTTGCCGCCTTGGAAATATAGGAATTGTGCCTGAAGGCTTCGCGCTGATGGATGTTGGTGATGTGGATTTCGACGGTGGGTACTGTCGCCTGTACCGCCAACAGTGCGTCCATGATGGCAATCGATGTCGTCGTGTAGCCAGCCGGGTTGATGACGATCCCCGCAGCTTTCTTGGAATGCGCCTCCTGAATCCAGTCGACCAGTTCGCCTTCCTTGTTCGATTGACGGCAGACGACTTCCATGCCGAAGCGGTTCGCCGTCTCCGCGCAAAGTTTCTCAACGTCGGCCAAGGTGGCGCGTCCGTATTTCTCGGGCTCTCGTGTGCCGAGCAGGTTCATATTGGGTCCGTTGAGGACGTAGATCGTCTTGGTCATGAGGTCCCCGCCGAGCTCGCGCGAGGGGGTTCCGCGCGCGAGAAATCGTCGAACTTTATAGGTGGCCGCGAGGATAAGGGGAAGCCCGGACCGGCATCAGGTCCGCAGTTTTGGCCCGCAAATCGCCTGGGTTTCGGATGCCGCCCAATCGACGACGTCTTTGAGCGCCGTTAACCCTCGGCGGCCGGCGGACTTGGCCTTGCCGAATATTTCGATCTGCCGGTCAGCGCTCGTGCCATGGGCGACAATGGCATGCAGATGCCTGATTTCACCGGCGCAGTCGAGTGCCTCGATATCTTCGGCGATAAAGTCGATGACCTGATCGAGCCATTGCGGGAGTGTGAGCGGTGAGCGGGAGAAAGGCTCGACAAATGTTGCGGCGATGCCGTAACGCTGTGCGTGCCATTTGTTCTCTTGCGTAATCGCGCGGCCGACGCGATCGAATCCTGCATTGAGCGCGCGATCGCGATCGAGCGCGCGCACGAGACAGCGGAAAAGCGCCGCGATGCCGATGGCATCCTCGAGCCGCGTGCAGCTGTCGGCCACGCGCAACTCGATGGTCGGATTGTTGAGCGAGGGACGAATGGCCCACCAGATGTAACTTGCATCCGGAATAATTTTTGCCCAGGT
>Ga0310893_10000171_pt1 | contig 12348 bp, 10 predicted proteins | sample C0D2metaG_FD_203910 | JGI IMG/M metagenome (GOLD analysis project Ga0310893, IMG submission 203910) | Lab incubated soil microbial communities from West Virginia University Organic Research Farm, Morgantown, WV, United States - C0D2 | ecosystem: Environmental > Terrestrial > Soil > Agricultural... | reverse complement strand
CTACCTCGTCGGCGGTGATCACGACTTCAGCGATCCGTCGCGCCCGGTTCTGGATCAGCCGCGCACGTCGGCCGGCATCAGCGTGGGCGAAGGGGCATGGCTGGGGGCCGGGGTCAAAGTCCTGGATGGCGTCATCATCGGGGCGCATGCCGTGATCGGCGCCGGCGCCGTCGTGCGCGATGCGGTTCCCGATCGAGCGACCGCGGTCGGCGTGCCCGCCCGGATCGTGGGAACGCGCGCATGATTCGCGTTCTCCAGGTCTGCGATCATCTCGGCTGGGAAGGCTCGCGCATGCACGGCGTGAAGCGTCTGTTCGCCTGGATGATTCCGCGGTTCGATCCCACCCGCTTCGATGTCTCGCTCGTCAGCCTGCGCAAGAAGGACCTGTCGGAGGAAACGCTCGACGCCCTCGGCATCGACATCTCGTATCTGCACAAAGGCAAGTTCGATCCGTCGACGCTGCCGGCACTCCTGAAGATCATCGACCGGAAGAAGATCGACGTCCTTCACCTCCACGGCTACGGCGCGACGACGTTCGGACGACTGGCGGCGGCGATGCGCGGTATCCCCGCGATCCTGCACGAGCACGCGAACCTGACCGACACGCCCTGGTTTCAGAAGGTCGCCGACCGCGCTCTCGAGCGCTACACCGATATCGCCATCGCGGTCTCGAAGAGCACCGCCGAATTCGTCGTCCATGCACGGCTCGTCCAGCCGTCCAAAGTGAAAGTCGTGTACCTGGGCGCGCCTCATGATGAGTTCAGCCGCGCGCGCTCGGCCGACGAGGTCGCGGCCGCCCGGCAAGACCTTCAGATCCGCCCGGATGACTTCGCCGTCGGGACAGTGACGAGGCTGCACGAATCCAAGGGAAACTCGTACCTGGTGGAGGCCGCTCACCTCGTCATCAAGCAGCAACCACGCGCCCGTTTCTTCCTCGTCGGCGAGGGCCCTCTGCGAGAACCGCTCGAAGCGCAGGCGCGCCAGCTGGGCCTGGGCGACCGATTCGTGTTCGTTGGGTTCGCGAAAGATGTAGCCGCCGTTCTCAGCGCGTTCGATTTGAGCGTCTTCCCGTCTCTCTGGGAGGGCACACCGTTGACCGCCTTCGAGGCGCTTGCCTCGGGGAAGCCGATTGTGGCGACCGACGCCGACGGCCTCCTGGACATTCTGACCGACGCCCGCGACGCGCGCATCGTGCCGAAGCGCGATGCGGCAGCCCTGGCCAACGCCATTCTCGATCTGATGGGCCGGCCCGACGAGCGTGCGCGCCTGGCGGCCGCGGCTCGTGTGACGGCCGAGCGTTACGACATCGCGGCGTTCGTGCGAAAAATGGAGCAGCTGTACGTGCTGCTCTGCGACGGCTCGCGGGCCAGGAAGGCCGGGAGCCGGAGCGCGCCGCTCCGGGCCGATTTGTCGTTTCTGGCATGAGCCGCGAGCGGTCATGAAATCATCAGTCGCGGTGGTCACATCGTCGCCGATGTTCGTCGAAGGCGGGCACCTGGTGATGGCGCGTGCGCTCGTTCAGGCGTTGCGCGAAGAAGGCCATACGGCCGGGCTGGTCGTGACGCCGCAAAATCGCTTCGGCCGCCAGGGCGCGGCGTATCTGGCCGCCTGGCTGACCGACGTCGGGCTGGGGCATAACAACCGTCAGATCGACCAGGTCATCTCGCTCCGGTACCCGAGCTACGCGGTACGGCATCCCAATCACGTGGTGTGGTTGAACCACACCATGCGCGAGTACTACGATCGGTGGGACGCGTTCAGCGCCCCGCTGCGGTGGAAGGGGCGAATCAAGGAACTGACCAGGCGTCAGTTAATCCGCTGGACCGATCGGCGCCTGCTGACCAGACACGTGCGAAAGGTGTTTACGATCTCGCAGACCGTCAGCGGACGCCTCACCCGGTTTGGGGGCATCAGGTCGGAACCGCTGTACCCGCCACCTCCGCAACGCGCCTATCGTTGTGAAGGCTACGACGACTATGTGTTTGCGATCTCGCGGCTTGCACCCTTGAAAAGGCTGTCACTGCTCATCGAGGCGCTCGCGAATCCCGAAGCGGCCGGCATCAGGTGCGTCATCGCCGGCGAGGGTGAAGAGCATGAGGCGCTCGAACACGCGATCGCCACCAGAGGGCTTTCATCGCGCGTCAGGCTGATTGGGCGGATTGACGATCGCCAGATGCTGGAGCACCTCGCGCGATGCCGCGCGGTGTGCTTTCCTCCGTACGATGAGGACTACGGGTTCGTCACCGTCGAAGCGTTCGCATCGCGCAAGGCGGTGATCACCTGCACCGACAGCGGCGGCCCGGCGGAGCTTGTGAGTGATAACGTGAACGGCCGGGTCTGCGCCCCTCGGCCCGAGACGCTCGCCGTCGCCCTGCGCGAGGTCATGGAAGACACACCGGCAGCCGAGCGTATGGGGCAGGCCGGCTTCGAGAAGGTGTCGGGCATGACATGGCCCAAAGCCGTGCAGCGGTTGATGACGCCGTGACGACCAGACCCGGAGTGATTGCCTCGGCACTGCTGGGCATTCTGCTGCTGGCGTTTGCCCTTTCGGTGAATTTCCCGAAGGCCAACGGAAGCGCCTTCAAAGGGGACGAATCGACCTACTACGTGCTCGGCCTCAGCCTCGCACGCGACTTCGATTTCCAGTTCGAACGAAAAGATCTCGTCAGAGTCTGGGAGGAATACTCGGGCCCGCAGGGCATCTTCCTCAAACGCGGAAAGGACGTCGAGATTCGGGGCTCGAGCTCGTTCCCGTTCTTCCAGTGGCAGAAGCGCGAGGATCCCGAGCGCGACACGCGCCTCTACATCTCGAAGTCGTACATCTATCCCCTGGTGGCGGCGCCGTTCGTGTACCTGTTCGGCACGAACGGGTTTCTGGTGTTGCACGCGCTGCTGCTCGCCTTCGATCTGCTGGTCATCTATCTGTTCATCCATGGGGCTACCCGGTCCAACTGGGTCGCCTTGCCCTTTGCGTTCGCGTTTCTCGGGACGTCGGTCGTTCCCGTGTACTTCGTCTGGCTAGTGCCCGAGCTGTTCAATTTCTCGCTCGTGCTCTACGCCGTCTTCTTCTGGGCGTACAAGGAGGTCGCGCGCGACCAGGCGCGCTCGTTGCTGGCCGGTCGTGCGTCCGATTACATCGCGGCGGTGCTCATTGGCGTGGCGACGTTTTCGAAGCCACCGCACCTGCTCGTCCTCGGGCCGATGCTGTTGCTGGCGGCGAGCCGGCGTCAATGGAAGCACGCGCTCGCCAGCCTCGTCATCTGCGCTACGGTGACTGCCGCGCTCTTCGGCGCGAATGCCGCCATTACGGGCGAGTTCAACTATCAGGGGGGCGATCGGAAAACGTTCTATTTCCACACTGGATTCCCGTTCGCCAACACGTACGAGACCTTCGACACGATCGGTCCGGTCAGGGGCCGCGAAGACTTGCTGGTCGGCGACGTGCTGGTGAATGCCCATTCGGGTTCCGTGTTTCTTCACAACCTGTGGTACTTCTTCGCCGGAAGGAATGCGGGGCTCGTGCCGTATTTCTTCCCGGGCATCCTCGCGATCGTGCTGTTCCTGTTGTCGAAGGACAAGCAGCTCTGGCAATGGCTGGCGCTCGTCACGATCGCCGGAACCGTGGCGATGCACGTCTTCGTGTGGCCGTTCACCTGGAACGGGGGAGGCGGTCCGGTCGGGAGCCGGTACTTCATGCCGTTCTACGCGCTGTTTCTCGTCCTGATTCCACCCACCGCTGGACTCGGATCGGCACTGACGGCGTTCGCCGTGGGGTCGCTCTTCACGGCGCAGCTGGTCTTCAACCCGCTCTACGTCTCGCTGCGCCCGGGTGAACACACCAAAGCCGGTCCGCTGCGCTGGCTGCCGATCGAGCTCACGCTGCTGCACGATCTCCCGGTGGCGCAGGACGGTGACCGCATGCGCAGGGTCGTCGGGCCCCCGAACCCCGCTCCGCACATGTTCGCGTATTTCCCCGATGACAACGCGTTCAACCCGGAAGAGACACCGGCCAAGTCGGATGACTGGTGGTTCTGGGTCAAAGGCCACGCGAAAGCGGAGGTCGTCCTGCGCGGACCTGTCGCCAGCCTGGGCGGCGACAAATGGGTATCGAAAACGATCACCCGATTGACCGTCGAGATTCAGAACGGTGCGATCGAGAATCGCGTGACGGTTGCGACCGGCCGCGAATCGCAAACGCTCGACATGGCCCCCGACGAAAAAAAGGCCGTCTCGCTCGCACTGCCCGGGGGCGTACCGTTCCGCCGCGAGGTACAGCCCACCAGCTACCTCTACAAGATTTCCATTCGCACGACGGCCGGGTTCGTACCGTTCCTCAGAGTGCCCTGCGACAAGCCACAGGGACCGTGCCCGCAGGACCCGCGCTTTCTTGGCGCGATGGTTCACCTCGTCCCGGAGTACACTGACGCAGATATCACAACCGGATGGGTGCCGCCCGGCGGCCGCACCGACCCGGGAAAGGACGTTAAAGGTGGGGTACTCGACGCACCTTGAAGCCAGGGTTGCCAGAAAAGTCACAAAGGCGATCCACGACTTCAACCTGATCGAGGACGGCGACCGCGTCATGGTGGGGCTGTCCGGCGGCAAGGACAGCTGGGCGCTGATTCAGATCCTCGACGTGCTCCGCAAGCGCGCGCCCATCAGCTTCTCGATCATCGGCGTGAACATCGACTCGGGATACGAGGATTTTCAACACGGCACCATCAAAGGGACGTGCGAGGCGCACGGATGGGAGTGCCACGTTGAACACACCTCGATCGGCGAAGTGATGGACGACCTGCTCGCCGCCAACAGCACGCCGTGCTCGTTGTGCGCGCGCCTGCGCCGGGGCGCGCTGTACCGCCTCGCCGACAAGGTCGGCGCGACCAAGATTGCGCTGGGTCATCACTCCGACGACTTCATCGAAACGCTGCTGCTGAACCTGTTCTTCGAAGGCAGCCTCAAGGCCATGCCGGCGCGCCTGGTGTCGGACGACCGGAAACACGTCGTGATTCGGCCGCTCGTCTACGTCAACGAGGCCGACTGCAGGGATTACACGACGTCGATGAAGCTGCCCGTCATCGGCTGCTGCTGTCCAGCGTGCGGCGATTTGAGTCTGCAGCGCCAGCGCATCAAGCAGTTGTTGATGGATCTCGAGCGCGAGAACGTGGGCGTCAAGAACTCCATGCTCAAGGCGCTCTCGAACGTATCGCCGCGGCATCTGCTCGACACGCGGCTCAATCCGGCGGTGGACATTCTCGAGGAGCAGGATCCCCCCCAGCTGCTCCAGATTCGCTACTGACCCTTGCGTGCGGTCGTTCAGCGCGTGACCTTCGCGCGCGTGCGCGTGGATGGCCGCACCGTCGGCGAGATCGGACGAGGCCTGCTCGTCTTCGCCGGCGTCGAAAAGGGTGATGGTCCCGACGACATCAAGTACGTCGCCGGCAAAGTGAGCGGTCTTCGAATCTTCGAGGATGATGCGGGCAAGATGAACGTGTCGCTCGGCGAGGCGGGCGGCTCCGTGCTCGCCGTGTCGCAGTTCACCCTCTGCGGTGACTGCCGAAAAGGCCGGCGCCCGTCCTTCGACGATGCCGAGGCGCCGGCACGCGCGAGACCGATCTACGAGGCCCTGGTCCGTGAGCTTCGCGAACTGAATCTGAAAGTGGAAACAGGCGAGTTCCAGGCGCATATGGAAGTGGAGCTGGCCAACGACGGCCCTGTCACGATTCTTCTCGACAGCCGGCGACGATGGTGAACCTGGGGGACGATTCATGCTGATGACAATCCGATATTTCATCTTGTCTGCCCTGTTACTGGGCATCACGACCAGCGTGCACGCGCAGCAGCGTCCGCTTGTCACGGAAGATCCCGAAACGATCGGCGCCGGCCGTGTGCTGCTCGAGGGCGGCGTTTCGTTCGACAAAAGCCAGAAGAATTTCGCTAACGGCATCGAAGGCGATATCACGCACATCGCGACGCTCGGCATCAGCATCGGCGCGGGAGCCATCGCGGAGCTACAGATCGACGGCGGTTTCTATCAGAACCTCGACGTGAACCGGCGCTTTGGTCCGGCTCCACTGGACTACACGACGCTGTTGCTCCCGGGCGACAGCGAAGCAAGCCTCGAGGATCTCGTCGTCGCGACCAAGGTTCGAGTGGCATCCGAGACGGCCTCGCGACCCGCCCTCGGCGTGCGGCTTGGCGCGAAACTGCCGGCCGCTGAGCCTGACAAAGGTATCGGCCTCGGGACAACCGACGTGTTCGCCTCGTTCCTCATCGCCAAGACCGTTCGATCGGTTCGCACCGTTGGCAATGTCGGAGTCATCGTGCTTGGCGATCCTCAGGACGCGCAGGATCCGTTGTCGGCGCTGACCTTTGGTGGGTCGATCGCTCGGGCGCTGACCAACGAGTTCGAGATGGTCGGGGAATTCAACGGGCGGCTGGCGCCGTTCGCCGAGTTCACCCCAGCCGGGCTCGAGAGCCGTGGCGTGTTCCGCCTTGCCGGCCGCTATACCTACAGGATGCTGCGCCTCGACTTCGGCATCCTGGCTGGCTTCACGGAACGCGACCCGAGCTTCGGTATATCGGCGGGCGCCACGTATGTGATCTCCGGCAGAGCCACGCCGTAACAACTCAACAAGAGATTAGGAGACTAGTCTCTTGTTAGGTTTTCTTTCTGAAACCAGGTCCACGAACGAATCGCCCTGGTGTCGCGCCGGTGTGCTCGCCGGCTTTCAGCACCTGCACGCCATTGACGAACACATGCGCGACGCCGGTGCTGTACTGATGAGGCTTGTCGAACGTCGCGTGGTCCTGAATCGTCTTGGGATCGAACACGACGACGTCGGCGTAGTGACCAGGCTTCAGCGCGCCGCGCCTGTCGAGCTTCATGTTCGTGGCAGGCAACGATGTCAGGCGCCGGATCCCTTCTTCGAGGGACATCAGTTGCTCATCGCGCACATAGCGCCCGAGCAGACGCGCAAAGTTTCCATAGGCGCGCGGATGGGGGTTCGACTTCAGGAAGACGCCTTCGGGCGCCAGCGATTCCGCGTCGGAGTCCAGGCTGACCCATGGCAGCTTGAGCTGTTTCCGGATGTTGTCTTCCGACATGAGGAAGTACACCGTCCCGACGCGGCTGTCGTCCTCGATGACCAGATCCATCGCGGTCTCCTCGGGAGACTTGCCCCGCATCTTCGCGACCTCGGCGAGGGTTTTCCCCGTGAGCGGCTTCAGCGCGTCCTGTTTGAACGCAACGAGCAGGACCCGTTCCGCTGAGCCCGCCGCAAGATACAGGCTCTCCCACGCGTTTGTCGGCGTGCTCATCTCGCGCCTGACGCGCGCGCGGATGGCGGGATCCTTCAGCCGCCGGATCCATTCGCGCAGCCCGCCTTCCTGAACCCACGGCGGCATCGCCGCGTCGAGCCCGGTCGCGCCGGCAGGATAGGTGTACATGTCGGCGGTGATCTGCAGCCCCTGTGCGCGGGCAGCTTCGATGCGGGCGATCACCTGATCCATCTTCGGCCAGTTCTGCTCGCCCGCGGCCTTCAGGTGATAGATCTCGGCCGGCAGCTTCGCCTCGCGCGCGATGCGAATCAACTCGTCCACGGCTTCGAGCAGGGCGTTGCCCTCGCTTCGGATGTGAGAGATGTACATCCCGCCGTATTTCGCCGCCTCTTCACAGAGCGCGATCAATTCGTCCGTCTTGGCGTAAAACGCCGGGGCGTAGATGAGCGACGACCCGACGCCGAGCGCGCCCTCTTCCATGGCTGCGCGAACCAGCGCGCGCATGCGGCCGAGCTCTTCCGGAGACGGCGGCCGATCCGCATACCCGAGCTCGTGGATCCGCACCGTCGTCGCGCCGACAAACGACGCCACGTTCGTCGAGGTGCCTTTTTTCTCGAGAAACGCCAGGTACTCTCCCAGCGTCGTCCAGGAGATGGGGTACTTGATATCCGCCTGAAGCTCCGCCGCCATCTTCTTCATCGACGGATTCAGCGGACCCATCGACTCGCCTTCGCCCATGATCTCGAGCGTCACCCCCTGCCTGATGTCGCTCTGCGACTTCGGGTCGTGGAGGAGGGACTCGTTGGCCCAGCTCAACATGTTGATGAAGCCGGGTGCCACGGCGAGTCCGCTGGCATCAACATCGCTGGCAGCCTTGGCCTGGCTGAGATCGCCGATGGTGACGATCTGATCGCCCCGTAAGCCGACATCGGCACGGACGGGAGCCGCGCCAGAGCCGTCGTACACGTTGCCCCCGCGGATGATGACGTCGTATCCCGGCGCCGTCCCCGGGGCCGTCGTCCTGCAGGATGTCGAAACCACCAGGGTGGCGATCACGAAAACGATGGATATCTGCTTGTACATGGCACGTCCTGTCACACAACTTGATAGAAGTTGCGAAGCGCCTCGATTTCGCGTTGCGTTCGATCCTCGGACCATCCGAGAACCGCGCGCATCCGCCCCGCGACATCGCTCGCCACGGCATCGCCGGGATGGCCGGCGGACCCCAGGCCGGTTCGTCGGACGACCACGTCGACCAGGGTTTGAGCCATCTCTTCGCGAATCGCGTGCACGATTGGATCGGAAACATCGACATCGTTCAAGCCGGCGCCGGGCAACGGCGTTTCGGCGGTACGGCAGCCACCCGGCGCTCGTCCAAGTTTCTGCAGCAACAGGTCGACGGTGCGTTCGGCAACCAGGCGCGCGGTCGTGTACTTCACGCCGACGATCGAAATCAGCCCAGGCTCGGCTCCTTCGCGCTCGTGATCGATCATCCGCGAGTGACGAAGCAGGGACAGCCGCCGGCCATCGATCGCGGCGGGGACGATGCCCCGGTGAACGAAGGTGATTTCTCGAACATCCAGTTTGAAGGCAGGGAAGGTGTCGTTGATTTCGCGAACGAAGCCATCCACTTCATCGCGCCGTGCGTCCTGATCGTCGGGCTGGCGTTCGTCGGCCGATTCGCTGGTTCCGATGAGCGTCCGTTCCCGCCAGGGGAGCATGACGAGCGCCCGCCCCTCGCGCATCGGCGCCACCAGCGCGGCCTTGCGAGCCGGCCGCGATGTGATCAGGTTCATGGCTTTCAAAAGCGGCCACCGGCAACGCACTCCCGCACGATCGAGCAGCGTCGCGGCCCAGGGTCCCGCGGCGTTCACTACCACGCGCCCTCGGATATCGAGATCCGTTCCCGCGAGGTGATCGCGCGCCTTCACACCGGCAAGCCGCTGTCCGACGCGGATCGGTCCGAAGGCCTCCGTGTAATTGGCCAGCACGGCGCCATGCTTCACCGCGGCCTTGGCAAACGAGAGCGTCAGACGATCCCCGTCAATGGTCTGATAGTCGTGCCAGACGGCAGCGGAAGCGACGGATCGGAGCGCTCCCTCGAACAACTCGCGGCACTCGACGCCGGCAATCACGCGGCCCGCTGGAAGGTGCCGTGACTGGTCTACACCGTCATTCCGATCGGAGCCGACCATGGCCTCGAGCGCGAGCGCCGTCTTCATCGCAAGCGGATTGCGCGTGAGAGACGAACCGGTCGGCATGGCAAACGCCAGCGGAGCCACGAACCGCGGGGCAATCCGTCCAAATGCCCGGCGCTCGCGGTTCGATTCGCGCATGCGGCGGATGTCGGCCGACTGGAGGTAGCGCAAACCGCCATGGATGGTCTTCAGGTGATTGAACGACGTGGCGCCTCCGAAATCGCCGCGCTCGACGAGCGCGACAGACAACCCGCGTTGCGCAGCGTCGTAGGCAATGGTCAGCCCGTAGATACCACCGCCCACCACGAGCACGTCGAACTCGCGTTCGGCAAGCCGCTGGAGATCTCGAATCAAGCGGGAACTATCTTATAGTAGGCGTCCGTGCCCAACCGTTCGGATCGCCCCTCGTCCCAGCGTGACGTACGCGCGTATTGGAATACGCACATCCACGATCTCGAGATCACCACGCACCCGCCGGGCTCTCCGGGTTTTTTCGCCGACCTCGAGCAGTACCACTTCGAGAAACTCCACCATCTGCCCCAGCTCGTCCCCTTCGATCGGTATCGCGGTCGCCGGGTACTCGAGGTCGGATGCGGTGCTGGAACGGATCTGATCCGTTTTGCCCGCCATGGTGCACGCGCCACGGGGATCGACCTCGCGCCGTCGTCCATCGTGCTTGCCGCGCAGAACTTCGCGCTCGAGAAGCTTTCTGCTGCGCTGGCGGTGGCCGACGGCGAAGCGCTGCCGTTTCGTGACGGGTCGTTCGATCTCGTCTACGCCCACGGCGTCGTGCAGTACACCTCGGACGATCGCGCGCTGGTCGGCGAGTGCCGGCGCGTGCTGAAGCCCGGCGGCGTTGCCGTGTTTCAGGTCTACAACCGGATCTCTTGGCTGAACGCGTTGTCGCACGTCACGAAGGTCGATCTGGAGCATGTCGATGCGCCGATGCTGAAGAAGTATTCCATCGGCGAATTCCGCGATCTCCTGAGAGACTTTTCGCACGTGCGCATCGTGCCCGAGCGATTTCCGGTGAAGACCAGGCTGCACGGCGGCCTGAAAGGCACCCTGTACAACACCTGCTTCGTCGGGCTGTTCAATGCGCTGCCCCGATCCCTGACGCGGCGCTTCGGCTGGCACCTGCTGGCGTTCTGTGAGGTGTAGCTGATGCCGATGCGCATTCCAATCGTGAAGGGACACGCCTATGGCAACGACTTTCTCCTCGCCCCGGAGTCGGCTGTCCGCGGTGTCGATCCCAGTGTGGTGGCCCGCGCGATGTGCAGCCGCCACGAGGGTATCGGTGCCGATGGGTTGCTGATCTACACACTCGGCTCGTCATCAATCAGCATGAAGCTGTTCAACGCCGACGGCAGTCCTTCCGAAGTATCCGGCAATGGAATCCGCTGCCTGGCCTCGCTTGCGGTCCGTGAGCGTCCTGGCACGACCCAGGTGACGATCGACACGCCGGCGGGCCCCAAGGTGCTGGAGTTGAGGGGCAGGGATGGCGACACGCTGACGTTCCGCGCGGCCATGGGTGCGCCACGAGACGTGAGACAGGTGGACCTGCAGGCAGCCGGCGAGCAGGTGCGCGCCGTGACGTTGTCGGTCGGCAACCCACAGTGCGTATTGCTCGGCGGCCCGCTCCTCGAAACGCGGCTGCACAAGCTTGGGCCCGCCCTCGAGCATCATCCACATTTTCCGAATCGCACCAATGTCTCGTTCGCCAGCGTGGAAGCCCCAGGGCGCGTGCGGATCCTGATCTGGGAGCGTGGCGTCGGGCCCACGCAGGCATCGGGCACGGGCGCCTGCGGCGCGGCTGTGGCCGCGGCGTCTTTCGGCGGTGCATTGCGCGACGTCGAGATTGTGTCGCCGGGTGGGAGCCAGCGCGTCGAGTGGCTCGACGATGGCAACATCTTTCTGACGGGGTGGGCGAGGCTGGTCTTCGAAGGAACCTGGTTCGCGGACTAACGACGCCCCTTCGTGGCCGTGTCGATTTCTGCAATCGCTGACTGGAGTTTCTTGGCAGATTCCGCTAGTCGGTCCTGGCTTTCCCGGTAATTGCCTTCCTGGATGTCCGTGCCCGCTTTTTGCAGAGAAGCTTCGGCGTCGCCGATGGCGGTGCGTGCGGTGACGAGCGAACGGCGCGGCACTCGCGCGGTTTCGGCCGCCTTGAGCTTTCGCCTGGTCTGATCGAGAAGAGCCGTCACCTGAACGAGACGCCGCTCTGCATCGCCGCGCAGGACGCCCTGCTGGCTGGCCGCTTCCTTCGCCGCGTTCTGCGCACGCTCGCGGCTGTCGAGCGCGTGATTCAGCGCCAGACGATAGTCGCGTTGCTCGACGGCTGTGTGGGCGCTCGCAAGCGCTTGTACGGCACCCTGATACTGCCCAGTGGCGTAGCGATCGGCGCCTGCGGCTCTGGCGGCATCGATCGCGCCCTGGGCCTGATCCATTTCCCGTGTCGGGGGCGTCGCGCAGGCCACAGTGACAAGAAGGGAACAGAGACATGCGGCAGACAACCCGGACAGATTTCGGCGCGGCATCCGCCTGAGTATAACTTGGCCATGAAAGCGCTGTCGGTAAACGATCGCCCGCGCGAAAAGCTGTTTCGCCTGGGAGCCGCCGGACTGGGCGACAACGAACTGGTGGCGATCGTCCTCGGGAATGGCTCGCGGAGCGGAAATTCTCTGTCGGTCGCCAATGAAGTACTGGAGACCACAGGCGGGTTGCACGGCATTCCACGAACCAGCGTGGACGAACTTCGCCGGATCGATGGCGTGGGCTTGGCCAAGGCCGCCCAGGTGCTGGCGGCGGTCGAGCTCGGGCGCCGCACGCTGCTGCGATGCCCGCAGGCGCGGCTGCAATTTGTCACGCC
>Ga0310893_10000152_pt1 | contig 12709 bp, 8 predicted proteins | sample C0D2metaG_FD_203910 | JGI IMG/M metagenome (GOLD analysis project Ga0310893, IMG submission 203910) | Lab incubated soil microbial communities from West Virginia University Organic Research Farm, Morgantown, WV, United States - C0D2 | ecosystem: Environmental > Terrestrial > Soil > Agricultural... | reverse complement strand
CGGTCCTGGATCGCCTTCATCTGCGGCTGGATCTCCTGCATCTTGCGCATCGAGACCACGCTCTTGTGGCGCAGCGGGAACAACGCGGTGTTGATCAGCAGCGTGAGGACGACGATCGCCCAGCCCCAGTTGCCGATGAAGCCGTGCACCCACTTCAGCGCGTTCAGCAGCGGCACCGCGAGCCACGAGAAGATGCCGAAGTTGATGACCTTGGTCGCTTCGGGGCTGATGCCGCGCAGATCCTCGAAGGCCTTCGGCCCGAAGAAGAATCGCGACTGATCCTGCGGCGCCTGGAACCGTACCGAGTAACCGACGAACTTGCCGATGATGCTCGCCTCGTCTGGCTGGGGGACATGATTCGGCGCGTAGTCGACGCGCACCGACTGCGTGTTCTGATCGTTCAGCAGCATCGAGACGAAGTAGTGATCGTCGATGCCGGCATAGCGGAACGGGCCCTCTTGCGATGCCTTCGCGTCGGCCGCGACGCGCTCGACCTTGCCGTCCTTGTACACAATCGCCTGGGCCGGCGTGTTGTAACTCGGCGCGAAGAATGACGCCGGCTTCGAGCGCGCGATGTCGTCGCCGAGGCCGGGGCCCCAATGAATCACGGGATTCTGGCGCTGCCCGCCCATTTCGACAACGGCGCCGAACGACACGATGTAACTCGTCGGCTCGACACTGAAGGTTTTCCTGACGTTCAACCCGTCGGCGGACGCCGTCTCGAAGACGATCGTCTGCGGCGACGCGGTCGCATCGACCATCTCGCCCGCGGGAGAGCCGTTGACGGTGACGCGATAGACCGCGTCCTTCAAGCGCGTGCTGATCGCCGGATCGTCGACGGTCAGCGTGAAGGGCTTGATCGCATCCGCGCCGGCGCCGCCGGGCACGAGATCGAGAGGCTGCCCGCCGTCAGTGCGGTACTCCTTCAGGATCCAGTGCACGAGCGTCGCGCCGCGATTCGAGAAGACGGCCTTGACCTTGGTCGTCTCGACAACAATTTCGCGCGCGTTCGCTTCACTGACGGTCGCAGCGATCGCGGGTGCAACGGGTGCAACGGGTGCAACAGGTGCACCGGGTGCACTGGGTGTCGCGGGTGCACCTGTTGCACTCGGTGCACCCGTTGCACCCGCGTTCTGATTCGCCGTCGCTGCCGGCGCGCTCGGTACGGGCGCCGGCGGTGGCATCACAAACCGCTGAAATAGAAACAGCACCAAAAAAGAGAGGGTGATAGCGAGGAGAACTCTGCGTTCCATCTTTTATTTTTGCGTGGGGACGGGATCGAAACCGTGGCCGCCGAAAGGATGGCAACGGCATAAACGTTTCGTGCCGATCCACCCGCCGCGGATGAATCCGAAGCGCGCGATCGACTCGCTCATGTAGTCGGCGCAGCCGGGCGTGTAGCGGCAGCTGCCGGCAAAGAGCGGCGAGAAAGAAATCTTATAAACGCGGATCAACGCGAGCGCAACGCGACTAAGCATTCGCCTGCTTTTCTTTTGCCTCGCTCCGCTCGGCGGCGCTTCGCGCGGCGCGCTTGCTGAGGAGCGACAGGAATTCCGCCTCGATGCGATCGAAGGACGCATCCAGCATCTCGCGGCGCGGCACGACGACGACGTCGAGCGCGGCGGCGGGTTTGTTGTGACGAAACAGCTCGCGAACGAGCCGCTTGGCGCGGTTTCTCTCGACGGCGGCGCCCATTTTTCGAGTGGCTGCTATACCCAGACGGGCCGGCCCTGCCTCGCGTTCCCTCGTGAACATCGTCATGAGGCGGCCCGACCGCTTGAAACCTGTCTTGTAGATAAGCTCGAAGTCGGCCCGCTTCCGGACGTGCTCAGCGGGCACGAATCGAGTCACGTCACTTCTCGTCGGAAACCGTCAGGCGCTTGCGCCCCTTGGCGCGGCGGCGCTTCAACACCTGCCGGCCGTCCTTGGTCGCCATGCGGACCAGGAAGCCGTGACGCTTGGCGCGGCGGCTGGTATTCGGTTGAAACGTTCGCTTGCCCTTCTTGGATCTGGCCATTTTTCTCCTCGCGGTCGAACTAACGATTATAGTCGCAAACCGTCCGCGAATCGGTCATCTGACGTTCGCCGGTACGGTGTTAGAGTGACGCTTTCCTGGTTCCCGGCTCCCCCGTCTAGGACTCCGGAGAGATTTCCACACCTGTGGAAAACGTTGTGGAAAAGCCAGCGATCTTGTTTCGATAAGTCCTTATAAGTCATTTGTTTACAGGGATGTCCAGCTTAACCGTTTGGGACCAGGTCCTCAGCCGAATCGAAGACCAGGTCGGAAAGCACAGTTTTTCGACCTGGTTCAAGCCGACCGTCCTCCTGGCCGACGGCGGGCAGAGCCTGTCTATCCGGGTTCCGAACCCGTTATTCGTCGAATGGCTGCCCAAGCACTACTCGGTGGTGCTCGCCGAGGCTCTTCGCGACGTCGGCCGCCCGGACGTCAAACTCGTGTTCGTCCCGGACGGTTCCGAACCTGTCGAGGACACGGAGAGCTACGCGCCGGCGACCATCAAGCGCTCGCCGGCGAAGCCAACGGAGCTTACGGAGGTTCCCGCTGATCGGGCGGCTCCGAGTGAACCTCCGCGAGTTGGCAGTCTGATTCCGCGCTACACCTTCGACACCTTCATCGTCGGGCCGTCGAATCAGTTTGCGCATGCGGCATGCCGCGCCGTTGCGGAAACGCCATCGCGATCGTACAACCCGCTCTTTATCCACGGGGGCGTCGGACTCGGCAAGACGCACTTGATGCACGCGATCGGCCACTACGTCGTGCAGCATCATCCGGGACTCGTGCTGACCTACATCTCGTCCGAGCGTTTCATGAACGAAATGATCAACGCGGTTCGGTTCGATCGCATTCTCGATTTCCGCTCGCGTTATCGCAGTGTCGACGTGCTGCTCGTGGACGACATTCAATTCGTCTCGGGCAAGGAAGGCACGCAAAACGAGTTCTTCCATACCTTCAACGCACTGCACGACGCCCAGAAGCAGATCGTCATCAGCAGCGACCGTCCGCCCCATGAGATTCCCGCTCTGGAGGAGCGTCTGCGCTCGCGCTTCGAGTGGGGATTGATCGCGGACATCCAGGTGCCCGACGTCGAAACGAAAGCGGCGATTCTAAAGAGGAAAGCCGAAGAAGAAGGCGTGCCGCTCTCGAATGAGGTGGCGATGTTCATGGCGAGCCGCATCAAGGGCGCACAGTCGAATGTGCGCGAGCTCGAAGGATCGCTGATCCGATTGATCGCGTATTCATCGTTGACGACGAAGCCGTTGACGATCGAGCTCGCACATGAGGTCTTGCGCAACGTCATCGATCACGACGAGAAGGCGATCACGATCGAACAGATTCAGAAGTACGTCGCCGACTATTACCACCTCAAACTTCACGAATTAAAGTCGCGCAACAATTCGAAGTCGGTGGCGATGCCGCGCCAGGTCGCGATGTATCTCTGCAAGTCGCTGACGCATGCGTCGCTGCCCGAGATCGGCCGCAGTTTTGGCGGCAAGCATCATTCGACGGTCATTCACTCGATCAAGAAGGTCGAAGAGATGCGGAAGAAGAACGCCGACTTCGATAAACAGGTCACGAACCTTATGGAGTCCTGCAAGTAGTTGCCAGTTACCGGTTGCCAGTTGCCAAAAGTTTTTCCACAGCCCCAATGTGCATAAACTGCGGGGCCTGCTGATGGGGCGAAAGACCCCTTTCTGACCGTCCGTACAACCGCAGACCATTCACAGAGAAATGCACAGGCTAAATAACTGAAAATAAAGGTGTTATTTTGTGTGGAAATTTCGTAAACAGGACCTATTTCCTGTATACTTTTATGTCTTCGCCTTTTACTCAATTCTCAGAGGTTAAGCAGGGCTATGGAACTGGTCGCCAGGAAAGCCGATCTTGTGCGGGAACTGCAATTTTTCCAGCAGATCGTTGAGCGCAAGAACACGATTCCGATCCTGGCGAACGTGCTCATGGAGGGAACGGGCAACGAGGTCACGCTGCTCGCCACCGACCTCGAGGTCGCGTTACGCAGCCGCTGTGAAGCCGCAGTGAACAAGCCGGGTTCCGTCACGCTGCCGGCGAAAAAACTCTACGAAGTCGTCCGTGCGCTGCCTGATGGCGACGTCAACATCGAGACCGACAAGGGCGGCACCACCGTGAGAGTGTCGGGCGGGCAGTTCAGCTCGAAGATGCCGACGCTGCCGCGCGAGGATTTTCCAAGCCTTCCCGAAGCGGGCGGCGGCGTGAAGGCGACCATCAACGGCAAGTCGCTCGCGCAGATGGTGGCGAAGACGCAGTTTGCGATCACCGGCGAAGACACGCGGTTTTATCTCAACGGCGCGCAGTTCGTGTTGAAACCGTCGGACATGACACTGGTCGCGACCGACGGTCATCGTCTTGCGCTGGTCACCGTGAACCGCGACGGCGGCAAGGGTGACGACATCAAGGCCATCCTGCCGCGCAAGACCCTCGCGGAGCTTGGCCGGTTGCTCGCCGAAGGCGATCACAATGTCGAGTATGAGCGTGGCGAGAATCACCTGTTCTTCGAGATTGGGCCGCGGCTGCTCATCTCGCGCATGATCGACGGGCAGTTCCCCGCATACGAGCGCGTCGTTCCGAAGGGCAACGACAAGTCGGTGGAGTTCGAGCGCGATCGCCTGACGCAGGCGGTGCGCCGCGTCGCGATTCTCTCGAACGAGCGCTCGCGCGCGGTCAAGATGATCCTCGAAAAGGGCAAGGTCGAAGTGACCTCGAGCAGCCCTGAGTTCGGTGAAGCGCACGAGCCTATTCCGGTTGAATACAACGGCCCGTCGCTCACGATTTGCTTCAACGCGCAGTACGTGCTCGACTTCCTCAACGTGGTTGAATCCGAAGTCGTCGCGCTCGAGTTGAAGGATGAAGTCAGTCAGGCCGTGATGAAGCCCGTAGGTGCGGATGGGTATGACTACACCTACGTCATCATGCCGATGAGAGTGTGAGGCACCCTCTGGTTGACTCTACACAAAGAAAAAAAATTGTCTGAATTAGAAGGAAACGGTAAGACCAACGGCGGCAACGGCGAGTACGGCGCCGATAGCATCAAGGTCCTCGAAGGCCTCGAAGCGGTCCGCAAGCGTCCGGCGATGTACATCGGCTCCACGGGGCCGGCTGGATTACATCATCTCGTTTACGAGATCGTCGACAACTCGATCGACGAAGCGCTCGCTGGTTTCTGCACGGAAATCAACGCCACGATTCACCTCGACAACTCGGTCAGCGTCATCGACAACGGCCGCGGCATTCCGACGGACATGCACGAGAGCGGCAAGTCGGCCGCCGAAGTCGCGCTGACGGTCCTGCACGCCGGCGGCAAGTTCGACAACACGTCCTACAAAGTTTCGGGCGGTCTGCACGGTGTCGGCGTATCGGTCGTCAACGCGCTGTCCGAGCGGCTCGACCTGGAAATCTGGCGCAACGACAACACGCACCAGCAAAGCTACGAGCGCGGCAAGCCGCTGGCGGACCTGGCCGTCACCGGCACCACCAAGCGCCGTGGCACCAAGGTCACGTTCAAGCCCGATGCGCAGATCTTCGAGCTGGTGGAGTTCAGCTTCGACATCCTCGCCGGTCGTTTGCGCGAGCTCGCATTCCTCAACGCCGGCGTGACCATCACGCTCGATGATGAGCGCGAGGCCGGCAAGAGCCATCGTTTCCACTACGACGGCGGCATCGTCTCGTTCGTCGAGCACTTGAACAAAAACAAGGGCGTCGTCAACGAGAAGCCGGTGTTCATGCACGGCAACCGCGACGGCATCGACGCCGAGATCGCTTTGCAGTGGAACGACGGATATAACCCGGTCGAGTACTCGTTCGCGAACAACATCAACACGCACGAAGGCGGCACGCACCTTTCCGGGTTCCGCTCGGCGCTGACGCGCAGCATCAACGCCTACGCGAACGCCAACAACCTCGCGAAGGATTTGAAAGACGCGACGATCAGCGGCGATGACATCCGCGAAGGCATGACCGCGGTCATCAGCGTCAAGATTCCGAATCCGCAGTTCGAAGGCCAGACCAAGACGAAGCTTGGTAACACCGAGGTCAAGGGCATCGTCGAAGCGATCGTCAACGACAAGCTCGGCGCGTTCCTCGAAGAGAACCCTGCGATCGCCAGGCGCATCGTCATGAAGTCGGTCGAAGCGGCGCGCGCGCGTGATGCCGCCCGCAAGGCACGCGACCTGGTTCGCCGCAAGGGCGCGCTCGACGGCAGCTCGCTGCCCGGCAAGCTCGCTGATTGCCAGGAGCGCGATCCCGCCCAGGCCGAGATTTACATCGTCGAAGGCGAGTCGGCCGGCGGCTCGGCGAAGCAGGGACGCGATCGCCGCTTCCAGGCGATCCTGCCGATCAAGGGAAAGATCCTGAACGTCGAGCGGGCGCGCCTCGATCGCATGCTCGGCTCCGACGAAATCAAGACGATGATCGCGGCGCTCGGCTGCGGCATCGGCACGGATGATTTCGACATCGACAAGCTGCGCTATCACCGCGTCATCATCATGACCGACGCGGATGTGGACGGCTCGCACATCCGGACGCTGCTGCTGACGTTCTTCTACCGGCAGATGCCGATGCTCGTCGACCGCGGGCACATCTACATCGCGCAGCCGCCGCTGTTCCGCGCCAAGCGCGGCAAGTCGGAAACGTTCATCAAGGACGAACGCGCGCTCGAGAACTTCCTGGTCCACCGCGCGGTCGAATCACGATCGGTTCGCACGCAGGACGGCGCCGACTACACCGGCGCGGAGCTCGAGAAGTTCCTGCACGGCCTGATTGCCTACCGGAATGTGCTGTCGTCGGTCGAGCGTCGCGGCCACGCCCGCGACATCGTCGAAGCGCTGCTCGATCGTGAAGCGCGCGGCCGGGCGTTCTTCAACGACCAGACGACGCTCCAGGGCCTGGCGGATCAATTGACCACGCCGATTCGCGACGTCACCGTGCTTCGCGACGAAGAGCACAACACGTGGACGCTGCGGATCGACGATCGCGCGAGCGGCTATTCACGCATCGACCTGATCGGTCCCGAGTTCGTGACGTCGGGCGAGTTCCGCACGCTGGTCGGGAGCTACGCGGAGGTCAGCAGCATCATCCGATCGATGCGCAAGGGCCCGATCGAGGTCCGCGTGTCCGACGGTATCAAGGCCGCCGCCGAAGAAGCGCAAGAGGCCGAAGACGCCGCAGAATTGAGCGCCGACGAAAAAGACGCGCTCGGCGCGATCGGCCTCACGCCGACGACTCCCGCGGCCGCCGCCGCGGCCACTGCCGCGAAGAACGGGCCCGTCGCCGTTCGCACGATCGACGAGTTCATCGATCACTTCATCGCGCTGGGGCGCAAAGGCGTGGCGATCAATCGCTACAAGGGCCTTGGCGAAATGAATCCCGAAACGCTCTGGACGACGACCATGAACCCGGAGATCCGGACGCTGTTACAGGTTCGCGCCGAAGATCACACCGAAGCCGATTCGATGTTCACGACGCTGATGGGCGACCAGGTGGAGCCGCGCCGCAAGTTCATCGAAGACAACGCTCTCGAAGTGAAAAACCTGGATATCTAACTCCGAATGTCGACCGAGCAGCTTCGTACGCCCGTAAACATCGAAGACGAGATGAAACGCTCGTACCTGGATTACGCGATGAGCGTGATCATCGGGCGCGCGTTGCCGGACGTCCGCGACGGCCTCAAGCCGGCGCATCGTCGCGTTCTCTATGCGATGAGCCAGATGGGCCTGGCCTCGAACCGCGCCTATCGCAAGTGCGCGAAGGTGATCGGCGAGGTCATCGGCAACTACCATCCGCACGGCGATCAGCCGGCCTACGACACGCTGGTCCGCCTGGCGCAGGACTTCAACATGCGCAAGACCCTGGTCGACGGCCAGGGCAACTTCGGCTCGGTCGACGGCGATCCGCCGGCGGCCTACCGTTACACGGAAGCCAGGCTCGAGGCGCTCGCCGAAAGCCTGATGGAAGACCTCGACAAGAACACCGTCGACTACGTCCCGAACTTCGACGAAACGACGACGGAGCCGACGGTCTTCCCGGCGACGTATCCGAACCTGCTGGTCAACGGCTCGACGGGCATCGCCGTCGGCATGGCCACCAACATCCCGCCGCACAACCTCGGCGAGGTGATCGACGGCGTGATTTGGATCATCGAGAACACGCTGATGTCGACCGCGACGGCCTACACGCGCGATCAGAAGCTCAAGGAACTGATCAAGCTGATTCCCGGCCCCGACTTCCCGACCGGCGGCATGATTGTCGGCAAGCGCGGGATTCACGAGGCCTACGTGACCGGCCGCGGCTCGATCCAGGTCCGCGCGCGGACTGAGATCGAAACGACAAAGAAAGGCGATCGCCAGCAGATCATCGTCACCGAGATCCCGTACCAGCTGAACAAGACGCGGCTGCTCGAGCGCATCGCCGAACTGGTGCGCGAAAAAGAGATCGAAGGCATTTCCGATCTTCGCGACGAGTCCGATCGCGACGGCATGCGGATCGTCATCGAGCTCAAGCGCGGCGAAGTCGGCGAGGTGGTGCTGAACAACCTGTTCAAGCACACGCAGCTGCAGCAGTCGTTCGGCATCATCACGCTGGCGATCGTCGCCGGCCGTCCGAAAGTCCTCAGCCTGCTCGAGGTCGTCGAGCACTTCATCGATTTCCGCCGCGACGTGGTGCGCCGGCGCATCGAGTTCGAGCTGCGCAAGGCCGAGGCGCGCGCGCACATTCTCGAAGGGCTGAAGATCGCGCTCGACAATCTCGACGCGGTCATCAAGCTGATTCGCGCATCGAAGAACCCGCCGGAAGCGAAGCTGGGCCTGACGTCGAACTTCGGACTAACCGAGATCCAGGCGCAGGCGATTCTCGACATGCAGCTGCAGCGCCTCACCGGCCTGGAGCGGGACAAGATCCTCAGTGAGCTGGCGACGCTGCACGAGCTGATCGCCAGACTCAAGAACATCCTCGCCAACCAGCCGCTGCTGCTGAAGATCATCCTCGACGAGCTGCGCGCCGTGAAGGCGAAGTTCTCCGACCCGCGGCGCACGCAGCTGATTGAAGAAGAGGGCGAGCTGAGCATCGAGGATCTGATCACCGACGAAGACGTCGCGGTGACGGTCACCGACACCGGCTACATCAAGCGCACGCCGATCACGACGTATCGCACGCAGAACCGCGGCGGCAAGGGCCGCATCGGCATGCGCACGCGCGAAGAGGACGTCGTCAACCACCTGTTCGTGGCGTCGACGCACTCCTACATGATGATCTTCTCGGATCGCGGCCGCGCCTACTGGCTCAAGGTCCACGAGATCCCGGACGTCGGCGCCGATGGCAAGGGCAAGTCGATTGCGAACCTGGTGCAGATGGAATCCGGCGAGAAGCTCGCCGCCATGATCGCCGTCCAGGAGTTCGACGAGTCCCGCTTCATCGTCATGGGCACGCGCAAGGGCACGATCAAGAAGACCGAGCTGTCGGCGTTCGCCAACCCGCGCGCCGGCGGCATCATTGCCATGGGCATCGACGAGGGCGATGAAGTGATCGACGTGCAGTTGTCGGACGGCCAGAGCGAGATCTTCATCGGCACCAGGGACGGCAAGGCGATTCGTTTTGTCGAGGCGGATGTCCGGGCGATGGGCCGCACGGCCTACGGCGTCCGCGGCATCCAGCTCCGCGAGGGCGACGAAGTCGTCGCGATGCAGGTCGCCAAGCCGGGCGGCACGCTCCTGACGGTCACCGAAAAGGGCTACGCCAAGAACACGCTGCTCGACGAGTACCGCGTCACTGGCCGCGGCGGCCTGGGCGTGAAGAACGTCGAAGTGACCGACAAGAACGGCAAGGTCGTGGCCATCACCCAGATTCACGCCAACGAAGAGTTGCTGGTGATGACGGAGTGGGGCAAGATTCTGCGCACGCCCGCCCAGGAGATCCGCACGGTCGGCCGCGCCACGCAGGGCGTGAGGCTGATGGACCTCGAGGGCGAGGACAAGATCGTGTCGGTAGCGCTCGTCGAAGCGGCGGTAGCCGATGACATGCCGGCGAACGGCGAGACGCCGGATGGTTCGGGAGGACTGAAGTCCTCCCCTACGCCCGATTCGACAGATGACGACGGCGGCGAAACACCACAGTCGTAGGGGAGAACTTTAGTTCTCCCGGGGAGATACGCATGAGGAAGGTTGTCGCAGCAGCGCTCTTAATCATTCCGTCCGCGTTATTCGTGATCAGCTGCTCGCGTCCGCCCGAGCAGCAATTCCTCACGCAGTTTTTCCGAGCCGCCCGCGGGCGCGACCTGACGACGGCCGGCCGCATGTCGGCCGTGATGATCGATCCGCGCGAGCAGGGATCGGTCGAGGACTTCTCGATCGAGAACATCGGGCCCGAGACGCGATCGCCGCTCAATTTCAAACCGCTGTTCGAAGCCGAGCAGCAGGCGAAGGAAACGGAGAGGGCGTTCCTCAAGACGAAGATCGATTATCAAACCGCGAACATCAAGGCGATCGAAGAAGTCTTGAAGCTCGAGGCGCAGCCCGACGCGAAGTTCACCCCCGCCCAGCAGAAGGTGAAGGGCGAATGGGATACGTGGCGCCAGGGCATCGCCGAACATGCGCGCAAGACCGCGGCGGCGACGGCGGCGATCAAGAGAGCGACGGGCGTCGCGGAAGCCTCGCTGACACAGCCCGGTCAGCCCGCGCTCGATGCCAAGGTGTTCGAAGGCGAGACGATCAAAAAGGACGTCACGGTGAAAGCGTCGGTGAAATCGCCGCAGGGCGCGACGGCCGAGAAGACGCTGGTGATTACGATCGAGCGCGTCGCCGGCGGCGGCCGCGAAGGGCGGCCGATCATTACGAATATAACGGGTTTGTAGAGGCGCGTCTTGAGACGCGCCTGCGCAGGCGGGACTAAAGTCCCCCTCTACGCTGGCTGGAGTTTCGCGTAGCGGGCCCTCAATGTCTTTGATCCCACTGAAGCAAATTTGACGACGAGTTTTTGATCGTCTTCAAGGTCTTCGACACTCACCACGGTACCGACACCAAATTGCGCATGGCGAACGCGGGCGCCGGGACGTAGTCCTGGGGTTTGGTCCTCTTCTTCGTAGTGGAAGTTCTGCGTCGCGACCTTGGCGTCGGGATCTTCTGTCTTCCTCGACCCATATCCGCCGCGCCGGGCGTAGGGATTCGGGCGGTACTCCCACTGGCTGCGATTGAAACTCGATGAGGCTGCCGGGAAATCCTGCTCGATGAGATCCGCGGGGATCTCGTCGATGAATCTCGACGGCTCGGTGTTCTGGTACTCGCCGAAGACGCGACGACGCGCGGCGCTCGTCAACACGAGTTGCCGGCGTGCGCGGGTGATGCCGACGTAGCACAAGCGCCGTTCTTCTTCGAGCTCCGCTTCGTCGTCACGCGATCGCGAGTGCGGGAACAGGCCCTCTTCGAGGCCGGCGAGGATGACGGTCGGGAACTCGAGACCCTTCGCCGAATGCAGGGTCATCATCATCACCTTCGGATCCGTCTTGCCCTGCTCCTTATCAACATCCGACAGCAACGACAGGCGATCGACGAATCCGCCGAGCGAAGGCTCGGCTTCCCTCGTCTCGTATTCGTTGGCGGCCGAGACCAGTTCCATCAGGTTCTCGATGCGCCCTTCGGATTCCTCGCTCTTGTCTTCGCGAAGGTCACGCAGGTAGCCGGACTGATCCAGGACCTTGCCGAGCAACACGGAAACCGCTTCACGACGGGCGACATCCGCCAGGGTCACGATCAGGTCGCGAAAGGCCGCCAGCGAGGCGATCTGCCTTGACGACAACAACCGGCCGTCAACCGCCGCCACCAGCTTCGTCCAGAGTGAATCTTGCGCAAACGTCGCGGACAGACCGGCCAGCAGCGGCGGCAGATTCAGATCGACCTGCGACACATCGACCGCTTCGAGCGCGTCCATCACGCCCTTGCCGATTCCGCGCGCGGGGACGTTAATCACGCGCCTGAGCGCGATGTCGTCGTGCGGATTGAGAATCAGCTTCAAATACGACAGCGCGTCCTTGATTTCCCTGCGCTCGTAGAATCCGACGCCGCCGAGCACGACATACGCGATGCCGGCGGCCCGCAGCGAATCTTCAACGGCGCGCGACTGCGCGTTGGTGCGATAGAGCACCGCCGTCAGCGCCTTGTAATCCTCTTCGAGCGCCTTCCTGACGATGCGCGTGATGTATTCGGCTTCTTCGAGCTCGTCGGATCCGCGGAACAGGCGAATCTTGGCGCCGCCCTTCAGGTCGGTCCACAACGCCTTCTTCTTCCGGTTGCGGTTGTTGGCGATCACCGCCGACGCGGCATCGAGGATGACCTCGGTCGAGCGATAGTTCTGCTCGAGGCGCACGATCTGCGCATCGGAGAAATCCGTCTCGAAGTCCATGATGTTGCGCAGGTCGGCGCCGCGCCACTTGTAGATCGACTGATCGGGATCGCCGACGACGGCAAGATTGCGGTGCTTGCCGGCGATCTGCTTCACCAGCAGGTATTGCGGGCGATTGGTGTCCTGGTATTCGTCCACCATCACGTAGTGGAACTTGTGGGCGTAACGCTCGCGAACGGCGGGGTTCTGATCGAACAGCTCGACGGTCGCGAGCAGGAGATCGTCGAAGTCGAGCGCGCTGGCGTTCTTCAGCGCCTTGATGTAACCCTC
>Ga0310893_10000138_pt1 | contig 13091 bp, 8 predicted proteins | sample C0D2metaG_FD_203910 | JGI IMG/M metagenome (GOLD analysis project Ga0310893, IMG submission 203910) | Lab incubated soil microbial communities from West Virginia University Organic Research Farm, Morgantown, WV, United States - C0D2 | ecosystem: Environmental > Terrestrial > Soil > Agricultural... | reverse complement strand
TTGCGCTCGAGCAGGGCCGCGCCGTGCTTGCAGTTCCGGGCAATGTGCTCGGAGGGCGCAACTACGGCGCGCACGCCCTCCTGCGCGATGGTGCAAAGCTCGTCGAGTGTGCGGACGATATCTTGGAGGAGATAACTCCTGGGATTGGGGATTGGCGATCAGGGATTAGTGATGCGAAAGAACCCCGACGGCCTGTTCCTGCGTCTCAGGATCCAGTTGTCCGGTCGATGGACGAGGGCGATGCCTACGATCTCGACGAGATCGCGGAGCGCTCGGGCGTCGATCGCGTGAAGTTGCTGCCGCGGCTGCTCGAATTGGAGCTCGCGGGTGCGATCGGTCGCGTGGAGGGCGGTCGATTCGTACGATTTCGTCGGCCGTGCTAAGGTATTCCGAAAGGTCCCCATGGCAAAAGCGCTCGTCGTCGTTGAGTCACCGGCGAAGGCTAAGACAATCAACAAGTATCTCGGACGCGAGTACACGGTGCTGGCGTCGATGGGACACGTTCGCGATCTGCCGAAGAGCAAGCTCGGCGTAGACGTCGACGAAGGCTTTGCGCCGGTGTACGAACCGATCGCCGCTCGAAAGAAAGTGATCGCCGAGCTGAAGAGCGCGGCTAAGGATGCGACCGACATCTACATCGCGACCGACCCCGATCGCGAAGGCGAAGCCATCGGCTGGCATCTCGCCGAAGAGCTCGGCACGAAGAAGAAGAAGATCCACCGCCTCATGTTCAACGAGATCACGAAAAAGGCGGTACAGGAAGCGATGAACCATCCGGGCAAGATCGACATGAAGATGGTCGACGCGCAGCAGGCGCGCCGCGTGCTCGATCGCCTCGTGGGCTACAAGATCAGCCCCATCCTCTGGGACAAAGTGCGCCGTGGCCTGAGCGCGGGGCGCGTCCAGTCCGTGGCGTTGAAGCTGATCTGCGATCGCGAGCAGGAGATCTCGCGATTTGTGCCGGAGGAGTACTGGCACCTGTTTGCCTCGCTCGCCGGTCCCGTGCCGCCCGAGTTCGAGGCCAAGCTGGTCAAGCACCGCGACGAGAACATCAAGATTGGCGACGAAGCGCGGTCGAAAGACGTGTTGCGCGATCTCGAAGGCGCCTCGTGGGTCGTCTCTTCGGTGGCCACGAAAGAGCGCAAGCGCAACGCCGCGCCTCCATTCATTACCAGCAAGCTGCAGCAGACCGCGCGCTACCCGGTGAAGCGCACGATGCAGATTGCCCAGCAGCTGTACGAGGGCATCGAGCTTCCGGGGCTGGGGGTCGAGGGCCCGGTCGGCCTCATTACTTATATGCGTACCGATTCGACCCGGGTGTCCGAGGATGCGTTGACCGCCGTGCGGGCGCATATCGGCGAGGCCTTCGGGGCCGAGTACGTCCCAGAAAAGCCCAATTTTTTCAAGGCCAAGGCCGATGCCCAGGACGCACACGAAGCGATCCGGCCCACGTCGATGGAGTACGACCCGGAAAAAGTCAGGCCGTTCCTGACGGCGGAGCAGTACTCGATTTACCGCCTCATCTGGAACCGGTTCGTGGCGTCGCAGATGCCGCCGGCGACCTTCGACGAAACGATCGTCGACATCACAGCAGGTGAGTACGTATTCCGCGTCAAGGGCACGGTGCCGAAGTTCCCAGGCTGGCAGGCGGCCTACGGCATGCAGACGTCGGCCGAGGACAAGCCCGAAACAGAGAAGGACAAGGACGACGACGAGAGCGCGTCGGGTGTCCTGCCTCCGCTCGCCGAAGGCGACAAGCTCGAGCTGAGGACGCTCCGTCCCGAGCAGAAGTTCACGCAGCCGCCGCCGCGATTTACCGAGGCGACGCTCGTGAAAGAGCTCGAAGAGAACGGCATCGGCCGGCCCAGCACGTACGCGTCGATCATCGGTGTGCTGCAGGACCGCGAGTACGCGAACAAGGTGGAAGGGAAGTTCAAGCCGACCGCGCTCGGCCTGATCATCACCGATCTGCTCATCAAGAGCTTCGACGACATTCTCGACGTCGAGTACACGCGCAGCCTCGAGGAAGATCTCGATCGCATCGAGCAGGGGAAAGCCGACTACAAGGGCACCCTGACCAGCTTTTACAAGAAGTTCAAGAAAGACCTCGCCAAAGCCGGCAAGGAAATGCAGAACCTCAAGGAAGGCATCAAGACCGAGGAAATCTGCGATCGCTGCGGCAAGGGCATGGTCATCAAGGTCGGCAAGTTCGGACCGTTCGTCGCGTGCAGCGGCTATCCCGACTGTACCAATACGCGCGAGCTCGAGAAGAGCGAGCCCAATGCGGACGTCGACGAAACGCAGGACGAGACGTGCGAGAACTGCGGCAAACCGATGGTCGTCAAGCGCGGCCGGTTCGGCCAGTTCCTCGCGTGCACCGGCTATCCCGAATGCAAGACGACGAGGAAGATCATTTCGGCCGGCGGCGCGATGAAGGCCGCCAAGCCCGACCAGATTCTGGACGAGAAGTGCCCGAAGTGCCAGTCGAACCTCGTCATCAAGCAGGGGCGTTTCGGCGAGTTCACCGCGTGCACGAACTATCCCAACTGCAAGTACGTCAAGATGAAGGCCACGGGCGTTCCCTGCCCGAAGGACGCTGGCGACATCGTCGAGCGAAAGTCGCGACGCGGCAAGGTCTTCTACGGGTGCGCCAACTACCCCGACTGCGACTTCACGCTCTGGAAGAAACCGATTGCCGAAGCGTGCCCCGACTGCGGCACGCCGTTCCTGCTCGAGAAGATCACGAAGAAGGCGGGGCGGCAGCTCGTTTGCAGCAAAGACGATTGCTCGTTCGTGAAGGACGCGCCGCTCGAAGAGGCGGTACCTGCCTAGGGTCCACATCATTGGCGGTGGCCTGGCCGGCTGTGAGGCTGCCTGGCAGGCGGCCGCACGCGGGGTGTCCGTCACCATCCACGAAATGCGCCCAGTGCGGCCGACCGAGGTCCACAAGACCGACCGGCTCGCCGAGCTCGTCTGCAGCAACTCGTTCCGGGGAGACAAACTGGACAATGCCGTCGGGCTCCTGAAAGAGGAGATGCGCCGGCTCGACTCGCTCGTCATGCACGCCGCCGAGATCGCGCGCGTGCCGGCGGGAGCCGCGCTGGCCGTCGATCGCGATCTCTTCGCGCGGTCGGTGACGCAGGCTGTCCACGAACATCCGCTGATCACGCTGTCGCGGGAGGAGATGACGTCGATTCCCGCCGCCACGTTGGAATCACCTGTCATCATCGCGACAGGTCCGCTGACGTCGCCGGCGTTGTCGGCGGCCATCGTGAGCCTGGTCGGCAGCGAGCATCTGTATTTCTACGACGCGATCAGCCCGATCGTCCTGGCCGAGACGATCGACATGAAGAAGGTATTTCGTGCCTCGCGCTGGAATAGATCGTCCATCGTCAATCGTCCATCGTCGATCGTCGAAGGCGGCAAGACGTGCGGAATTGACGATGGGGCAGGCGACTATCTGAACTGTCCGATGACCGCAGACGAGTATCGCGCGTTTTACGCGGCGCTCACGACGGCCGAATCGGCGACCGTGCACGATTTCGACAAGGAGAAATTCTTCGAAGGCTGCCTGCCCATCGAAGTGATGGCGCATCGTGGAGAAGACACGCTGCGCTTCGGGCCGATGAAGCCCGTCGGGCTCACCGACCCCCGCACCGGCCGGCAACCGTACGCCGCCGTGCAGCTGCGCCAGGACAATCTGGCCGGCGACCACTACAGCCTGGTGGGCTTTCAGACGCAGCTGAAGTGGGGAGAGCAGGCCAGGGTGCTGCACATGATTCCCGGTCTCGAGCACGCGGAGTTCGTGCGGTTCGGTATGGTGCACCGCAACACCTACATCAACGGGCCGACCGTCCTGCACGAGACGTGGCAGACGAGAAAGAACCCCTTCCTGTTTTTTGCCGGGCAGATTTCCGGCGTCGAAGGCTACGTCGAGTCGGCCGCCTCGGGCCTTCTTGCCGGCTCGAACGCAGCGGCGCTGACGCGCGGTGAGAATTTGCGGGTGCCCCCGCGTACGACCGCCATCGGTGCGCTCGCCTTCTACGTGTCTCACGCGAACCCGCACGACTATCAGCCGACCAACATCACCTTCGGTATCATGGAGCCGCCGGCCGCGCACATTCGCGACAAGCAGAAGCGGAAACTGGCGATTTCCGAGCGTGCGCTCCAGGACCTCGAGGAGTTTCGACTCAGAGGTGCAGAGACGCCAGGGCTGGTTTCTGAAGGCGGCTCCCGGTAACGCAAGGTGGTAGCGGAGGGGTAGTGCTGGGCTTCAGCCCAGCCCACGGACAACGGTAGTGCTGGGCTTCAGCCCAGCCCCGGCCAGCGGTGGCGCAGGGCTTTAGCCCTGCCAAGATATGCGAGACACCCTCAAAGACTTCCTTCAACACCTGCGTCGCCGCGACGTATCGGCGCACACGCTCGCGGCGTACGAAAACGACGTGGCGACCTTTCTCGGTCACACCGCGCGCATCAGGCAGAAACGCGTCGACGCGCTGACGCCGTCAGACGTCGACGCGTTCGCCATTCGGGCGTTCCTCGGCGAGCTGCACAAGCAGCGCATCTCGGCCTCGTCGTCGGCGCGAAAGCTGTCGGCGATCCGGACGTTCGTGAAGTTCCTCAGGCGCGAAGACCTCATCGAGGACGATCCGGCGACGCTCGTCGCGTCGCCGAAGATCCCCGAGACGATTCCCGCCCATCTGACCGTCGGAGAGATGACCCGGTTGCTCGAGATGCCGGATTCGTCGTTGCCCCTCGGACGGCGCGACCGCGCCATCCTCGAGCTGTTCTACGCATCCGGCCTTCGCCTCAGCGAGCTCGTGGGCCTCGACATGGAAGACGTGAATCTGTCTGGGCGAATGGTGCGAGTCATGGGCAAGGGCCGCAAGCAGCGGCTGGTGCCGTTCAACACCAGCACGGCCGATGCGATTCGCGCATATTTGAAGGATAGGGCCGTGGCCCCCCGGGCCAGGAGTCCGAAGCCCGACGCCCGAAGCCGGGAGCGTCGCGGAGCGCGCGCTCCTTTGTTCCTCAACTACCGCGGCGAGCGCTTGTCGGCGCGAAGCGTCGATCGTCTGGTCCGCCGCTACGTCGCCGAGTGCGGCGCGAAGTTCGGCATCAGCCCGCACGCGCTGCGGCATTCGTTCGCCACGCACCTGCTCGCCAACGGCGCCGATCTCCGAGCGATTCAAGAGCTGCTGGGCCATGCCCGTCTCAGCACGACCCAGCGGTATACGCACGTCAACGCGCAGCAGTTGATTGACGTCTACAAGAAATCTCATCCACGCGCGTAGACGCGCGCGTCGAAATCTCGTCCTGTCCATCGATCCGAAAGACGCCGCTACCGAATGACCGGGCTTTTCCAGACCCGAAGCAGCAGCTCTTTGAGCTGGGCGAAGTGCTTGGGGCCGAGCTCAGCGCTCCACTCGTGCTCGATGTCGCGAAGGATCTCGTGGAACTGCGTAAAGGCGGCGCGTCCGCGCTTGGTCAGGCGGACAATTCGCGCACCACCTTGCTCAGGCAGGTCGGACCGGATCACATACCCGACAGCTCAAGGCTCGGGAAGCTTCGGTCTCTGTTGGTCTGCGGCCTGCATATCCTGTCGACGATCAGTGCCGCAAATGGAGAACCGGGATTGGCCGTTCAATACGCCACGGAAATTATCGAGCTCGAGCCGTTCCAGGAAACCGGTTACCGGCATCTGATGCAGACGCACGCGCAGATGGGCAATCGCGGCGAAGCATTGCGCGTCTTCGGCAAGTGCCGCGAGTTGGGTGCGTTGAGTGCGGTGGGTGCGAGGGGTGCGTTGGGTGCGAGGGGTGCGTTGGGTGCGAGGGGTGCGGTGGGTGCGAGAGGTGCGAGAAAAGAAGGGCGACGGCTGTGTTCAACCGTCGCCCGGGACTTGCGACTAGACTTTCGCCTGACGACTTTCGACTTGCGCCTTCCGACTAACTCGCCGCGGCCACCATCGGTCTCCGCCCGCGCGGGAACTCGATGCCGAGCGTCTTGATCTTGTAGTTCATCACGCGCGGGCTGATGCCGAGCAGCTCCGCCGCGTCCTTCTGCACCCAGTTCGACATCTTCAAGGCTTCCATCAGCGCGCTCCGCTCGATTTCCTCGAGCGGCACGCCCGACGGCGGAATCTTCACGAGCGCCGATGCCTCGCGCGTGTTTGACACGCCCGCGGTCGCCGCTTCGCCCAGGCGGAGATCTTCCGACGTGATGAACTGCCCTTCGGTCATCAGAATCGCCCGCTCCACCGAGTTCTCGAGCTCGCGGATGTTGCCGGGCCAGTTGTAGCGCAGCAGCATCTTCTGCGCCTCAGGATCGATCCCATCGATCTTCTTCTTCAGCTCGCCGGCGAACTTCTTCACGAAGAACATCGCGAGCGCGATGATGTCTTCCTTGCGCTCGCGCAGCGGCGGCATCTCCACCGAGACGACGTTCAGCCGGTAGTAGAGGTCTTCGCGGAACGCTCCCGACGCCACCATCACGGACAGATCGCGGTTGGTCGCCGCGACGAGCCGCACGTCCACCTTCTGCGTGCGCGTGCCGCCGAGGCGTTCGAACTCGTGCTCCTGCAGCACGCGCAGGATCTTCGCCTGAATCGCCGCGCTCATGTCGCCGACTTCGTCGAGGAAGAGGCTTCCGCCGTCGGCCTGTTCGAAGCGACCGATGCGCTGCCGGTCGGCGCCCGTGAACGCGCCCTTCTCGTGTCCGAACAACTCCGATTCGAGCAGCGTCTCGGGAAGCGCCGCGCAGTTCACCTTGACGAAATTCCGCGACGCGCGCAGCGAGTTGTGATGGATCGCGCCTGCGATCAGCTCCTTGCCGGTGCCCGTCTCGCCGCGAATCAGCACGGTCGTGTTGCTCTTGGCCACCTTCTTCACGACGCCGAGCACCCGCTTGAGCGGATCGCTCTGGCCGACGATGCGATCGAAATCGTAGATGTCGTTCTGGGTATGCCGCAGATAGTCGAGTTCGTGGCGCATGCGCCGCATCTCGAGCGCCTTCTCGATCTTCACTTCCATTTCTTCGATCTCGAAGGGCTTCTGCACGTAGTCGAATGCGCCGCTTTTCATGGCTTCCACGGCCGTATGCACCGATCCGAAGGCGGTCATCAGGATCACGGCGGTCGAGGGATGGAGCGTCTTGGTGGTGCGGAGCACGTCGAGGCCGTCGCTGCCGCCCATCTTGAGATCGCTCAGCACGACGTCGAAATGCCCGTCGTGAAGCCGCTCGATCGCCTGGTTGCCATTCGGAGCTTCTTCCACTTCATGATTGGCGGCCGTCAGCGCCCGAGCGAGCCCGCGACGGAGCGCATCGTGATCGTCAGCAATGAGAATGCGACCCATAATTCTCCTAATCGTCCGTGGAAGTCCGTACCGGCACCGCGCGTGGCACGAACCAGTCGTTGGCTCCCGACACCGGGAGCGTCACCCGGAAGCACGTGCCGTGCGGCCCGGTCTGGATGTCGATGCGCCCATCGTGCGCGTCGACGACCTTGCGGACAATCGCCAGCCCGAGCCCCGATCCCTGAGGCTTGGTCGTGAAAAACGCGTTGAAAATCCGGTCGCGCAGCTCGCGCGGCACCCCCGGCCCGTCGTCGGTGACTTCGACGATGACCGACCGTGTGGCGAGCGCGTCTCCGATCGGCATGTGTCCGTCTTCCTCGAGCACGCCTTCGTGCGCGGTGATTTCAACCGTCCCCCGGCCTTCGAGCGCCTCGAACGCGTTGATCAGCAGGTTGGTGAACAACTGGCAGAGCTGATGATGGTCGCCCTGGATGGGCGGCAGCCCGCTGTCGACGTTGATCACGAGCCTGATGTGGCGGCGCGGAATCTTGGTGTCGGCCAGCGTGATCGACGCCTGGATCACGTCGGCGAGCGCCGTGTGTTCGACCTGCAGCCGGATGGGCCGGACGAACTCGAGCGCCTCGTGCACGATCTGGTTGGCCATCTTCGCTTCGCTGATGATGTCATTCAACAGCGACTGCGCGTCGGGCGACTCGGCCACCGCCGCCTGGCGCTTGAGGAGACCGGCCATGACCTCGATGCCCGCCAACGGGTTCTTCACTTCGTGTGCGATGGCGGCCGCCATTTCGCCCAGCGCCACGAGGCGGTCGCGCAGCCGTTCGCGTTCCTCGAGCTGCTCGACCTTGGTCAGGTCCTTGAAAAACAGCGCGACGCCGGTCGAGCGTCCGCGCTCGTCGCGGACGTGCGAGAGCGTGTACCCGATCACCTTGCCCGTCGTCTTCAGGCGCAGTTCGGCGCGATTGGGCAGGTGGCTCAGCTCGAACGCGCTGTGCAGCACCCGCACGATGTCGGGATGTTTGGCCAGCACGACCGAAAAGTGGCGCCCGACCGCGCTCTGCGACCGCTTGAGCTGGAAGATCCGCAGGGCTTCGGCGTTGATCTCCGCGACCTTCCCATCGCGCGTGATGGCCAGCACGCCGTTGCGCATGCCGGCGACGAGCCGACGGAAAAACCGGTCGGACTCGCGGCGCTGGCGCCCTTGCCCGGTTGAGGCAGTCCGCTGGCGAGGCCGCCGGCGGCTCGTTGGTGGCATCAGGGGCTCAATCGCGAACAGCAGTTTGGCGAACTGCGGGTTCTCCATGGGTTGATCAAGGCACGTGAGGGGCAAACGCCGTGCCCGGCGCGCATCGCCAAAAATGCGTCTAAACCCTTGAAATGTAAGGCTTCGCGTGCAACTTTTCGACCCGTCAATTACATTATCGTCATCTGTGGGGCGGTACTGTAACCAGAAACTGGAATCTGGAAACTAGAATCTGGAATCTGGCGTATCTGGAATCCGAAATCTGGCAGCCCAGATTCGAGATTTCAGATTTCAGATTCTAGATCTCAGATTTCTGAAGCTCTTCCCATTGATGCATCAGGTCGCCGAGCTCCCACATGAGCGCCTGGTGGCGATCGATGACCGGCTGGGCCTGGTCGCGGTTGTCGTAGAACCCGGGAGCTGACATGGCGGCCTCGATGTCTCTCATGGCCTGCTCGCGCTCGGCGATGCGCGTCTCGAGATCGGCAATCTGCGACTGCAGCTTCTTCGCTGCCTGATCGCGTTTTTTCTGTTCCGACCCGGCGCGTTTCCGAGCTTCGTGATCGCTTTTGCCATTGCGGTCCGGACTGTCTGCTTTTGCTGCAGTTCCAGGAGAGCGGCCCGGGGCACCCGCCTTCGCGCCGGATTCCATGTCGCGTTGGCGCAATCCACCCTTCGGGCGCGCCGGGCCCGCCTTCGGGCTTGATTCCGCCCCGCTTCGGTGCGCCGGGCCCGACGAGCGCGCTGAACCTGTCGAACCTCCCGAACCCGACGAACCCGACGAACCCCTGTGTTCGTTACTCCACAAGAACTCCGTGTAGGTGCCAGGGAACACGATCGCCTCTCCGTGTCCAATCTCGATGATCTTGGTCGCCAGCTTCTCGACGAAGTAGCGATCGTGCGAGACGAACACGAGCGTGCCGCCGTAGTCGTTCAGCGCTTCGAGGAGGATATCCTTCGAGTCGAGATCGAGATGGTTCGTCGGCTCGTCCAGGAGCAGCGTGTTCGACGGCCGCAGCAGCATGCGTGCGACGGCCAGCCGCGTGCGCTCGCCGCCCGACAGCACGCCCGCCTTCTTGTAGATGTCGTCGCCCGAGAACAGGAAGCCCCCGAGAATGTTGCGGATGGCCGGCACCATGTTCATCGGCGAACCCGAGACGAGGGTTTCGTACACCGTCAACTTCGGCTCCAGCCTGACCGCTTCGTCCTGTGCGAAGTACTGCATGACGACCTGGTGACCGTCGTGCCGCGTGCCCTGGTCGGGCGCCTCCACGCCCGAGAGCATCCGCATCATCGTGCTCTTGCCGGCGCCGTTCGGTCCGACGAGCGCGATGCGGTCGCCGCGCTCGATGAGCAGGTTGAGCTTGGAAAAAATCACCTTCTCGCCGTACGCCTTGCGTACGTCGTGCAGCTCGACGACCGAGCGCCCGCTCTTTGCGCAGACCGGGAAGGTGAAGTGAATGCGCTTGCGCTCGGGCGGCGCCTCGATGGGCACCACTTTCTCGAGCATCTTGATGCGGCTCTGCACCTGCGCGGCCTTGGTCGCCTGATAGCGGAAGCGATCGATGAACATCTTCACGCGCGCGATCTCTTCGTCCTGCTCGTGCTTGGCCTTGCGAAGCGCGTCCATGCGCGCGTCGCGTTCGGCGATGTAATGCGTGTAGGTGCCGGGGTAGTCGGTCAGCTTGCGAAGGTTCAAGTCGGTGATGCGGGTGACGACGGCGTCGAGGAAGAACCGATCGTGCGAGACGAGAATCACTGCGTGGGGGTACGCCGACAGATACTCCTCGAGCCAGTTACGGGCTTCGAGATCGAGATGGTTGGTCGGCTCGTCGAGCAGGAGCAGCGTCGGCCGACCCAGAAGCAGCTTGGCGAGCGCGAGCCGCATCTGCCACCCGCCCGACAGCGAATCGGTCGGTTGCCCGAACGTGTCGTCGGTGAAGCCGAGACCGCGCAGAACCGTGGCGACCTTCAGGTCGATGTTGTAGCCCTCGCCGATGCGAAATCGATCCTGGAGCGCGCTGTAGCGCTCGAGCATCGCGTCGTGCTCGTCCGCGGCGACCGTCGCGTCGCCGAGACGCTCCTCGATGGCGTGCATCTCGCGCTTCACCTCGAGCAGTCCCGCGAATGCCGAGCTCGCCTCGTCGAGAATCGTACGGCCCGTGTGCGACAAGCCGTCCTGCGGCAGGTAGCCCACTGTCAACGCCGATGGCTTGACGATGCCGCCCGTGTCGGGCTCGTCGAAACCCGCCATCATCTTTAACAACGTGGTTTTGCCCGCGCCGTTCGGACCGCACAGCCCGACCCGCTCACCCTCGTCGATCTGCCACGTGATGTCCTCGAACAGCACGCGCTCGCCGAATGATTTGCTGATGTTGGAAAGCTGTAACACTACTTAACTAGGGATTAGGGATTGGGGATTAGGGATGGGATTAGCCGGGTTCCCCAATGGCTTTCGCAGCCGCAGCCAGCACCTGCGGAACGCGAAACGGTTTCGTCAGATAGCCAGACACGCCGAGATTGACCGCTTCGATGGCGGCGGTCTCGGTGGAATAGCCAGTAATGATAATCACCGGGAGACTGGTCTTGAGACGTTTCGCTTCGCGAATGACGCTCAGCCCGTCGATGCCCGGCATCTTCAGGTCGGCAATCAACAGGTCGTAGGGATACAGCCGCAGCCGCTCGAGCGCCGATCGCCCATCAGAGGCGGTGTCGACGTCGTACTCCGCGAGCGCCAGCGTTTTCGCCAGCAGGTCGCGGATGCTGGACTCGTCGTCCACGACGAGAATGCGCGGGCGCTCGGCACCCTGGCGCGGGGCCGCTGCGGGCGTCTCGGCAGCAGCCGTCGCTGCGCGCGACCCGCCACGGGGCCGCTGGCTGTCGAGCCATGCGTCGATGTCGCGCTTGCGGAAGCGCCATTGGCGCCCGACCCGCACAGCCGGAATCTTGCCGGCCTTGATCAGCCGGTACACCGTCCGCAAATTGACCTGGAGGTACTCAAGCACCTCTTCGGTCGTTAAGAATGTTTCGTCCATTAGTTGGTCGCGCCCCTCGACTTCGCTCGGGGCCCGCCGCCTCGCTCCGCGGCAACAATCTTAGTCGCGTTCAACTGGGAGGCGCACCGTGAACACGGCGCCGCCGTTGGGATGATTCGATGCCGTGATCTGTCCACCGTGCTCTTGAATGATGCCATAGGTTATCGCGAGTCCGAGGCCGGTGCCTTGTCCCACTTCTTTTGTCGTGTAAAACGGCTCGAACAGCCGCGGCATGGCCTCGGGCGGAATCCCCGGACCGGTATCCCGGATGCGCACCACGACCTGCCGCTGGCCGTCCTCCTCGACAAGCGCCGTGTGCGACTCGATACGCCCGCCGCTACCGACGGCCTGCTCGGCGTTGAGCACGATGTTCAGCAGCGCCTGCTGAATCAGAAGCGGGTCGGCTTTGACCCGCGGCAACCCTTCCTCGTGGCGCCGCACGACCTCGATGCCCGCCGCGCGGAACGCCGACGCGCGCAGCGCGAGCACCCGCGAGAGCGCCGCGTTGACGCTGGTTCTTCGCCGCACCAGCCGTCCCGAGCCCGCAAACACCAGCAGATTGCGCACGATCTTCGCCGCGCGGTCGGCTTCGCGATAAACCAACTGCATGTCGCGGCGAAGCGCTTTCGGAAACGCACCGGTCGTGCGCAGCAGCTCCAGGTGGCCGAGCACGCCTTGCAGCGGGTTGTTCAGCTCGTGCGCGATGCCGGCCACGAACTGGCCGAGCGCGGCGAGCTTCTCCGACTGCACGAGGCGGTTGCGCAATTCGGCGCGCTCGGCTTCGAGTTGCGCTTGCGGCGTGACATCGCGCGCCACCAGGACGATGCCCATCGGCTCTCGTTCTTCCCCGACGAGCGGCGTCACGGTGACATGGAAGATGCCCCGGAGCTCGCTGTCATCGACTTCGCCGTCGACCAGGCCCTCCGAGTCCTTCGCGCGCGCGATCTGCTCGTTGATTTTCGCGCCGACGATGTCCGCAAGCCGGTGGTCGATCAATTCCTGTTTCGGGCGTCCGATGCGATCGAGAAACGCCCGGTTCACGTGAACGAGCCGGCCTTCTTCGTCGGCCACCACGACGAAATCGGTCAGCGAGTTGAAGGTGTTCTCGAGCTCGCGCCGCGAGCGCAGCACGGCATCGAGCAGCAGGACGTTTTCGATCGCGCTCGACAGCCGGCGGCCCAGCTCGTCAGCGCGTTCGACCACCTCCATCTGCTCGCCGGGCTCGATGCGCACTTCTTCGAGCACCAGCGTGCCGAGCGCGCGCCGTTTGCCTTTCAACGGAATCGTCACCAGCGCTGTGTAACTGCCCGCGCCATCGCCGCCCCCCGAAAACAGCTCGGCCCGCTCCCCGCGCAGGGCTCGCGCCGCGGGCGAGAGCGGATCTGAGATCGGGATTCGCCGTTCCTGCGCCATGTACACGACGTCGGACGAGGCCGACAGCACGACCATGCGCGCGCGCCTGTCGTGCAGCCACACCGACGTGCGGTCGGCACCGAACAC
>Ga0310893_10000135_pt1 | contig 13194 bp, 13 predicted proteins | sample C0D2metaG_FD_203910 | JGI IMG/M metagenome (GOLD analysis project Ga0310893, IMG submission 203910) | Lab incubated soil microbial communities from West Virginia University Organic Research Farm, Morgantown, WV, United States - C0D2 | ecosystem: Environmental > Terrestrial > Soil > Agricultural... | reverse complement strand
CCGTCGATTCTTCCGTCGGCGTCGGCGGCGAAGTTGTGGCACGACGAGCGGTGAAACGGCCTACCATGTTAGCCTACCATCGGGAGCTTGAGTTTTTTCAGGAAGGGCACGGACGAGCTGTCGCCGGTTGATTTCGACGGCGAATCCAGCACGAGTTTCTTGAGCTCAGCGGTGATCTTGTTGCCGGGCTTGACCTCGTCGAGCGGAACGCCGCGGTCGATCGCCTCCCGAACAAGCGCGTAGTCGTTGGGAATTGCGCTCAGGAAAGCGTCGCCAAGCGTCTGCGCAAGGTCGCCGCGGCGCAGACCGGAGTCGAACACTTTCTGGGCGAAACGGTTGACAACTACCTGCGGGTTTGGTCCCTCGCCCAGACGCTCTCTGATCGCCGCCACAAGTTGCTTGGCGTGGCGCAGGCCTGGAACGGTGGTTTCGCTGATGATGAACAACTTGTTCGAGCCGAGCAGAACGCTGTCGGTCCACGAGAACCATGTGCGCGGCATGTCGAAAACGACGTATTCGAAATTGGTGGATACGAGGTCGAGCAGTCGCGTTACGACGTCGGGATCGAACGAACGCATCTCGGCAGGCCGGTTCGGCGCGGCAACGACCGCGAGACCGGACGCATGATACGAGAGCATCACTTCCAGCAACTGCCGATCGAGACGATCCGGACGCGGCTCGATTTCCGCGAGGTTTAGACGCGGCTCAAGATCGAGATAATCAGCGACCGAGCCATGTTGAAAGTCGAGGTCGACGAGGCAGGTCGAGGGCTTCACGCGCGGGCCACCGCTGTTAAGCAGGATCATCGCCGTCTGCACGGCAAGTGTCGTCACTCCGGCACCGCCGACTGCAGGCAGAAATGTGTAGATCTTGGCTTCGGTCGGTTCTACACCGCCGCCGGCACCCTTGGACACGCGTGCACAGGCGCGGACCAGATCGATCGGCTCAACCGGCTTGACCAGAAAGTCCGCAACGCGCATCTGCAGCAGGATCCGCGCGACGTTTTCGTCGAACGTCTGGGTTACCGCGATGACCGGCGGCCAATTGCCGATCCGTGCCATCAGCCGCGCAAGCGCGGCCATTTCTTCCGCGCGGCCGGCATCGAAATCGAGCACGACGACGGTCGCATCGGATACTTCGAGCGTATCACCTTGCTCGGCGAGACGGCCGGAAACGACCGAAAGCTCGATTGCCGACGATGCGGCAAAGGTTGAACGCACTGAACTGTCGAACTCCGCGTCGGCGGTAAGAACCGCCACGCGGGTCCGATTCATGTTGGCGTTGCGTCCAATCCGCATAACACGACCGAAGACTTGCTTACTTCACAGGTGCCGCCGCCGCCGTCGTGGCAGGCCCAACCGGACCTGGGCCCGGGGCGGTAGGTGCGGCATCCTGATACGTGCTGGATGTGCCGATACCGCGCGGCGTGGTGACCTTGTTGTTGCGGTAACGTTCGAACGCGCTTTCAATCCTCACACCGTTGAAAGCGATATTGCGGTTGGCGCTCGCGCGCGGCCACGGATCGACCATGTGCGTCACAATGTTCGTTGCGACGGCATTGCCGCCAGACTTGGCAATGGTGTCGCGGCGATCAAGATACTCCGAGCAGCCGCAAAGAACGGCAAGCACGGTGGCAAGCGCGAGCATGCGCATCGCTTTACTGAATGACCGCATTGGATTCCCCCTTCGGCAGATCGAGCATGTGACCAGTGAACGGATTGTCCGCGGCGACCGCGATACGGGCCGTCTTCGGCGTCAGGTCTTTTGCCAGTTCTCGCGTGACTTCGGTCTTCCCGAGCAGGAAGAAGTCGACGTCATTCGGCGGCAACGTGTCGTCGGTCGGCGCCTTGATCTCGTCGCCAGGCCGCGCCGGACGCACAATGTGCGGCGTGACAATGATGACGAGGTCCGTCTCGTTCTTCTGGTACGACTTGCTCGAGAACAAGGCGCCGAGCACCGGGACGCTGCCAAGCCAAGGCAGCTGCTCGATCGCGTTCTTTCCATCGCTTTGCAGCAGCCCACCGATCACAAAGCTCTGGCCGTCGCGCAACTCCACCGTCGTCGAAGCGCGGCGCACGATCAGCGCAGGCACCGAGATGCCATTACTGACGGTCACCGTATGAGTCGTGTCGATCTGGCTGACTTCCGGCTCGATGCGCATGTTGACCAGGCCTTGGCCGAGCACAGTCGGTGTAAAGGCAAGGCCGACACCGTATTTCTTGTAGTCAACGGTGACGCTGCCGAACGACCCGGAGACCGGAATCGGGTATTCGCCGCCCGCCAGAAAGCTTGCGGTATCACCCGAGAGCGCCACCAGGTTGGGCTCGGCAAGGCTGCGCGCGATGCCTTTCTGCTCGAGCGCATTGATCATCACGTCGGTAGTGGCGCCACCCGACACAATGCGGCCAACAAGGAAGCCAAACGGCGACGCGTTCGAAAGGACGCCCGCGGCTGCCTCACCGGCGATTGTGGCCGCCGTCAGGGGCAAATTGTTCGACGCAACCCGGTTGCCGATGTTGGTAATGGTGCTTTCGCCAAAGCGATTCCACTGAACGCCCAACTCCCGGCCAGCCGTGCGGGAAATTTCGATAAACCGCACTTCAAGCAGCACCTGCTGCGGCGACATCACCGAGACTGAATTGATGACCCCAGGCCCAAACTGACGCGCGATGGTCACGGCCTTATCGAGTGTCGCTGCGTCGGGGGCTTCGCCCGACAGCATGATTCGTCCGTTGACCGTCGAAGCCTGAATTTGCGAGCCGGGGAAACGCCGACGCAGCTCGTTGGTCAGCCGCGTGATGTCGTAGGACACTTCCACATCAAAAATGCCGACCAGCTTCTTGCCCTCGGCATAGACGGATACGCGAGTGGTGCCGATTTTCTTGCCAAGGATCGACAACGCGCGATCAGTCAGCGGATTGACGTCAGCGACGTCCGGATCGCCGACGACAACGTCGACAAAACTGGTATCGGTCCGCACGTCCTCCGACTTGCCGATCGGCACGGTCACCATGACGGTGCGATTGTTGCCGCTGATCTGGATCGACTTGCCCTGCGCGTAGGCGTCGCCGATCATGCCCAGGATAGACACGGCCAGCGCGATCGCCAGAGCGATCACAAGATCTCGCAGCCAGTTGCCATGCTTCTTGGCCCTGTCCACGGTACGCCAGCTGAAGCCGGCATTCGTCTCATTATGTTTGTTCACGACACACTCCCCACCCCTTGATTGATCCGAAGCCCGGACTTACCAGGCCACGCTCCTCCGCTCCGTCTCAGCCGAGACCCCATGACGTCCTTCAGCCGGGACGGTGTATTCCTGCTTCGCAGCCGGGCGCGTAACGACCACCGTGGTCGTAGTCCCCTTGTCAGCGACCGGTTCGTTGGTCGACAGATCCTCGAGCGTGACCTTGCGCGTGCGCACTTCGGCGGTTTCGCCGGCCTTGCGCAGCAGCAGAGAAAGGCTGCCTACAGAGGATGCGAGCCACAATTTCTGGGCGTCGACCGTATCGACTTCCAGTGTCACCGATTTGGCGACGGCGGCTTTCTGCGCACGCTCGTCGGCGGTCTGATCGACGGCGAGCACGCGCGTGTTCTGCAGAACGACTTGAGTCGTAGCCGACCCCTTGTCGATCTGGCGTGTGAGAACAACGTCGACGTGGTCGCCCGGCAGCACAAAGCCGCCGACGCCCTCGACGTCGTTGACGCGGATGGTCACCGCCTTCATGCCTGGCTTGACGAGCGCAGAAAGCGTCGCCCGCTGACCAGGACCGGTAATCTTGAGCGAGAGCACCGGCTCATTCGCTTCGATGGCCGCGAGCACGACGCGGCGGCCACCCGCCATGATGTCGTGGATCTTGGCGAACGCGCCGTTCGGCAGCGCGTCAGACGGCCACGGCACTTCCTGAAGCATCGTCGCAGTGAGTTCGGTGCCGAATCGCAGCGGCTGCTTCGCGACCACGACGGTTTGCGACGCAATTGCCTTCGCCGGTTCGACCTTCGCGCGCAGGCTGGCCTGATTGTTCAGCCAAACCTGAGCGATGAACACAGCGAGCAAGCCGAACACGACGGCAAACCCGATCATTACGATGGTACTGGCGCGCACGGCGGTAAGCCCCGTTTGAACTCTTCCACGTCTATTCGGCGGAACACTAGGGGCGAGGCAGTATTGAATTACTAATATCGCTGTCGCAATTGTGCCTATGCTGAAGAGCGCATGAACTCGTAGCGTTTAAATGTGGTATCTGAAATTGGCTCAACTTTAGAGTAACCTTGCGCGGCATTAACAATACTGGTTCGTAACCTATCGCCTACGGTAAGAATCGATTCAGCGTGACGCGTGCCGCGGCACTCAAAAAGTGCCCGTCACTAAAGGACTACAGCCCCGCGCGTCCCACACCGCGACGTCCATCCGGAGGACGATCAAGACTAAGGCACGGTTACCGAATTACAGTCGCGCGCCGTTGCCCGTGCAGCGACGTTGCGGCAACATGCGCGGCTACCGCAACCGACTAGTGCCGCGGTGCGGCGGTTTTTTCCAGGAGATTCACTGACGATGTCGAAACCTCGCATTAGCTATGTCGATCCTTCCACGATCACCGATCCTGCCATGATCGCCGAATTCGAACGCTGCGCGCGCGAGGGAACGCCGCGCCCGGAAAGTCAGGCCATTCGCGCGCATGTACCGGCGACATTCTGGTCGTTCGCCAATACCTGGCGCGACGTGTTCAAGAACGGCGTCGTCGACCACAAAATAAAGGAGCTGTGCCGCATCTACGTTTCGCGCTCGGTGCTGTGCGAATTTTGCGGAAACCAGCGTTCGATCAAGGCGGCAAAATCGGGCCTCAAGGAAGATGATTATTCCGACCTGATCAACTTTGAATCTTCAACGCGATATGACGAGCGCCAGAAGGCCGCGTTGGCTTACGCCGAAGCGATCACCTGGGATCTCCCTGCCGGCGACGAGTTGTGGGACCGCCTGCATAAGCACTTCAGCGAGCCGGAACTGGTCGAGATCGGCTATTTCGTCGCCATCACGATGGGTCAACAGCGCTGGCTCCGCACACTAAACATCGAGCATCATCAGATCATGGCAGGAACAGATGCATCGATGGCGCCCGGTTTCGAGAGTTTCGATGCACTGAAACGTTCAAAACAGGCCGAAGACTACTGGGCAAAGGTCAATTCAAAACCCGCAGGACAGGCAGCAGAGTGACAAGTCAAGCAACGGCGGTTTCCGCTATTCGTAACGCCCCTGCGTCGCAGGTCGCCAAGAACCAGCCACGCATTCGCGTTCGTGGACTGGGCAAGCATTACGGCGCGCTCGAAGTTTTCCGCAATATCGACTTTGACGTCGGCGAGCGCGAGATCGTTGCAATCGTCGGTCCGTCAGGTTGCGGCAAGACCACGCTGCTTCGTTGCGTCGACGGCCTGCTGCCGCACGACACCGGTGAGATTTGGGTCGGACAGCAACGTGTCACCGAGCCGATCGCCGGTGTCGCCATGGTCTTTCAGCATTTCGGACTATTCCCCTGGAAGACCGTATTTGAGAACGTCGCTTATGGCCTGCGCATGGCCGGCGCGCCGAAGGGGGAGATCGAACGCAAGGTACCAGAATTCATCAAGCTGGTCGGGCTAGGCGGCTTCGAAAATGCATTCCCGTACCAGATGTCCGGCGGCATGCAGCAGCGTTGCGGACTCGCCCGCGCGCTTGCGGTCGAGCCCAATGTTTTGCTGATGGACGAGCCTTTCGCCGCCGTTGACGCGCAGACCCGGGAAATTCTCCAGTTTGAACTGTTGCGCATTTGGGACCAGCGCCCGACCGCGATGATCTTCGTCACACACTCGATCGAAGAGGCGGTGCTACTTGGCCATCGTGTGATCGTCCTCAAAGGACGCCCCTCGAGCATCCATGAAACGATTACCATCGACCTCCCCACCCCGCGCACACGCGAAACGCTGCGTGAGCCGCGCTTCGCGGAGCTGCGCGAAAGGGTATGGAACACGTTGATGCGCGAAGCACGCGAAGCCGAATTCCAACTCGAACGATGAACAAGAAAATGAAAGCTTGAAGGGAGGATTTCATGATCCGCAGATCAACCGCATTGATAGCCGGCGCCATGCTCCTGGGCGCGATGTTGACGTGCGCCGGACCCGCCGCCGCGCAAGGCAAGAAGCTCGTGATCGCTTTGCCAGGAATTCCGCCGATTTTTTCAGTGACAATTGCCTATGTCGCCGAAAAGCAGGGCTTTTTCAAAAAGCATGGGGCCGACGTTGAAATCCGGCCATTTGACAACGGCACCGCCGCAGCGCGCGCAGTCGTCGCCGGCGACATCGATATGGCCTGGTCGCCGACACCCCCGGTCATCAATCAGATCTCCAACGCCGACGTCCCACTTGTTGCTCTTTACGGAATGCCCAATCCGGATTGGGTCATCGGCGCCAGCGAGACCGGCAAGACCTGCAAGGACATGGCCGGCCAGGACGTCGGCGTCGACTCGATCAATGGCGCCCGTTCCGTTGCCCTTCGCTCCATGCTCACCGCCGGCTGTCCTGGCATGAAGATCGAGGATGTGAAACAGGTTGCGCTCGGCTCGGGCCCCGGACCGGCACTCATTGCCGGCCGCCTGCACTATGCCGTGCTGCACCTCGACGACCTCGCCGAGATCGAGGCGCAGGGCAAGAAGCTCAATATCCTGCTGGCCATGAAGAATACTAATCCCACCAGCCATTACCTCATGCTGGTCGCGCGCAAGGACACCCTGAAGGGCAATCGCGATGCTTTCGTACGTGCTGTCGCCGGCATGATTGAATCCGCGCGTTTCATGCAGGATCCGAAAAACGCCGATGCGGTCGCCGAGGTCGCCACGAACACCGGCCACAGCAAGGAAGTGAATAAAAAGGCGTTGAAAGACTTTCTCGATATCGCGTTTTGGGCGGTCAAGGACGACGGTCTTCCGCGCAACAAGCTCGAAGCCACCGCCAGCCTGATGAAAAAGATCGGCGCCATCAAGCCGGACAAGGAGCCGGTGACGTTCGAGAATCTCGTCGATCCGAGCGTCTGGAAAGACGCCAACGCGATGGTGAAGTAAGCGACTTCACCTTAGCGTCGCGGCGAAGCTTGCAGACTTCATTGGTCCCTCGTGGAAGCGAGGGACCTGCAGTTTCGGCGCCCAAGAAGCCGCTCTTCCGGAGATCGTCCGCATTGCAGGCGACTGCGACAGAGAAGTAAGTGACAGACGTGCAACAAGCCATCCGCCGCTACGTCCCGTTCTGGATCAGCCTGCTTGTCGGCATCGCGCTTTGGGAGGCCGCCGGTCGTAGCACCAGCGCAGCCTTCATGGTGCCGTTCAGCGAGACTCTTCGCAGACTGTGGCAGTTGATCGTCGCCGGCGATTTCTTCAAACAGCTGGCTGATTCAGCGACCCTGTTTTTCACCGGCTTTTTTATTGCGCTGGTGGTCGGCACGCCGCTCGGCATGCTGCTTGCGCGCGTGCGCGCACTGCGCATCGGCATCGAGCCCTACATCATGATCATCTACGCAACGCCGTTGGTTGCGTTGATTCCGTTCATCTTGTCGATGATGGGCTTCGGCTTTGCACCCAAGGTGCTCGTGGTCTTCCTGTTCGCAGTATTTCCCGTGCTCTACAACACGGTCGAAGGCGCCCGCAGCATCAAACCGGAATTGATCGAGGTCGCAAAGTCATTCCGCTCCAGCGAGTGGGCGCTGTGGCGCGAGGTGATGCTTCCCTACACGCTGCCCTACACCATGACCGGTGTCCGCCAGGCGATCGGCCGCGCACTGGTCGGAATGGTCGCCGCCGAATTCTTCCTGAGCTCGACGGGACTCGGCCAGCTGATCATGGGTGCCTCGCAAAATTTCGACACCGCCGGCGTGTTTGCTTCGATTTTGGTCATCGGCCTGGTCGGCGTCGGATTGATGCGGCTCGGCCTCGTAATCGAGCACCATTTCGCGCGTTGGAGAAATTAGTGGCCGAATCCACAGTTAATGTCTCCATTCCGCTCGTCAGCGCGCCAAAAAGGTCGCCACTGACCGAGCGATTGCGTACGACGTTCCTGCCGCGCTTACTCACAGGCATTGTACTTCTGCTGGTGTGGGAATTTGTCGTGCGCGCGCTGGCGCCGGCCTATGTCGCAAAGCCGAGCACGGTGGTGATGGCGATTCCGCGAGTCATTATCGATCCGGCATTTCTGAAAGCCACCGGTGCGACGCTGACCGCTGTGGCGGAAGGCCTTGCGATCGCGCTTGTCTTCGGGACGATCATTGGCCTGCTCATCGGTCGTAGCACGGCCTTCGACCGCGCAATTCGCCATTACGTGAACGGCTTCTACGCGATGCCGATGATTGTCGTCCTACCGCTGTTCTCGTTGTGGTTCGGCTATTCCAGCGCAACTCGCATCGCCACCATCATCTTTGCCGCGATCTTCTCAATCATCGTCAATGTTGCGGATGGCGCCCGCTCGGTGCCACGCGAATACATTGAGGTCGCGCGTTCGTTTCGCTCAAACCGATCGAGCATGCTGATTGGGATCGTGCTCCCGTCCTCTATGCCCTATCTGCTCGCCGGATTCCGGCTGGCCGCTGGGCGTGCCTTGATCGGCGCGGTGGTGGCCGAGTTCTTTATCTCGATCGGCGGGCTTGGGTATTACATCCTCTACAATTCGCGTTCGTACCATCACAACGAGGCCTTCGTCGGCGTCTTGCTGCTTGCCGCCTTCGGCGTCGGCTTCGAGTTGCTCGTGAACTGGAGCACGCGTCACTTTATGCCGTGGTACCGTCGCGATGAAAAAGCCAGCTAGCCCTCAAGAACAAGGACTGTAAGACGCATGTCGTCCGATCCCCGGCTCAAGGCTGCCGTTGCCCATTGGGGCCCGCGTTTCGTCGCCAACGGCGTCGTGCTCACCGACTTCGAGGAGGTCACGAGTTCAATCGCATCCTACGACGAGTGGTGCGGTGCCTGGTCGAAACGAGCCGCGCACCAGGAGCAGCTCGGCCGCGAGGCGCTCGCGAAAAAACGACTGCTGACCGCCGGCGAATGCCTGCAGCGCGCCGGCGTCTATTATCACTTTGCGTCTTTCCTGTTCGTGCACGACCCGGCGCAGATGAAGGCCGCGCACAAAAAGCAGATCGAGTGCCGGCAGGCCGCACTTCCCTATCTCCGGCCACCCGGCGAACGTGTCGAAATCCCCTATCAGAGCAAAACGCTCGCCGGCATCCTGCGCAAGCCTGCAGGTGTCGATAAGCCCCCCGTCCTCGTGATGGCGGTCGGGCTCGATTCCACCAAGGAAGAAGGCGACGCTTACGAGACACCGTTTCTCGCGCGCGGGGTTGCGACATTGATCTTCGAAGGCCCCGGACAGGGCGAAGCCCAATACGATTTTGCGATTCGTGGCGACTACGAGGTGCCGGTGAAGGCCGTGCTCGACTTTGTCGAAAAGCGTGGTGATCTCGATGCCAAGCGCATCGGCATGTGGGGCGTGAGCCTCGGCGGTTACTACGCGCCACGCGCGGCAGCCTTCGACAAGCGCATCAAGGCCTGCATCGCGCTGGGTGGACCGTTCAACTGGGGCGCGGCCTGGGATGGCCTGCCAGAGCTTACGCGCGAAGCATTTCGCGTGCGCAGCCACTGCAAGACGCAGGACGAAGCTCGCAAGAACGCTGCAACGCTTTCGCTGGAAGGCGTCGCGCAAAACATCACCTGCCCGCTTTTCATCGTGAACGGTCGTCTCGATCGCATCGTGCCGGCGAAGGATGCCGAGCGTCTGGCGCGTGAGGCAAAGGGACCGGTTGAACTAATGATGATCGAGGACGGCAATCACATTGCGACGAACCGCGCCTACCGCTGGCGATCACAAAGCGCAGACTGGATGTTAGAGCAGATCAAATAGTCTGGAAGCCGCGCGGCAATGAGTGCATCCGTTCGATGCCGGTGGCGGTGATCAAAACCATTTCGCCGGTCTGCACCCCGGCCTTGCCATCGCGCGTTACTACGTTGGGTTGGATCACGACCGTTTGCCCGGCACGGAACGGATCGTCCGACACCGGCCCCGCCGGACGGCTTTTGGTGCCGAGAATTGGCGGCAAATAGCCCCCTCCATATCCGTGCAGGAGATCGTCGATGATTGTGAAGCCGGCATCTTCGATGACGCCGGACGCTTCGATGACCTGCGCCGGAGCAGTGCCCGCCTTGAGCACCGAGGCAATCGCATCGAAGGCGGCATCCGCCACCGCATGCAGATCACGGTAGAGCTTGTTCGGTTCGCCGAGCGCGAAACTGCGCAGAACCTGGCCCGGGTGATCCCAGAATGCCGCGGTAATCTCAGCAACCACGATATCACCTGATTGGACTTGCCGCATGCGTGGAAACTGGCGTGGCACGCCCAGATCGGGCGCTTGCATCGACGTGACACCGATATAGTGGATGACATTAGCTGCACCGTACGAAATATACGCGCGCTCCACGAGATCGCCGAGCTCCCTTTCATTCAGGCCTGGCTTTAGCCCCTCACGCAGCGCGGCCATGCCGAGATCGCTGAAGTGTGCGCCGATTCGCAGCCAATCGAGCTCCTCAGGCGATTTCACCTGCCGCAGTCGGACGTAGTCACGGTTGAGGCTTTTGAGCTTTCCAAATTTTGCCGACAACGCCGCATGCTGTTCGACCGTCACCGGCCCAAGGATTGCGACGCGGTCTGAGCGCGCACCGCGCCGTTCGAGTGTCTTTATTGCCGCCGCAATTGACGACTCGCCACCCCAGGCCACATCGGCCTTGTCGGCAAGGATACTGGCCTGGGGCGCGTGATTGACGTATTGCACGAAGAGCGCGTCGCGCTCGCGCGGCGTTAGCACGCCGACGGCTTCGGCCGTCACCGGCCATTGCGTCAGCCATTGGACGGCCGAACCAAAACGATTGGCGCCGCAAAAGACCAGATGGTCGCATTCGGCCTGCGTCAGCAGCGCTTGAATCGCCGCGCGACGCCGCGTCATCTCCTGTTCGGAGAAACGTGGGTATTCGGCTTCGACGATGCGCGCGAGATGTTGAGGAAGCGTCACGTCGCCTTCTTGGGCAGTGCAACGATCATGTCAAGCTCGACGCGTGCGCCCGGCGATGACAGCTGGTTGATGCAGACCGTCGTGCTGGCCGGCCGCCAGTCGCCGAAATACTTGCCCATGGTGCGATGCATGGCATCGGCGTCACGGAAATCTGTCAGATACTTCGTAATCTTCACGACGTCGCGCCAGCTGGCGCCGACATGGTCGAGGATGGACTTGATCGCAGCCATCGCACGCTCGGTCTGCTCCTCAATCGCATGTGGTTGCACGTGCTCTTCATCGACGTGCGGATGTTTGTGATAGAGCGGCGACGACGTCGCCCCCGAAACGAACATCAGATCACATGCACCGACGATGTGGATGGCCGGCGCATACGGCATCGTATGTGCCTCTTCGGGCTTTGGATGCACGGGCTCAAGCCGAAACGTCTTCTCGGGTCTTGTCATGACGGTCATACGTGTTCTCCGGTCGGCTAGTACGGACAGCCAGTTTGGGACTGAAATTGCTTCGCGCGCAACACCCTGAGTTGATCGGTACGCGGGAAACGCTAACGTGCGCCGCGAGCGCCAATGGAGAGCCCGAATGCCCTCAACGATCCTCGATTCCGCGGTATTCCGCGACATCTTCACGACAGAAGCGATGCGGAATGTCTTCTCGGATGAGAACCGGGTGCAGAAGTATCTCGACTTCGAGGCCGCGCTTGCGCGGGCGCAGGCCAAGCTTGGCATCATTCCGAAGGAAGCGGCCGCTGAAATCGTGCGCCACTGCTCGGCCGATAAGATCGACATGGCGAAACTGAAGGAGGCGACCGAAAAGATCGGCTATCCGGTTCTGCCTGTCGTCCAGCAGCTAGTGAAGCTCTGCAAGGATGGGCTCGGGGAATGGTCGCATTGGGGCGCCACCACCCAGGACATCACCGACACCGCAACGATCATGCAAATTCGCGAGGCCCTCGCGATCATCGAGAAGGATATCGAGGGAATTTGCGATGGCCTCGCCGCGCTTGCGAAAAAGTATCGCGACACGCCGATGGCCGGGCGAAGCAATCTGCAGCAGGCCGTGCCGATCACCTTCGGATACAAGATGGCGACGATGCTGGCCGCATTCGAACGCCACAAACAACGCCTGAAGGAAATGAAGCCGCGCGTGCTCGTCGGTGAGTTCGGCGGCGCCGCCGGAACGCTGTCCTCGCTCGGCAAGGATGGCCTGAAAGTGCAGGACGAGCTGATGAAGGAGCTCAAGCTCGGCCAGCCGGAAATTTCCTGGCACACGGTGCGCGACCGCATCGCAGAGGCCGGATGTTTCCTTGGGCTGGTCACCGGAAGCTGCGGCAAGATCGCATTCGATGTGAAGCTTCTCATGCAGACAGAAGTCGAGGAAGTATTCGAGCCGTTTCACGCCGGCCGTGGCTCGTCATCGACGATGCCCCAAAAGCGCAATCCGATTTCGTCGGTCTACATCACCGCGCAGACCGCAATGGTGCGCCAGCTCGTTGCGGCCCTGCTCGAGGCCCAAGTCGAAGACCACGAGCGGGCGACAGGACCTTGGGAAATCGAATGGATCGCGCTACCGGAAATTTTCATGCTGTCGGCAGGCGCGCTGGCGCAGACGCGCTTCCTTGTCGAGGGTCTTCAGGTCAACGAGAAGAAGATGCGCAAAAATCTCGACATAACCAAAGGATTGATCATGTCAGAAGCGGTGATGATGGGCCTGGGCGCGGACCTCGGCCGCAACAAGGCGCACGACCTTGTCTATGACATCTGCCGCGACGTGGTGAAGACTGGGCGACCCCTGATCGATCTGCTCGCGGAGAACAAGGAAATTGCCAAGCACGCCGACCGAAAGAAGCTGGAAAAACTGGTCGATCCGGCGAACTATCTCGGAGTCGCCGGGGAGATGGTCGACCGCGTGTTGAAGATGCGCAAGTAGACTATCCGGATTTCGGCATCGTCTTCCAGATCGCCAGCGCAACCAGGAGTGTCATCGCGCCGATCAGCAAAAATAGAGCGGAGACGGTTGTTCCGAATTTCTGCATGACCGCCACGAGGATTGTCACGCCGGTCATGAACGCCGCGTTGAGCACATTGACCGCAGCAATGGTTCGCGCCCGGTGGTCAACGCCGCTC
>Ga0310893_10000120_pt1 | contig 13490 bp, 10 predicted proteins | sample C0D2metaG_FD_203910 | JGI IMG/M metagenome (GOLD analysis project Ga0310893, IMG submission 203910) | Lab incubated soil microbial communities from West Virginia University Organic Research Farm, Morgantown, WV, United States - C0D2 | ecosystem: Environmental > Terrestrial > Soil > Agricultural... | reverse complement strand
CACCTCGGCCGCGCGCGTGCGATTGCCGCCGACCTGCTCAATCACGTGAAGCAGATACCGTCGCTCGATTTCGTCAAGTGACGGCAAGTCGGCAAAGAGCCGCTCGTGAAGATCGGGTCCTGTCGCCTTGAACGGCAGATCCGCGACATCGATCACCGATCCGCGGCTGAAGACGACCAGGCGCTCGATCGTATTTTCAAGTTCACGCACATTGCCGGGCCATCGATACGCCGTCAGCGCCGAAATCGCTCCGGGCGAAAGCTCGACTCTCCGGCCGGCGCGGGCGCACGCGTTGCCCAGGAAGGTCTGGATCAAGAGTGGAATGTCCTCGCGGCGATCCCGCAATGCCGGCACACGAATGACGATGACGCTCAGACGATAGAAGAGATCCTGGCGAAAACGCTGCGCGGTCACTTCGCGCTCGAGGTCGACATTGGTGGCGGCAACCACGCGGACATCGACTTTGACGAGCCGGCTTCCTCCGACAGGTCGCACTTCTCCTTCCTGCAGAACGCGCAGCAGTTTCACCTGCAGGGCAGGCGAGGTCTCGCCGATCTCGTCCAGGAACACCGTGCCACCCGTTGCCTGCTCGAATATTCCCTTGGTGTCGGCGATGGCGCCGGTGAACGAGCCGCGGGTATGTCCAAACAGCTCTGATTCGAGAACGCTCTCGGTGAGTGCGCCACAGTTGATCGGAACGAATGGCCGCGCCGAGCGCCGGCCATGCGCGTGGATGGCGCGCGCGACCAGTTCTTTGCCAGTGCCGCTGTCGCCGATAATCAAGACGGGAGCGACGGCATTGGCCGCATGGGCGATTTGTTTATAGACGGATAACATTCCCGCGGTTCGCCCGATGAGGCCCGGCGGTGGAACGTCGAGCGACGGCCGCGGCGCCGCTGGCACACCAACATCGGACAACGCGCGCTCGACGGTTGCCTTCACTTCCGAAATGTTGAACGGCTTGCTGATGTAATCGAACGCACCGGCACGAACGGCGTCAATCGCCGTCTGCAGGGTGCCAAAGCCGCTGATGAGGACAACGTGTCCACGCGGGTTCGACTGCTTGAAGGCGCGAAGCACGTCCATCCCATTCTGCTGGGCATCGAGATTGATGTCGGAAATCAGGAGGTCGAATGGCTGCTTCGCCAGCGTCAAGGCTTCGCCGGCGTCCTGCGTCGTCCGCATTTCTCGATCGGGTCGTTCGAGCAGTTCCGCCATGAACCGGCAGGTCTCGCCATCGTCATCAACGATCAGAATTCTGGACATCAACGGTCTCCGCTGCCGGCGCCGACGGCAGCTCAATAGTGAAAAGCGTTTCGCGGCCGGGATCACTGGCCGCCACGATCGTCCCGCCGTGACGCGCGATGACGTCGTGCGTAATGCTCAGCCCGAGGCCGGTGCCGTGGCCGGCTGTCTTCGTCGTGACCCACGGATCGAAGATCCGCGGCAGGAGTTCCTTTGGAATGCCGGTTCCTGTGTCGCTGACTTCGACCCGCACACCGGTTTCAGAGGCCGCCGCGCGGATGGTCAGCGTCCCTCCCTTCGGCATCGCGTCGAGGCTGTTGGTCACGAGATTCAATATCGCGAGCTCGAGTTCCTCTGAATCCGCCCAGATCGGCGGCAACGCGTTCGAGACGGCGAGTTTGAGAGCGATGCGCGATGCGTCGAGCTTGGGCCTGGCCACATCAGCGACGCGAGTCAACAGCGGTCCAAGGGCAATCGACGCGCGGTTGCCCGGCCTTCTCGAATGATCGAGAACACTGCGCACGACCGACGTGACTTTGGCAATCTGCTCTTGCACGATTTGCAGACGTCGCCCCGTTTTTGGATCGACCGACGCGTCCTCCTGGAGCATCTGGACGTAGCCGGAGATCAGATTGAGCGGAGTTCCGACCTGATGCGCCACGCTTGCTGCTGTTTGACCCACTGCCGCTAGTTGCTCCGCGCGCGCGAGCGCCTCGCGAAGGACGAACACCCGCTGATAGGTCTCGACCAATTCGGCATTCCGCAGCCGCAATTCGGCGGTTGCCTCGTTGACCCGTTCCTGCAGCGCTTCGTGAAAATCCTGAAGCCGCTGCAGCATGTCGTTCAGGCCGACCGCGACACTCCCGATTTCGTCGGGTCGTGTTTGCTGCGCGCGGGCCGTGAAGTCGCCAGCTCCCGCGCGAGTCATGGTGTCGCGAATCAAAGCGATCGGCCGATGGATGAAACGGCGTCCAAGCCAGTCGACAAGCAACGTCAGGACCACAATTGCGGCGGGAGTAAACCACAACGTCACCTGCCGGCCCTTCGTGCGAAGTTGTTGAAGGGCGCCCAGGGAAACGGTGGCCACGGCCGCGGCCCGCGTTCCATCTGCGCGCACGAGCGGAACTGCCACCGCCATCGCGCCCGGCGAGACCGAGTCCGACATGGTTGTCGCAGCTCGAACTGCGCTGACACCAAGCGCAATCGCCTCCGGCCGCTCGCCGGTGGACGTGCTGGCGACCACCGTGGAGGTGTTGCCGTTGACTTGAACAATTGTGAGTGTGCGCAGCATTGGTGCGCTGATCACGAGGTCGTGCAAGTCGGTCGACAGGCCGTCGATGTCGACCGGGTCACTTCGCAGTTCGTAGTCATCGGCAACGGCGAGCGCCGTGATGCGCGCGGTGTCGAGGAGATCGTGTTCGACGGTCCGCTCGAAGACACGAATTTCGAGGAACGCTTCGATGCTGATCACGATGGCGACGCTCAGCGCGACGAGCAGCGCCAGCCGGAGCCGCAGCGAGATGCCCGGGCGCAATTTCGCCCCGCTGGGGCGCTGCTGCTCGGTCGCGACTGGCTCGAGCTCAGAGGTGGCAATCGTCGAAGTCATTGCAACAGGACGCTTTGTTTCATTCTATCGAGGCCCGAACGTGCTGGCACCGGGATTGTGTTCAGGATTGGTGCCCGCCGGGGTCGTGGCGATTGGCTGGACTCCCCGGTCGACTCCTCCAGCTGCGGCGCTGGCGGGCGCTGTTTCTGCGATTCCCACACGTCCCCTGGAATCGCGAGGCCGAGTCCGGAGTGCGTGTGCGGCTGACCATCCTCCTCCTGGCGACGACAAGTTCCGTTCTGATGGTGATGCCGACGGTTCCCTCCGGCAGCCTGACGGCTCCCGCGGCGCCCGCGCCAGTCGATCGGGTCGAGCCGGAGCTCGGAGCCGCAGCTGAACAACCACCGGAACGATCGCTGGTCGGCACGCTCGAACAGGTCGACGATCAAGCGACCGGGTTCGTCGTGAAAACGGCGAACGGCAAACAACGATTCCTGCTCCAAAGCGACGCGACCATTCGGCAGGGTTCCAAGACGATCAAAGCGTCTGATCTGGCCTCGCACAAAGGCGAACGCGTGAAAGTCCGCTATCGTGAGTCAGCCGGCGAGCGTCGTGCCGAATGGATCGTTGTTGCGTCGCCCCCCTCCCACAAAGTCAAGACAGACCCGGATTAAAATCGCGACTATGATGGCGGCATGCGCGTCGCACTCGTGCAGCAGCATGCCGTGGCCGACAAGACCGACAACATCCGGCGAGGGCTGGACGCGATGGAACGCGCCGCGCGCGACGGCGCGGAGGTGATTGCGTTCGCCGAGCTGGCCTTCGAACTCTTTCATCCCCAACGTCCGGCGGAGTCGGGAGCGCTCGGTCTTGCAGAGGCGGTTCCCGGGCCGTTGACGGATGCGTTCGCGCGAAAAGCCCGCGAACTCGGCGTCGTGACTATCCTGAACGTGTACGAACGCGACGCGACGCGCGCATACGATTGCTCGCCGGTGATCGATGCGGATGGATCACTGCTGGGAAGAACCCGGATGATTCACATCACCGATTACCCGTGCTTCCACGAGCAGGGATATTACGCGCCCGGTGACACCGGAGCGCCTGTCTATCAGACCCAGGCCGGCGCCGTTGGGGTTGCGATCTGTTACGACCGCCACTATCCGGAATACATGCGCGCGCTCAAATTGAATGGCGCCGAGCTGGTGGTCGTGCCGCAGGCAGGGGCGGTCGACGAGTGGCCGGACGGTCTGTATGAAGCGGAGATGCGCGTCGCGGCTTTTCAAAACGGTTACTTCATTGCGCTGTGTAATCGAGTCGGCGTCGAGGACTGCCTCACCTTTGCCGGGGAGTCTTTCGTCTGCGCGCCCGACGGTGTCGTACTGGCGAGAGCTCCGCGACTCGAGGATGCAACCCTGGTGGCCGATCTGGATCTTCGTCAGGTTTCCTCGTCGCACGCCGATCGACTGTTCATGCGGCACCGTCGACCGGAACTGTACGCGCGATGGTTCGGCGCGCCGTGATGCGGATCGCGCTCTGCGTGTTTCTCATGACGACGGCGTTGGTCGCGGCCTGCGCCGGCGTCAAGGCGCAAACGAATTCCTATGCGACGCTCGCCGAAGCGCGTCAGGCCGGCGCGATCGAGCGCGGGTGGATTCCGGACGGATTGCCCACTGACTCGCACGACATGCGTGAAGGACACGTGCCCGGCACGTCGCAGCGCTGGGGCATCTTCGAGTATCCGCAAGCGCAGGAAGCGATGCTTCGGACGTTACTCGAGCCGCAAGAACTATCTGCCGATGGTCTGCCTTGCGATGTTCCGGCACGCATCGAGTGGTGGCCGCGGGTGCTGCGCGGTCCGCTCGACGGGAGCCGCGTCACCGCGACCGGCGCGCGCGTCTATCGCGCGAAGTCTGGTGACCTGTGGTTCGTCGTGAACTGGAACCAGGGTCGCGCCTATTACTGGAGCCAGTAGAAAAGGGAGCAAGCGTGATACTGGTGCCGAGGGGCAGAATTGAACTGCCGACACCACGCTTTTCAGGCGTGTGCTCTACCAACTGAGCTACCTCGGCCCGGAAGAACGCTCAGAACTAAACTCTGATCATAGCAGTTTTTCACTTGTACTTCTGATCGCCCTCTGGTACTGTCCCCACCGTGAGGATTGAAGGGCCGTCGTTCGCCGACGTTGCGGCGGCGAACACGTTAGAGCGGCAACGCCGGCGTTCGCGACAGATCCGGTTGGCGGTTGTGTTCCTGGGATGCGCGCTCCTTCTTGATGCGGTCTTCGGCGAACGCGGCCTTTTCCAGACCATCAAGTCCCGCGAGGATCTCATTCAGGCGGCGCAGGAAATCTCCGAATTGAAGCGGCAAAATGCTGCGCTCCGGCGCGAAGCGCGTCGGTTGCAGGAGGATCCGGCCGCCCTGGAGCTTGTCGCGCGCCAGCAGCTCGGCCTGCTGCGTCCCGGTGAAATCCTCGTCGTGCTCAGCGACGTCAAGTAGCCCCAAATTTCTCGAACTTGCACGCTTCCTGATCGTATTGACAGACGTCGGGTGCGATCTTCGTGTCTTCAGCGGCGTTCGTTCTGTAGAATCGCGCCCGCAAGTGCCCCAGCCGTCTATGAGCTCCCAGTCTGCAACGAGTCCCAGGCGACCTGCCCGCGACCTCATCGATGCCGTCCTCGAGAACATGCGAAACAATCTCGAACCGCTGAAGTATTCGACGCTCGCGCCGAACCGTTTCGTGGTGTATCTGCATCCGGAAGAGTTCTCGCGCGTCGAGTCGATGGTTCCGATCCTCCAGGAACAGACCGCGCGCGCGCTCGAAGACGAGCTGCGGAAGCTGAACAATCCCCCAGCCTACCGGCGCTATATCGGTCGGATGACAGGCAGTTCGATGCCGGTGGAGAATGCCGGACGCGACTGGCAGATCGAGTTTCATCCCGACGCCGACGACGAGCTGGCGCCCGGGGACATCTTGATCCATTCGGAATTGATGCTGCCGGCGGCCACCGGCGACGACCTCGGGGCGGGCCAGCGCACCCGACGGATTACGACCGTGCATGTCGGCCAGCGGACGACAAAGCGCGAAGAGACCGTGAGTCGGACGGCACCGGCTTCGAACGTCGTCCATGCACGATTGCAATACGAGGACAACTCGGGTCCGCATAGTTTCGAGATGTCGCGCGACTCAATCGTGATTGGCCGTGGCGGGATCGCCTACAAAGCCGACGTGCGCATTGATTCGTCTGTAGATGTATCGCGGGAGCACGTGCGCATCCGCCGGGACTCGCGTTCCGGGGCGTTCTTCATCATCGACCTCAGCACGCTCGGCACGACGGTGAACGGACAGCCTGTGCCGAAGGGCTTCGACGTTGCGGACGGAACCAAGCGCGAGAACGGCATCGAGAGTCCGTTGCCAACCGGGTCGCGTATCGGCCTCGCTGACACGGTGTTCCTGCGATTCGACATTGCGCCGCGCTCATGACGTGGCTTCTCTCCGCGCGGTTTCTGATTCTGGCAGCGCTGCTGGCACTCGCCATTGTGTTGGCCTGGGTTGCCGCCGCTGATTACAACTAATGCCAGTGATGCAAGCCGGCACGACATTGAAGGCCGCCGGGGATAGCCACCCGGGACTTCAACGCTCGGGCAACGAGGATCGCTTCCACTGTGACGCGGCCCACGGGATTTTCATCGTCGTGGATGGCGTCGGCGGCCAGGCGGCGGGGGAGAAGGCCGCCGAGACCGCATTGGCGACCGTCAGGGCCCGCCTGGAGAGAGAGACCGGCCCAATCGAGGATCGCGTTCGAGAAGCGATCGCGCTCGCCAATAACGAAGTCCATCGTCTTGCGTCGCTCCGTGCTGAATGGCAGGGCATGGCCTGTGTCCTCTCGATCGCCGTTGTCACCAACGGCGACGTCGTCATCGGCCACGTCGGCGATACGCGGCTTTACAAACTGCGCGCCGGAGGTATCGAGAAACTGACACGGGACCACTCGCCCGTGGGCGAACGCGAGGACGCAGGAGAACTGAGCGAAGTCGAAGCGATGCAGCATCCACGTCGCAATGAGGTGTATCGCGACGTTGGCTCCGATCATCACGACCCGGATGATCCGGAGTTCATCGACGTATTCCGTCGGCCGCTCGAGACCGACGCGGCGTTGCTTCTGTGCAGCGACGGGCTGACCGATCAGGTGACCTCGGCGCTCATCACTGGGATCGTCTCCGACTTTGCCGGCCATCCGTTCGAGATCGTCCGTGCACTTATCGATGCCGCCAATGGTGCCGGAGGTAAGGACAATGTCACGGTTGTTTACGCAGAGGGGCCTCGCTTCGCGGAAGGAGAGGACACGCGGGATCTGCGGCAACGAAGACTCTCGACGGCGACCCCGTCTTCGGATGTGGTTGTGCCCTCATCGGTGCCTGTCGGTAATGTTCACCCGCTTCACGGAACAAGACCGCGAAGATGGCGTCTCGCAGTGCTCATCGTTTTGCTGGTTGCCGTCGTCGGTATCGCCGCTTACGTGCAACGAGATCGTCTTCCACCCGGTGCCTTGAGTCGCCTGAGGTCGCTTGCGGGCGCACCGTCCCCTGTTTCGATTGGTGCATCGCCGGTTCGCGTAGCACCCGATCAATCTCTTGCCGCAGCCGTCCTTGGCGCTGCCCCCGGAACAGAGATCCTCGTGGAACCAGGAGAGTATCGCGAGCAGATTCGCTTGAAGACTGGCGTACGGCTCACCAGTCGCGTTGCGCGTGGCGCGACGCTTCGGCTTCCGGGTGGCGCGGCGGAAAACGATGCGGCTGTTGTCGCGTTTGAAGTCAGCGACGCGTTCCTCTCTGGTTTCCGCATTGAAGGTGACGCCGCGACACCACTTGGCGCCGGCATCCTGATCCGAAACTCGACCGTGACCGTGACCGATGTCGACATCAGCGGCGCCCGGAATGCCGCAGTCGAGTATGTTGGCAACAACGGCGGCTCCCTGATCGGTAACGATCTTCACGACAATCCAGGCGCCGCCATCATCGTCCGCGCCGGCGCATCGCCGCGGATCACGCACAACACGTTCACGCGCAATGCCGGCTCTGAGCGTACGCCGGCCACGCTGCTGGTCGAAGCGGCCGCGCGACCCGTGATCACCAGCAACACGTTTCACAGCGTCAGTCCGGATTCGCTCGTCATTCCAGGCGCCGCCCGCGCTGCAATCCTTCGCGACAACTGGTTCGTCAGTCCACCCGTGGAGCGTCCGACCGCCCCACCGGCGCGTTCGGGAAGAGGCAGACGATGACGACGGTGTTTCAGAAGGTGGGGCCGTACGAGATCGTGCGTGAGATTGGCCGAGGCGGAATGGCCGCGGTGTTCCTCGCACAGGATACGCGCCACTCTCGGCAGGTTGCGCTCAAGTTGGTCCCGATGGGACAGGATCGAGAGGCACGCGAGATCCTCGAGGCCGAACGGTGGGGCGCGCGTCTGCAAGGGCAGCTTGCCGAAGCGTGCGGGCTGGTTCCTCGCGTCTACGATGAAGGTGACGAGGCGCCGTACTACTTCATCGCCATGGAGTACGTTCACGGCGAGAACCTTTCCGATGTGATCGCGCGCGGAGCGGTGAGCCCGGCGGAAGCGACCAGAATCGCCGCGGAGCTGTGCCGGTTTCTCGACGCGGCTCACCGTTTCAAAACAACAATCGACGGCCGTGAGTTCTGGGCCCTCGTTCATGGCGATTTGAAGCCGCGCAACGTGCGACGCTCGGAAACCGGCGACATCAAGGTGCTCGACTTCGGCATTGCGAAGGCGCTGTCGCTCAGCCGCAAAGTGACACGCAACGACTTTGGGAGCATGCCGTATTTGTCGCCTGAACGGCTCGAGTCGACCGAGGTCGACGCGAAAGCGGATTTGTGGGCGCTCGGTGTGATTCTCTATGAGCTCCTGACCGGTGCGCTGCCGTTTCATGGGTCCGACACACGACGGCTCGAACAGCAGATTCGCGCGGGTTACGAGCAACGGCCGCTTCCTGAAACCTGCCCCCCCGGTCTTCGTGCCGTCGTACGACGGCTGCTTGCTGCGCAGTCGATCGACCGGTATCCCTCGGCTGTCGCAGTCATCGCCGACCTCGAGCGAGTGCAGGCCGGCCAGGATCCGGAGGCGCTGACGTTTTCGTTTCACGCGTCGTCTGATGAAGCCCCGACGCGACGAACGCAACCGGCTGATGGTATCGATCCCGAAGCGACGCGTCGGACTGATCGCTCCTTGACGGGCGCGCCGTCTCCGACGACTGCCGTCGCAACGCCGGCGCCGCAAGTCGCGAAGCCCAAGACACCGGTGCAGGCGCCCATAAGGGTCAAGCGATCACGGCTGCGAGCGGCCTTGATGATCGCCGCGCTGCTGCTGGTGTCGAACGAACTGATCGTGGGTTTCAGAGCGAATCGTGTCGCCGCCGCCGCCGCGACACGTGATCTCGAGAGCATGGACGACATCTGGTCTGAGTACGACGCCCTATCTCATCGAAGTTATTTGCGGATGGGGGTCCATGGCCTCGAACGCACGCTGACAAGACGCGTCGGCACGCTCTCCGATCAAGTGATCGCGAACTATCGCAGTACTGTACCGACGGTGCGCGAGCGACAGTGGCAGATCGCTCAGCGTAGCCTGCAGCATGCGCTCGTCCTCGCTCCCGCCAGCACGGTATTGAGGGCGTCACTGCGCTACTGCGAAGGACACCTGCATCGCATCGATGGTGAAGCGGACAAGCTCCGTCATCGCGCCACCGCGAACCAGCATTTCACCGAAGCGGTGTCGGCATTTCGAGAAGCGGCGGAGCTGCGGCGTGACTGGCCGGATCCGTTCCTGGGATTGGCGCGCGTCTTCATCTATGGCCTCGAGGATGTCGATCGCGCGTCCGACGCGCTGAAGCAAGCCGAGAAGCTTGGCTACGCCATGGGTGACCGCGAAACAGCGCAGCTCGCGGACGGCTATCGTGCGCGCGGCGACAGCCTCTGGCAGACGGCGCGCCAACTTGCGGACATGCCACAGGAAGCTGAGTATCTGCGCCGAGCCTCTGACGCGTATCGTCAGGCGCAGGGCCTCTACGAACGAGTGCCCGGTTTTCCGGGGGTCGCAGTCAATCTCCGACGTACGCAGCGATCGCTCGATCAGATTAGTGAACGATCTATGCCGCGCGATCTGGAACAGCAACTGGTCGATCCGGGGACGGCGGTGGCGGATCCGCCCGCCCGCCCTGATCGGGTCCCATGGCTGTAACCTACAAGACCGCAGCCGATCGCGACGTCGCGCGTCACGCCAACCCCGCGGGCAATCGCTCGCTCTTCGAGCCGCTGGAATTCCTACTGGCCGGCGTCTCTGTTTTCGCGGCGATCCTTCTCGTCGCCGCGTACGTGGGAGTGGTCCGTGTTCCGCACACGGAGTCACCGGTCGCGGGCGTCGTCAACCTCAACGCATCCCCGACGCCAGAGCGTCTCGGCGCAGTACTCGAACTGGTGTTCCCACTGCCAGCCGATCGACGCATTGCTGTACAGCAGTTGGTGTCTTTCCTGACGAACCCCGACGGCAGCCGCCGTTTGCTTCCAAACGTCGGCACGATCGCGAGAGTGCGCGTTCCGGTTGCCGTCATCGATCGGGCGCCCTCCGCGGCTGCGTACCGGGAGCGGCTGGCCGAGGAGCGGGGACGCGCACGATCATCAGGTCGAGACGCGCCTTCGTCGCTGCCCCTCCTGACAAGCGCGCAATTGAGCAGTATCAAGCCGTCATTTGTCGTTCGCGACTTCTCGACTGTCCGCCGATCTCTCGCGATCTGGACGGTGCTGTATCTGGTGGGTTTTCACCTGGTGTCGATTGTGTGGCGGATGAGGAAACTGCGCGGCGATCGCGTGCTCCTCGTTGCGGCGCATCTCCTGACGGCGTTGGGATTGGCCGCGATGATCAGCCGTCCCGATCCGGTGCGCGATCTGCTTTTGTTTCCACGTTACGTCGAAGGAGTTCTCGCTGGTCTCGTGGCAGCCACGCTGGTGTCGTTCGTCAACGTTCGGACGAGCAGTCTGAAAGCTCTCAGTTATCTGCCGCTCGCGGCTGCCTTCGCGTTGTCACTCTTGCTTCTGTCGCCGCTCGGATCGGGACCTGCGGGCAGCAGTGCCAAGGTCAATCTCGGTCCGTTCCAGCCGATTGAGGCGATCCGCGTTCTGCTGGCCTTGTTTCTCGCCGGCTATTTTTCGCGTCATTGGGAACTGCTCCGCGCAGTGCGCAGCAATCAAATCGGCAATGTCGCCGTGCCCTCGTGGTTGAACCTCCCGCGCGCGCGCTATGCCGTTCCGGTCTTGCTCGGAGTGGCCGCAGCGCTTGCGTTGTTCTTTGGACAACGCGACCTCGGCCCGGCATTGATGCTTGCCGTCGTGTTCCTCGTGGTCTATGCGGTCGCGCGGGGCACGATCGGTATGGCGCTGGCCGGCTCTGTGCTTCTCGCGACCGGCTTTTACGTCGGGCATCGACTCGGCATCTCCGTAACGCTGGCCGATCGCGTTCGCATGTGGCAAGCACCGTGGGACAACGTGGCGCGTGGCGGCGATCAGATCGCCCAGGCACTGTGGGCGATGTCGACTGGAGCCGCGTTTGGCGCCGGTCCAGGCCTGGGCGACACGCGATATCTGCCCGCCGGACATACCGATCTCATTCTCGCGTCGGTGAGCGAGGAATTTGGCTTTGCCGGGCTCCTCGCTGTTGCACTGGTTTATGTGGCACTGGTCGCGCGCGCGGTACACACGGCGCGCAAAGCGTCAACCGACTATGGGTTCTTTCTCGCACTGACGCTGGCCCTCTTCCTGGTTGTGCCAGTGCTACTTATGGCGAGCGGAACCCTGGGCATCGTCCCGCTGACTGGGGTCGTCACGCCATTCTTGAGTTTTGGCGGCTCCGCAATGGTAGCGAACTTCGCGGCGCTCGGGCTGCTCGCATCGATTCGGTCGGACGGAGCCGCTCGAGCGGATCTCACGGCGTTCCGCGCGCCGGTACGTTGGCTGAACATTGGCTTGGCGGCGTGCACGGTATTGCTCGTCACCATTGCAGGATTGACCGTCGTTGGTCACGCCGACGACATCTTCGCGCGGCCGCACCTGGGCCTCCAAGCCGATGGCATTCGTCGTTTCCAATACAATCCGCGGCTCCTCGATGTCGTCCGGCAGATTCCTCGGGGGAGCATCGTCGATCGGAACGGTCTCGCGATCGCGACCGACGATCTGGCGCTTGCGCGGAAGGCAGCACCGGTGTACGCGAAACTGGGTATTCCGGTTGACGCGTCATGTGCGGTTCGAGGCGCGCGCTGTTATCCGCTCGGAGGACGCGCGTTTCACCTGCTGGGTGATGCACGCACCCGGCGCAACTGGGGCGCCTCCAACACGTCCTTTGTCGAACGAGACAGCGAATCGGCGCTGAGGGGTTTCGACGATCATCAAACGATGGTCGCGGTACGCGACGCTGACGGTGCGGAGACGACGGCACTGCGACGGGACTATCGCGACCTCGTCGCTGTGTTTCGTCATCGATTCGATCCTGATCACCCTGCCGTCAAGGCAGCCATGAACCCGCATCGCGAATTACAAGTGGCGATTGATGCGCGGCTTCAGGCTCGCGCGGCGGCAATCATCGCGGCGTACGCGCGCCGGTCCTCGAGTGGTCGCGCCGCAGCAGTTGTCGTGGATCCCGCGACCGGCGATCTACTCGCGAGCGTCAGTTACCCGTGGCCGGTGGATGGAATGCGAGATGAGGGGTCCACAGCGGATGAGGGGGACAACGAGACGCTCCTCGACAGAGCACGGTATGGACTGTATCCCCCGGGATCGACGTTCAAACTTCTCACCGCCGCCGCGGCACTCAGGCGCGACGAGAGTCTGTCGGGGCAGACATTTACATGCAGTCGCCTTCCCGATAATCGCGTCGGTGTGAAAATGCCCGGGTTCACCCGGCCGATTCGCGACGACGTGCTCGACAAGCAGCCGCACGGTACGATCGACATGCATCGCGCTCTGGTCGTGTCCTGCAATGCGTACTTTGCGCAGCTGGCAGTCAAGCTGGGTCCGCAGGCCCTGCTTGGTGTTGCGCAACCGGCCGAGGTGTCGCTGGCGCGAAACAACTCGGTCTCGCGGATCCGCGATTCACTGCCACAGGTTGGGTACGGTCAGGGAGAAGTGGTCGCGTCGCCGCTCCGAATGGCGGCCGTCGCCGCGGCGATTGCTGCCGATGGCAATTTGCGCGAGATTCGAGTTCGAGCGAGTGATACCAGGTCGGCGGTACATCCATTCCTGGCTCCCGACGTCGCGAGAACGCTTGGCAGCTACATGCGAGACGTCGTTCTCGACGGGACGGGACGGAGCGTCAAGACGGTGCCGGTTCCCATTGCGGGGAAGACCGGGACGGCGGAAGTGACGGGTGCCCCGTCACATTCATGGTTCATTGGCTTTGCGCCGTACGGCGCGGCGACCCACCGCGTCGCCGTCGCGGTGATTCTCGAGAATGCAGGCTATGGCGGCGCGGGCGCCGCGCCCGCTGCTGGCGAGATCGTCGCCGCCGCGGCGGCGCTGGGCCTGGCGAAGTAATGGGGTCAGACGGGGGTCAGACGGGGGTCAGACCCGGGTCAGACGAGGGTCAGACTGGTCTGACACGTGACTGGTCAATCGGGTTGTGGGCTTTCAATGCTCTGACCCC
>Ga0310893_10000119_pt1 | contig 13501 bp, 14 predicted proteins | sample C0D2metaG_FD_203910 | JGI IMG/M metagenome (GOLD analysis project Ga0310893, IMG submission 203910) | Lab incubated soil microbial communities from West Virginia University Organic Research Farm, Morgantown, WV, United States - C0D2 | ecosystem: Environmental > Terrestrial > Soil > Agricultural... | reverse complement strand
CCTCTTCGTTGAAGCAAGGCACGAGCACTGCGATCCGGTAGGGATCGAAAAGGCCCGCCCCGTGATTGGCAGATGTCGTGGTTGCAAGCGTCAATGCGAGCCCCAGCGTTCGCCAAACGACTCATCTTCTGCCGGCGCGCAGAAACAGACCATGATCATTCGATGAATGCAATTGGTCCACGTTAGCTAAATTGCAGCGCTGGATTTCTCGTCCGAGGCTCAAAACCCTCAAGATGGCTGGCACCATGCTGACGAGAACGAACTTGAGCCTAGTGCGGGCCTTTACGAGAGTTATTGTGTAACAGAAGACAGAAGCATCTTGAGCATCAGTGTACTCACACGCATTGTTCCCTTCGCTCACTGGGAATAGATTTGATTGCCAATAAATGTTGCCGCTACTGCAGATCGATTGGCTGATAACGCCCGTTGCTATCAAGCTGGGTACCCCACACCTTGTGCACGCCCTGGTGCTCGGATGGGCTAAAGGTCACGGGCGTACCGAGCCCAAGGTCAAGGCCGCGAAGATTTTCAAGAACTGTTACTAGTCGCTCGGTGTCGAGCTGAGGGCCATTTCGCTTTAGCGCCGCGATCAGCACATTGGCCACCACATAACCTTCGAGCGACACATAGTCCGGAGACTCTCCCGGGAAGTACTTGGCGAGCGCAGATTTGTATTCGATCGCCAATGACGAGTGTCCATCGACCGCCGGTACGACCTGAGTGACGATGACCCCGTTTGCAAACCTCTTGCCGAGGAGCATCAACTCGTTGGCCAAGGCTGTGCTGCCGACGAATGAGACACTGGTGTAAATCATGTCCGGGTAGAGGTCGCGCGTCTTCTCGATGAATTTGGCTGCGGCCCGATAGGCGGGGACCATGATCACCGCTTTGATCGGGACGCGGGCTTTGTTGGAGTTGTGCGCCTGAAGCTGCGCGACAGCCCCGTCCACGTCCACGGTATTGCGCTGGTAATTAAGTCGCAAAATTGTACGATCGTTGCCTCCGAGCGACCGGATGGCTTTCGCGACACCGGAGAAGCCCGAGTCGCCGTAGGCATCCTGCTGCGCGAAGACGGCAATCTGAGTGGTCTTCAGGTGCCTGACCTTCACCAGGTAGTGGACCGTGGCCTCGGTCTCTTCGGCATAGCTGGCGCGGTAGTTGAAGACATAGCGGTCGGGGGGATCATTCCTGAGCAGGCCGGCGCCGGTGAATGCCCCGAAAAACAGCATGTTGCGCTCAAGCGCATAGGGCAATGCGACCACCGCAGTGGGTGTCCCCACGTTGCCGATCACCCCAAAAACTTTATCGTTCTCATAAAGCTGCTTCATCGTTTGAGCAGCTCGAGCCGGCTCGTAGCCGTCGTCTGCCGCGATGAGCCGGAGTTGCCGCCCATGCACACCGCCATTGGCATTGGCGGCGTTGAACGCAGCCATGATGCCCATCTTCATATTCTGGCCGAGCTCTTTGGTTGGACCGCTGAGTGCTGCGGACATCCCAAACCGAATTTCGGTGTCAGTCACACCGCGAAAAAGAGTTTTAGCGCTACCCGATTCCTTCTGGAGCGGTTGCGGTGCCGATGCAACCTGCGCCTGCGCGTTTGCGGGCGGGGGCGAAGGGGGCGCCGCTGCTGGTGCGGGAGAGGGCTGTTCTGGCTGCACCGCCGAAGCGGGCGCTGGCTGCGCGCCAGCGACGGCCGCTGGTTGTGGAACAAGAGCCGGCGCGGGTCGCGCGACAGAGGCCGCGGCAGGCGGCGCGTTTGGAGCGAGGCGATCGCCCCGCCCATTCAGCGGTGCAGTGTTCGCGATTGGCTGGTCGGACGGTTTCGAGGGCTGAGCAAGTTCGAATAGTGCGCTGACAACATGTGACACGGGTTTGTAAAAAATTATTCCCAGTCCGACGACAGCGGCAAATATGATCACCGGTGAAAACCGGACCAACAACGATGACGTACTACGCACTGATCGCGGCGGTGGCGGTTCCGGGACACGTTCCGGCCATGAATCGAAATCACTCGTCGTCCTTCGTTCCAGATGTACGTCCGTGGACAAGGGGACCGTCGGCGCCGGCGTCACACGAAGTTGCTCGGCAGCAGGCATACGCGGCTGCTCGCGAAATCGTTTAGGCGCATAGTTACCAAATTCGTCATCGGCAATAGGTGCACCCATCTTTGCCTCCCACGTACTTGTCCTCTGATGGACTTAATCGTCCCCTTTGAGTGACAGGAACCCTGAGACACGGTGGCTTTCCTAGTGACGAGGCACCCCCGCCGCAGAGAGACTTTGGAAAAAGTTACGCCAATTTGGGGTAGAGCAGGGGCAGCCGAATACCATCGTGTCAAAATTTTGAATTCACAGCTTGTCCTGCAACCGCAGACGTTGTCGCACCGCCGAAAACAAGCAATACCGACGGCTGCCGGCCGCGACGTCAATTTTGTCGGCTTTAGCCGACATTTGACTAGTTGGCGCTTTTGCGTTGTGCAGTTGCATTTAACGCGCTTCCGTCGATTGCCTGCAAAGTACATGCACCCACTTTGGTCTGGATTGTTTTTCGATCCCGAGAACACGCTGGGCTTTGCAGGCTTCGCTCACGCATTCAAGGGTTTCCGTTTTTTGGGGAATAGGTTCAAACAGCGCGGGCGTCCGGAGGTAACTTGCGGTAGCATGTGATGAGCCAATTTGCAGATTCTTTGTGGGCTAGTGGGGCTGGGCCATGAGGGTATTTTTTGGAACTGCATTGCTGTTGACTGTTTTGGCGTCGGAAGCTCCGGCTCAGCAGCTCGCAGTCGGACCCGTCACGATGACAAACCACGTCAATGGCGTGCCGATTACCGTCAGCGCGACGTCATGGATTACCGTCAGCTCGGTCGATAGCGAACGCACGGTAGACGCAAGAATATTCGTCGATCTGGTCGACCTTCAGCGCAAGTTCCCCGCTGTCATAGACCGGTCTGGGGTTTCGGCTGCCGATTGCGCAAAGCGTGACGCTGATAGCCGGAGTCCAGCGGTATCCCTCACAAGCGGATCGCTGCTGCCTGTTGATGATCAACTCATCATGTCGGTCCGCGGCCAAGTTGATCTCTGGTCGTGCAGGGCCCGACCTGCAAAATCATCTATTGTATGGAAGAAGCAAAAAATCGGATTCCTGAACATCAAACTGCCAGAGCGTCATACTGTGAAAGCAGCCATGAAAAAAACGAAGAATGGCACCCAGCCATTCCGGGGAAATCTGCCCATTCAATTGGTGCAAAAAGACAGCGCAAGTATCGCACTAAAAATTTCCGACCCGGAGATAAAGCTGGAAGGGCAGGATGTCGTCGTCTCAAATTCGAACCTCGACCACGCAAAGCTGGACATAAATCAGAAAGTTCATGCCGCGCTTCAAAGTGCGATCAATTTCGTAAAGCTCAAGGCAATGCTTCCGAAAGAGCTTCAAAAATCGACTGTCGTTTCGGCTCGGTTCAGGAGTCAGGGCGGCCATGCCATAGCTGAGATCAACCTCGCCGCGACTGGCGCACCAAACACGCAGTGACCTGCAACGCACGCTGACAATCGGCTTGCCTGAATTCCACGCAATCGGAAGCTTGCCGGCGAAGAACGATTACGTCGCTATGGTGTCGAGATCAGTCCTCGGTTGGTCGCAACGATCCAGCGATTTCCCCAGCGAACGATAGAATCGACCCTTCCGGCACCGGGCAGGACATCGCCGCGAGCCACCCTCCAGGTGCCGTTGGGCCCCTGGACGACCGCGGTCCCGTTAGCCACTTCACGCACGATCCAGCCCGGAATTGTTGTCGGCGGAGTCTCCGGCACCGGAGCAAGTCTTGGCTGAGGTTGCGTCGCCGGGTTCAATCGCGCCTCTTTGGTTTGCAGTTCGCTCCGGGCTGGCTCGGTATTGCGGTTCAGTCGCTCCTGCTCGGCGGCAAACTGCTGAACGTTGTTCCGCATGGCGGCCACTTCGCGCGTCACTTCCTCAAGCTGCGAACTCAGTGCCGGTGAAGTCGCCTTTTCTTCAGACTGTGGCGTGATCACTTTTGCCGCCGACGTGGGCGGCGGCGGCGTCCGGGTCCAGGTCGTAAGCATCTTATTTGCGTCCTCATGGTAGACCCACAAAAACACGGCAATACCGGTCAGGACTGCAACCAAAGGGGTGGTTCCGAGTCGGATGCCTCGCCGCGGCCGTTCTTGCAAGAAATGATCGCTCGGCGACACGTGAATCGACAGATCGCGGCGCGACGCGGAAATCGCCTCGCGACCTGTCGGCTTACGCCCATCGGCTGAAATTTCCGCAGTGGACCCATCCGCGCGTGCTGCAGCTCCTTCGATTTCCGCCGACGCCACGAGAGATGCATCGCTCCGATCGTTTTGATCGTTCAAAGCTGTTCGCTTCTCGGCAAGCATCGGCTCCGCGACTGAACCCGCCCCCTCATCCTTTGTTGCCAATGATGCGGCGCGGGGAAAACGGTCGTGCTGCATCCGAACTTGGGGAGAAATCAGGTGCGTGCTGGCCTCTTCGGGTGGCGGCGAATCTGCCGGTACGGTGGAGATCGCCGCGAGCTCATGGTGATCCTGCTCGGTGTTCAGCCTGATTTCGGAAGCGCCGATCTGCTGCTTGAGGGCGCCCACTTCAGCCTTGAGCAGGAGCAGTTCCACGCTCTGGACTTCGCGCTCAACCTTAAACCGGTTGATGATGTCGTCTTTCTTCCCGATTTCGGCGCGTTGGCTGGTATTGCTTTCCTTGAGCTGTTCGATGGTGATCTCGAGGCGCCGCGTCGAAACCGCAAAATCCGCGCGCTGTAGATCCTTGTCGGCCTGGATTTCGGCCATCGACTTCGGCATCGCGTTTTCTATGCGCCGGGTGGTCAGTCGCACCGCACGCCCGTGGATCAGGGGAATGACGCTCACCGCAATGAGGGCTGCAAAAAGAAATCCAATCCCGAGGTACATGATCGCTTCAACCATGCGATTTCCCCCTCACGCGCTTTCAACGTGACGACGCAGGACCAGGATGATCCGCAAAAAGCTTCACCAATTGTGGGCATCGGATTCCGACGGACAATGGCAGGCCGCCACTCAGTGAACTCGACATGCCGTTGACTTCCCAAGCAGCAGCACTCGAACAATCTGGTCGAAATGTTTTAACAAGGATGTGCAGCAGATGTGTTCTAAAAACGGCGCGGCGCCGGCGGTGTAGCCGAGTCTTGAGCCTGCCCCGCGTTCGGCGGAGGTATGCGGTTAGCGACACAGGCGCGGCGGACCAAACAGTGATCATTGGTGACGATGTTCGTAAAACAACCCAAGCTTTTGCCACGTTCGTCCCCATAGATTTCACTGCCCGGTTACGCAATAGACCGATTGGGGGGATCATCACCTTGTTTGCGTATAGGAGTTGAGGGGGATGAAAAGTGCCAGCACGAGTATCGAAGCGCTGATGACCGAACTGCGTGCCGCGTCGGCCGATCTAGCCAAGTCGGCGACCGTTGGCACTTCGACGATGGTTCTTCGATTCAAGCTTTCGAATGCGATTCGCGACGCAGAAAAGGCCGAGCGTGCCGCCGAGGACCTTCGAGCCGTGGCGTCGGCCGTTATAAGCGGCGGCCCTGAGCAGACAACCCTTGTGCCTGATCCAACGCGCGACATCGAGATGGAGAGCGCGGACAGCTGACAGTCTTGCATCGATTATAAGTGCTGTGAATTTCGCGTGTGGTAGCATCGCACTTCGAAAACAATCGCGACTCAGATTTATATGATCGTCTGGCGCATTTGCGAATGCGCGCAATTCATTGCTGCAGAAGCGCGATGAATCCGGTCGTTGTTGCTCGTAATCACCTGATGGAGTGGTCGTGACCTCTGTTGCTGATGCTCGGCAGGCCACAACGACGCGGTTTGTCTGCCGGTCTTATCTGGCGGTTGTGCTTGCACCGGAACCGCCGATTGTCGAGTGGATGGCTGAGATCGATCAAAGGATAAAGAGCGCGGAAAGCTTCCTAAGCGGTGCGCCAGTCGTGGTTGACTTGAGCGCGGTGAAACTCAGCAAACTCGCGATAGTGCACCTGATTTCCGAACTCGAGCAGCGCGGCATTCGCGTTTTGGGCCTCGAAAATGCTGATCCGCTTTCGACGGGCGCGGGTCTGCCGCCTTTATTGCGGTCCAGCCACGCCGGCAGCGTAATACCCGATAGAGTTGAGTCATCCGCGCGGGACGTGCGCAAGGAACCCTCGACGCTACTGCTCGACAAGCCGATACGGTCGGGGCAATCGATATTCTTTCCTGACGGGGACGTGACGGTGCTTGGTTCGGTGGCATCCGGAGCGGAACTTGTCGCGGGGGGTTCAATTCACGTCTACGGCACGTTGCGCGGACGCGCGATGGCGGGTTCCGGCGGGAATTCCAGGGCCCGCATCTTCTGCAGCAAGATCGAGGCTGAGCTACTGGCAATCGACGGATACTACCTGACCGCAGAGTCGATCGATCAGACGTTCCCAAAAGGGCCCGCTCAAGCGTGGCTCGATGGCGATGCGCTGAAGATCGCCACATTGGACTGATGATTCACCTTAGGAGATGCAAACAATGGCGAAGGTCGTGGTTGTTACTTCCGGCAAAGGCGGTGTGGGGAAGACCACAACGACTGCGGCAATGGGCGCGGCGCTGGCGCAAATTGGACAGAAGGTCGTGATCGTCGACTTCGACGTTGGCCTGCGCAACCTGGACCTGGTGATGGGGGCTGAAAGGCGGGTGGTTTATGACCTGGTCAACGTGATCCAGGGCATCGCCAAGCTCCAGCAGGCCCTTATTCGCGACAAGCGCATCGATACGCTCGCGCTGCTTCCCGCCTCTCAGACTCGCGACAAAGACGCCCTGACTGAAGAGGGCGTTCGCCGGGTCATTGGCCAACTGCGGCAGATGTTCGATTGGGTGATATGCGATAGCCCCGCGGGAATCGAGCGTGGCGCAACCCTTGCAATGCGTTTTGCGGACATCGCCATTATTGTGACAAACCCCGAAGTGTCGTCGGTGCGTGATTCTGATCGCATCATCGGGCTGCTCGATGCCAAGACGCTGAAAGCCGAGCGCGGCGAGCGCATCGACAAGCATCTCCTGATTACCCGTTACGACCAGGGACGCGCCACGCGCGGTGAGATGCTTGGGATCGACGACGTGCTTGAGATTCTGTCCACACCGCTCCTGGGCATTATTCCGGAGAGCGAGGAGGTGCTGCGCGCGTCGAATCTTGGCTCGCCGGTGACGCTGAACAATCCAGGCAGCGGTGCAGCACGGGCCTATTCTGACGCAGCGCGGAGACTTATGGGCGAGGACATCGAAATGACAGTTCCTTCTGACAAGGTGGGGCTGTTCGGCAAGCTGTTCGGGCGGAGAGCAGCATGAACTTTTTCAGTCTGTTCAGACGGGGAGGGTCCGCCCCCGTCGCGCGCGACCGGCTGCAGATTTTGTTTGCGCACGAGCGCTCCGTCCCCGGGTCCCCCGATTTGTTGGTCGTTTTGCGCGAAGAAATTCTCGCTGCTGTGGCCAGGCATGTCGAAATCAAGCCAGACGGTGTCAGCGTGCACATGAAGCGCGGCAATAAGATCTCGACCCTCGAGGTCGAAATTGAATTTCCGAATAGCGTCCGGGCCCTGTCGAGCCGAGGCCGGCACAGGCGGCCGCTGCAGGCGGCACACCGTTCAGCTTAGGCTATGGGGATCGCGCCGGCGGTGGCGCCGGTGTATGCCGCTGGCTGTTAAGGACAGCCGACGGCGGATTTTTGGGTTTCATTCAATTCCGAACACACAACGATGATGCGCGCACCTTTGTAGATGTTGGCCACGTCCGCTGTTATCGGAGAGGTGGCCCGCGCCAAGGGTGGCGTGGATCTCGCCATCGCTTTTTCAGTCAAAGCAATTTCATTTCGGAAGATATTAAACGAGACATATGCGGCGGCCAAAATTAGAAGAGACATCGCGGCGACCGCTGTCATGCCGAGGAACGCAAATCGCGGTACCATTGTTTTACTCCACAGTGACTTTGAGCATCGTGCTATTCGGGCGCCCACCATTTCAAGCGTATTCCGTGAGCGCACGCGGAAAAGTTCCATGAAGCAATGCGCCAAAACAAAAACTTACACAGGCAAGCTTGAGATTTCGGCGTAGTCCGATACCAGCGCCAACCGCAGACTCAGATATTCCTTGGCAAAGTTAATCGCTGCGTCGTTCAGCCAAAATCCGTGGCAGTTAACGCGATGTCCGGCAACGTACGGATGGACATCTTTCCGTTTCCGGGATCCGGAAGTGCCACGCTACCACCATCCCAACAAAAGAGCGGCTACCATCGTCGTAGACGGAAAAGTCGGGCTTGGTTCGCGTATTTGGGTTGCGTGTGGTGGGGTCGCGCATGAGTGCATCGATGGCGCAGGTCGAGCTCAGTCCGCGTTCAACACACGGTCGGCTCCCGGAATGGTTTGTCCGCGAAACTGAGGCGCGAAGTCGGTCGCCTCTACGGCGAGAGGCGGTTTGGCATTCTCGAACTCGTCCCGTTGGCAATTATGGAACCACATTGGCAATTCATCCCCGAAAACGGCACAGGCAGTTCGACGATCCGGAATACAGACGTGCACGCCTTACGGCACTCGCGAGTGTCGTCGCCGCCGTAGCTTGGACGTCCTTTTGCATCACCACCGCCTTTGTGCGCCTTGATTCGGAAAATTTCGGGAAATGGCGAGACTGGCTGATCACCGCTGATGAGCCGGTGATGCCGCTTAGCGAGAGGCTCGAAGCTGCGATCGCCGCGCTTCGCGAAGTTTCGCGTGGGGTGCCGACGCCGGTTGTCGTCGTGGCGGACTCGATCGGGGCCGCGGACTCGGCCTTACCCCTTTCGATGAAAGTCACGAGCTATATGCCCGACACAAAGATTGTTCTCAAGGGCTTGGCTATTGCCACGACGTTGACCTCCGGCGCGAGCGTTGGGGATCGAGACTGGCGGACTAGTGTTGAGGACTTGCCGTATGCCTATGTCATTCCGCCACATGGCTACGTGGGAGTTATGACGCCTGTCGCAGAGTTACGCGACATCGACGGACACGCGTTTACGCGCACCCCTGTGCAATTTACGTGGGCCGCGGTGGATGGCTCGTCCACTATTGAAAAGAAAGAGCCCGCAGAAAACGGGCCGCCTGTCACTGCAGTCGCCAGCGCCACCGCTGCCGGAACTCAGCAATTGTTTGGCCAATTCGTCGACGGGCAAAAAGAAAAGGTTGTGCTACCGAAGCCCAGGCCGATCAAACACGCATCTTTGGGCGGAAATGCAAGCAAGCCTAAAAAGCAAATAGCAGCGGCGCATGGATACAAAGAACGCATGGCGCGACGCGATCTCAATCTCGGTGCAGATACTCGCTGGGCGTCATATGAATTGCCACCTCGAAGTTTGTTTTCCGAGCCTGATCCCCGGTGGGAACGACGAGCAATTTTGGACGGGATTTTCCGAAGCGTCTTTTATGGCGGAGATGCCAACGAATGCAGGCCCGCAACGCTGAAACGTGGCGCACAGACAAAATCGGAAGATGATTGCCAGTGGAGCCGATGATCGGCTGCTATGGATAAATACTATGCGGATATCCGAAGGTATCGACGCAGTCGGCGTCAACGTCGAGGCGCGCAATACCAAATCTTGTTCCTTTTAAGTCTTTGCGCCATTCCTTCGTAGATTAACTATTTCTCTGCTTGGTACGGTTCTACCAATGTCGATTGGAGGATCAGTGCAAATATTGCTCGGTAACTTTCAGCATCTGGTCGCCACAACGGCAATATAAGACCCGAGTGGTATTGCGTAGGGGGGACGCCGATGAGCAATCCCAGCAGTAATGAAAAGTTTTCCCACGGTGACGAGGATCTTGCGCACAAGCGCTATGCGCCGAGATGGGTGCGCGAGCAGCGGCCGATGGCTCAACAACAACAGCCATTTGTCGACTCCGGATCCATGGTCCCGGCTTCGAGTCGCCCGCATCAAGACTGGCCGCCGATCGCGGATTTCAATTCCGGCCCGCAAAGCGTCCCGGAGCCGCCTGTGCGGCTAGAAGAAGGATCGAGCGGATTGGTAGGACGCATTGCGTTCTTTGTCACGTTTGCGGCTACCATTGCGCTTTTGATCATTTTTGCAAAACCACTATCGCAATTGGCGAGCGGACTATTTGAGGCATATTTCGGGGGCGCACAGGTATCAAAAACCAACCGACTTGCAGCGAACAATGCTGTTGTTCCCGAGCATTCTTCGCCCTCTGCGGATCGAGCGCCCGCTCGCGTGAATACAATGGCAGTTGCAGCTGCGGGGAGTGTTCCCGTTGCGCAACCCCAGCAATACGCCCCCGCACAGCAGCCGGTGCAGCCGGTCCTGCCTCAGCAATCCATCTCACAAATGCAACAGGCCGCGCTTCCGGCTCCCGCGCAACCTCTCGCACCGGAATCTGGGGCCCCGAAAAATTTCTTTCGTGGGGTGACCGACAACGAAATCCGTTTCGGTATTTCAGCGCCGTTCAGCGGCGCAGCCAAAGAGCTCGGACAAAACATGAGGCTAGGCATCGAAATTGCATTCAGTACTGCGAACGCTGCTGGTGGAGTTTTCGGACGGCGGCTCAGGCTTGTTGCAGCTGATGACGGCTATGAGACTTCTCGAGCGGCCATAACGATGAAGCATCTCTATGAGAAAGAGCAGGTTTTTGGAGTGATTGGCAACGTGGGCACTCCCACGGCTGTTGTCGCGCTGCCCTATGCGCTTGAGCGGAAAATGCTGTTCTTCGGTGCTTTCACCGGAGCCGGCTTGCTGAGAAACGACCCGCCGGACCGGTATGTCTTCAACTATCGTGCGAGCTACGCTGAAGAAACGAGTGCCACGGTCCATTATTTGGTGAAGGTCAGGCACCTCAGGCCCAATCAGATCGCGGTATTTGCGCAGCAGGACGCGTATGGAGATTCTGGCTTTGCCGGTGTCGCCAAGGCCATTCGCGCGCTCGGCGGCGACGACAACGCAATCTTGCGTCTCAACTATCAGCGGAACACTGTGGACGTTGACGAGGCCGTTGAGCAGCTCAAGAAAAGTCGCATTCCGATCAGAGCGGTGATCATGGTGCCGACTTATCGCGCGGCGGCGAAATTCATTGAAAAGACGCGCGACCTCTATCCGGGGATGATCTACACAAGCGTGTCTTTCGTTGGCAGCACAGCTCTCGCGAATGAGTTGATGCTTCTGGGCAAAAGATTTGCATCCGGTATCATCGTGACGCAGGTCGTGCCCGCAGTCGAGGGTCACTCTTCGCTCGTGCTCGAGTACAAGTCGGCACTTGCGAAGTACTTTCCTGGCGAACAGCCGGACTATGTCTCGCTCGAAGGCTATGTTGTTGGCAAGCTCATGATAGAGGCCTTGAAACGCAACGGCCCCCAACTCGATACAGAAAGATTGGTGGCCACGCTTGAGGGTATCCGCAACATCGACATTGGTCTGGGGACGCAAGTCAATTTCGGACAATCCGAACATCAAGGCGTGCACAAGGTTTGGGGCACCCAACTCGACGAGAACGGTCGATACCAACCCATCGACCTGCAATAAAGGGAGTATTTGCGCGCTGACGCTTGCGGGCGAGCTTCGCTTCGCCTGCTCACGATTGGTGGCCTAGCATCATTGCGAACCGACGGTGGCTGCTGGCGCACCTGAGCTACTCTGCCGGACGCATTCGCTTAAAGTTGAGGTTGTAAGGGTTAAGAACTTTCGGAACCCCGTACCTCAATTCACCACGCGCGCTGACCTAAGCTTTGGGGGGATGAACTCCGAAGACGACGGGAGAATGCTGATGGGAAATCTGCTGTCACTCGTAATGACAATCTATTTTGTCGCGATCATTCTCGCAGTGTACCATCTGCAGCAAAATGAACTTGATCGGATACAGCAGCAAATCGACGAAAACAATCGTCTTTTCGATGAGATGCAACGGCGCCTTCACGTCGAGTCGACATAGTCTAGAGGTCCACGCATCGTCATTTGTCGACGCTCATAATTTCATGCCGCGGACGGACGGGGAAAATGCCAGTTGCTGCGCAGTGATATCAGTTTCACGATGTGAGCGGCAGGACCCTCCATTCAGAAAGGGTGCGTAAAGCGTACGAAGCTTAGGCCGCGTTTGACCGTGTCAAGCGCGGTTGTGGTCGGTGCTTTCGGCGGGCTTGCCGATTGGATGTCACCGGCGGCGCCGTCATCACCATTGGCAAACAAGAATGTGTCAATGTTTTCGATCGGACGCGGGAAGTATTTTAGAACCGCCTGCTCCAATAATTTGCAAATTTCTTCTGCATCAGCTGATGGCGCAGAATTTGTTTTCACCGGCTTTCTCCTCCATGCCAATGGTGGCGATGACGCGGAGGGGAATGAATGAGACGCCGCACGACGCAAGCGAACTCATTACGTCATTTCAAGGGGGGTGCGTATCCACGCCATCGCCGTGTCTGTTATGACTGAGTCGACACAAACACGGGCAGTACCGCTACACCGAGAAAATCATTTTTGCGCTCGCGCTGGCGGAGTTCAAGCTGCGGCGTTAGAGCAGGGCATCACCGCGAGAGTTTCGGCCGTCCTCGGCGACCAGATGGCAAGTGGACGAGTTCCCCGCCAAACTCAGCAATAAAAAATTCTGCGTATGCGGGTTCCGGAAAGGACCAGTGCAGAACATCGCCATCATTGGTGCGGCGCCAGAGGTAATGCTCTTCGACGTCATTTCGCAGGTGAAATTCGCGCATGTCGTCAAAGTGCGCCGCCGCCCCTGTCGGGACAACAACCTTGACCACGTAGGAATCGTTGTCGCGAACGACGCTAAACTTATTCCGCGGCATAGTTGCAAAGTGTACCGCGAAGTATTCACTCGACGGCGGTAAGTGCGCACCCGCCGGCGTGTAGCCCAAAAGAGGGAGCGGATTACCAGAAGGCGAAAAAACCCGGTGCTCTATCGGGAGGAAAAGTTTGCGTCTTGCGGCGAGCGGGTCGTTTTTCGAATTTGCCGGTCGCTATCGCCAGCACGGCATGAGCGGAGCTTTAAAGATTTCCGCTTGCGCAGCGTAATCCTGGCGCCACCGGGTAACTCGATATACCGATGAACGAATTCTCCGCGGCTTTCGACAACGTATTTCGTTCCCACCGGCACATGCCGTGGTAGATGAGATACACTATTCACTTGGCTTCCCCCGAGTCCCCAGACACTATCCGGACCATTAGTGACGGACTTTTTGGCTTGATTTTGTCCGGATCGCAGTTATCCGCGGCATCAACAGGCAAAACGTTAGTGCAGCACGATAGATAAAGTTTTGCCGCAAACTATATTGCGATACCGCGCGAGGGGTTCGCGGTTACCGTTGCCTGCGAAACTCGCGATATCCCATAACGTCATCATGCTCGTGCTGTTGCCACAATCTCGGCGGCATGCGGCTGGAAAATGCTTGAGCGCAATCGAAACGGTCTCGGAGTGGGTCCTATGG
>Ga0310893_10000086_pt1 | contig 14795 bp, 20 predicted proteins | sample C0D2metaG_FD_203910 | JGI IMG/M metagenome (GOLD analysis project Ga0310893, IMG submission 203910) | Lab incubated soil microbial communities from West Virginia University Organic Research Farm, Morgantown, WV, United States - C0D2 | ecosystem: Environmental > Terrestrial > Soil > Agricultural... | reverse complement strand
GTCTCGAAGCAGTGGGTCAGCTAACAACTGGCGTAGCTCATGACTTTAATAATATGCTTACGGTAGTTCTTGGCAATTTAGCATTTGTTGAAAAGGATCTTGGAAGCGGCCTCGATTTAAGAGTGAAGCAACGCCTATCCCATATGCGGGTGGCAGCGGAACGCGGAGCCAAGCTCACAGGGCAGTTGCTTGCGTTTTCTCGCCGTCAGCTACTCGTACCAAAGCCGGTCGATCTCGGCGATACGTTGGCAAATATGCATGATCTTCTTCAAAGCACGTTAGGCAACAGCGTGCAGATAAAAACGTCGTTCAAGGCTGATCTCTGGCGTGCCCTGGTTGATCCTAATCAAATAGAACTTGCCGTTCTTAACCTTGCAATTAATGCAAGAGATGCGAGCGAGGTCGGTGACAGCATCACGCTCGAAACCGCCAACGCGACTGTTGGTCCGCCGCAAAACGCGCACGAGCCACCCGCTGGGGAATATGTCGTCGTCTCGGTGACCGACAATGGGACCGGCATGACAAAGGAGGTACTCGCTAAGGCCTTTGAACCGTTTTACACCACCAAAGAAATCGGTAAGGGCTCAGGGCTGGGATTAAGTCAGGTTCTCGGCTTCGCGAAGCAGTCCGGTGGCGGCATGCGCATCGAAAGCCGCGTGGGCGAAGGGACATCGGTGAAGATCTATTTGCCGCGAGCCATGCGCAGCGACCTTCCGTTACCATCGGAGTCGATTGGCGCGCCTAAACGCAGCGTCAAAGGAGCAGTTATTTTGCTGGTGGACGATGATAGCGCGGTCCGTGAAGTCACAGCTTCCATCCTTCGGGACCTCGGTCATGTGGTGATCGAAGTTGGTAGTGGTGGCGGCGCTCTAGATCTGCTGGACCGAAGTGCTCATGTTGATCTCGTCGTCTTGGATTTTGCCATGCCGGGCATGAACGGAATCGAAGTCGCGCGACAGGTCCGTGCTAAAGTTCCGTCCCGTCCCGTGGTGTTCGTCACTGGCTATGCAGACACATCCGCGCTCGGAGACATTGACGACACACAGATCGTCAGAAAGCCATTTATTGGCAATGAGCTCGCCGACAAGGTGCAGTTTGCCCTCGCTAATCGTGCAGGCAACCCAAGTAGAAAAGTTGTTTCTCTTAGGCGATAGCCTTCTCGAATGCTTTGGGTCCTAGCGGACTGACCCATCCAATCGCGCTGTCCCCTTTACCCAATTCGATGTCCGCTTGGAACTCCTTTACCGGTGCACGTCACACGGTTGAAAAGCGAGACGTAGTCAATTCGGCGGCTCGGGTGCGGCAGATTTTAGGGCCGCCGATAGCCGCCCGTTTATAAACAGACTTCGTCACTTTCAGCCGAATTGACGGCAGCATACGAAGACCGTGCGGCAACCGTTGCGATAGCAGGCTGCTATGGGCCAAAAGCGGACATTGCAGGTTTATTCGATCACCTCGTCGGCTCGGGCGAGCACCGAAGGTGGAATTGTGAGGCCAAGCGCCTTGGCGGCCTTGAGATTGATTACCAGCTCGTACTTGGTCGGCGCTTGCACCGGAAGATCGGCTGGCTTCTCACCCCTGAGGATGCGATCGACATAGCCAGCCGCGGCCCGGAACTGGCCAGTAAAATTAGCCCCGTATGAGAGCAAGCCGCCCGCGGCGACGAAGAGGCGTTCATAGTAGACCGCTGGCAATTTATACTGCGCCGCTAGCGCGACAATCAGATCGCGATGGACCGAGGACAACGCACTCGCCGTCAAGATCAACCCGCCATTTGGGACGCGCGCAAAGGCCGTGATCGCTGGCTCGATCTCGCCCGCGTTGCGCAATTTGACCGGTTTTAGATCCACACCGGCCGACGTGGCCGCGGCCTGAATTATCGCAAACTGGCCGATCCCGGCGGTTATGGCAGGATCCCACAGTACTATCGCCCGCGTGACACCGGGTGCGATTTCCTTGAGCAATTCAAGCCATTTTCCACTCAAGCCATATTCGAACTGCATGAAACCGGTGGCATTGCCGCCCGGCTGCGACAGACTATCGACGAAGCCGGAGCCGACTGGGTCGGGGACGATCGCGAACACGACCGGCACGGTGTGAGTCACCCGAAGTAGCATTTCTGTCGAAAAGCTGCCGGAGGACACGATGACGTCCGGCGCGAGCGCGACCAATTCTTCCGCTTGTTTGCGGCTGGTGGCGGCATCGCCTCGAGAAAAGCGGTAGTCGATCCGTACGTTGCGGCCCGGTGTCCAGCCTAATTGCTGCAGCCCTTGCTCGAATGCCGCGCGGCGAGCCTTATTCTCCGCATCCTCCGGTCTTTGGCCCGTTAGCAAGCCGACGCGCCGCATGCGGTCGCTTTGCTGCGCGCCCGCCGTGATCGGCCACGCCGCTGCACCGCCGATAAAACTAATGAACTCGCGCCGCCTCATTGCCGCCCCCGAGGCTCGGACAAAACATCGTATCAGGTTTGAGCTGGCAATGTCCGCTTTGGGTCACAAGCCGACATATGCAGTGCAACACGTCATGTCCGCTTTACCCCCGATAGCGACCACGAAAGCGACTTCTCTCAAAAACCCATGTCCGCTTTACCCCTAAAAGCGGACATTTGCGGTGCAGTAGCTGATGTCTGCTAACGGCCAATAGCGGACATTGCGACAATCATTCAATCACTTCGTCGGCGGCATTCAACAGTCCAAACGGCACGCTGAGGCCTAGCGCTTTGGCGGTCTTGAGATTGATAACCAGGTCGAACTTGGACGACTGAATAACTGGCAACTCGGCCGGCTTCTCGCCTTTGAGAATCCGGCCAACATAGACGCCGACGAGACGATACATGTCCGTCAAGCTGTTGCCGTACGCCATCAGCCCACCCGCGTGAGCGAAGTCGCGCAGGTAGTAGATCGCCGGTATCCTATGGCGTGCTGCGAGTGAGACAATCTGGTCGCGCCGGTTAAAGAGAAAAGGATCGGAGGCACCGAGAAGCGTGCCGATTCGCTGCTGCACCATGCTTGCAAATGCTGCGTCAAGCTCGCTTTCGCTGCTGGCACTAAAGACAACAATTTGTTTTCCGAGAGAGGTGGCTGCCGCCTGTGCGGCTCTCATTTCGAGATTACCGTTCGGATTGTTTGGATTCATGAGAAAAGCGATGACGACGCCCTCCGGCACAAGGGCATGCAGCAGCTGTAGTCGTTTGGTCACCGCTGCCGGACCAAATATAGTCACACCAGTCGAATTGCCGCCCGGCCGGTTGAGGCTGTCTACCAAGCCTTCCTTGACCGGGTCGCCAAACATGCCGAACACGATAGGAATTGTTTGAGTAGCCGCCTTCGCAATCTGCGGCGACGGATCGCCCCCGCTCGCCACGAGTACGGCGACCCGTCTGCGAACCAGATCAGCTGCGAGCTCAGGCAATCGATCATAGTGACCCTGAGCCCAACGATACTCGATGGTCAGATTTTGGCCTTCTCTATATCCCGTTTCCCTGAGGCCTTGATGGAACCCGGCCACGGGCCCCGAAATGTTCTCAGGTGATAGGGTGCTCATGAAGCCAACCATCGGCATGCTTGGCTGCTGCGCGCGCACCGCGAGCGGCCAACCGGCCGCTGCGCCGCCGAGAAGCGTGATGAACTTGCGTCGTCTCATTGCCTCCCCCGAGGCTCAGGACAAGGCATCGTAGCGGCTCAAACCTGCACCGGGAAAGACCCCAACTTCATGTCCGCTTTGGGTCAAAAGCGAACATATGCGGTGCAACTAGCGATGTCTGCTAAGGGCCATAAGCGGACATGTGCAGCGCAAGAGGTCATGTCCGCTCTATCCCCGAAAGCGGACACTCGGCATCGTTCCCAGAAAAATGATTGCTCATACAGACCGCAAAGCTTTGGCAAGCAAGTCGATGTGTGATTGTTGGCTGAATTTAATGCTCAATTTACGTCCTGTACGGCGTAACTAGAAGTACAAGTTTTAGGGGCGCCAGCGGGGGCAGAAGCAATGTGGATATTGACCGTCTATGTTTTGGTCGTCGTAGTCATGGAATTAGTCGTTGTCGCAGTCGGCCTCGCCTTGGATCGAATTTACCCGTCAATCAGTTTAACAATATCGCTGTCGCTTTTTTTCCTGGTCCTCTGGTTTGGATGGGTTATCGCAGTACACCTGACCAAGCCTAAGCATGAAAAGAGCACGGAGCGCGTAGCCTGAAGGCTGGCTGGAAGGTGTGCTCTGCTGACTCCCAACCGCTGCCCGTGAGAGCAATGATGTGGGTCGAAAATTATTGGCTCGTAATTATTGCGGCGGGCGTGGTAGCCGTGCTTTTGGGTTGGATATTCCAATCCCTTCTGGATCGAAATACGAAAAATAGATAATGCCTCTCGCGCCCGCTGTCGGTCATTAGCAGATATTGGGACGGGCCTGCGCCATGTCCGCTTCACCCCCCGAAAGCGGACATGTGCGGTGCATGTCGCGATGTCTGCTAAGGGCCAATAGCGGACATTGGACTATTAGTGATCTCAATGGGGCTTCGCGCCCGTTGCCAAAATGGACTGGCAGGGCACCTCAAGCTCCGCACCCCTTTCATATGGCCGGAACGCTTTGACCAGTTCTTCCATAATAAGCTCGCGTACTTCCGGTTTTTGAAACTGGATAATTAGGGAGGTTCGAACGGTTCCGTACTTTATGAATTCTACAATGTCCTCCGCGCGACGCGTCCGCCACGCCGAAGCGATTGGTTTCCGTTGGATGTCATCGAAGCCAGCATCGCTCATCAATGCTTCGATTTTCCCAGGTTCCGACAATTCGAACATCGGCGGCGCCTTTGGCAGATCGACGTTCATATCCCCGACTGAGGAAACGGTTTGCAGGATTACTTTGAACAGTTCGCCACCGCGTTCCGGCCCACACCAAAGGGTGACGGAATAGCGCCCACCAGGCTTCAGCACGCGATAAGCTTCACGCACGCCCTGCGCTGAATTGGGCAAGTGCAGCAACCCGAAGCAGCAAGTTACCGCGTCAAAGCTGAGATCGTCATACGGGAGAACCTCCGCATCTGCTTCCATAAAACTTATGTCCTTGAAGCGAAGCTTGGCTTCTCTAACCATCGCCTCGGAAAAGTCGATCGCGTCCACTAACGCACCGCGCGACGCAGCCTCGCCTGCCAAGTGACCGGGTCCTGTGCACACGTCCAGAAGCTTCTTGCCTGTCAGATCACTAAAGGACGTAAGGATCGGTTCGAAGCCTTGGCGCGTGAGGGGGAGTATCAATCGCTCATATTGAGAAGCTTTGCTGTTCCAGCCCTCGTGTTCGTACTCTTTGAATGACTTGGTCATGCATACACCCCCTCTGGTCTATTCGCACGGGGATACCCGCAGCGCGCTTGTCGGCGGCGGACCGCGCGCGTGTACGAGGTGCAATTGCAAGTGAATTTGGATTCCGCTCGATACTAGAAATCAATCAGTAGCGCTGACCAACCACTACCGCCGTACCTTACTCGCGTGAGCGGGCCTACGCCGTTTCCAGCGGTTGGCTATTTACTGATGTCCGCTTTGGGTCACAAGCGGACGTTCGCACCGCAAAACGTCACGTCCGCTTTACCCCCAATAGCGACCACGAAAGCGACTTCTCTCAAAAACCCATGTCCCCTTTACCCCTAAAAGCGGACATGTGCGGTCCAGTAGCTGATGTCTGCTACGGGCCAAAAGCGGGCATCACAGCCTTATTCAAGACAATCCAGTATTTGAGTTTCCGCTGGGAATAAAAGGGCCCCGCTTGCCTCGGTTGAGCGCGACCCCGACCACGTGACCCAACAGAACTCGAAATCACGCGACGAGCGGGTTGAACCCCTGCGACGCTATATCGTTCGCTCGAAAATACCGAATTGGCGCCTATATGCTCCGTGTGGTGGCGCAGCTCTCGCGACAGCGCCAGAAATGGGAGCATGTTATGGCCGCGAAGAATCTCAAGCGCGAAGTTGAAAAAGACATAAAGCGCTATTCGTCGATTTTGGAAATGTACAACTCCCGCACGCTAAAAACTGGAAACGTAGAGGGCCGGAATGACCTAATAGACAAGACCGGCCAAGTTGCGCGTCACTTAGAAAACATAATTCGGGAACTGCGTGCCCTCTTGAGGGATGGGTAAGTCATCGCTGACGTGGGCGCGAGTCGATAGAACCAGTCATGCTATCAGGTTGGGCGATCTGGTTTATCAAATCGGTGAAGCGGCGACGGAATTGAGCATCAAAAATATCTTCGATGCTTTCTACGCTTTCGTCATACGTTAGCGCATCAAATTGGCGTCTTATTAATTCCCATTCATTTGCTTTCGACACCGAGTGTCCTTCCACATGCGGCGTCTTAGGTTTTTCCAGACGTTTATCGAGTCATGGCGTTAAGCGCGAGGATGATCAGAAATACGCCGCCCAAGGACCACCCAAATAACCGCGCTGCCTGCTGTTCTCCCATAAGCCGATAACGACGGAACTGAATAAACGTTCAGTCATGGACGGGTTGAACTTTTCTTCTTGCAAGAAAACTCGCGACGATGTGTGGAACCGATGGAACTGCATCGGTTAAAGCCCGAGCCGGAACGAATGGATATCGCTTTACGTTCAGTGAGGGACTGCGCGGGATTCCCCGCCCCGTTTTTGCGGTCGCGTTCAGTAATAAGAGCCAAGTAGGAGTCAATAAGAGCCAAGTAGGAGTCCCCTGCTTGGCTCTTCCGCCATCGGCTCATTGCACGCGCTCATTTTCCAGGGAGGAGCGTGCGGAGGGACCCCAGTCATGACGCCATGTTGCGGCTGGGGTTTCTCTTACTTTCGTCCGCTAAGGGCCAATAGCGGACATCGAAACGGGGCCTTCAGAAGGACGGCACTCTTGATCTACGCGGCATCGGCCCTGCGAACGCCCAGCGCATTGATCGCACGTTGCTCGATTAATTGGGGATCGCGTTCACCCGTCGCCACGACATTGACGATCGCTTTGGCAATTAGCTCAGTTATCGGGTCGTCGCGATTGACGATGCCAAGATTGACCAGTGCGCTTTCATAAGCAGCGCTCATGGCCTCGATTTCGTCCGGCCCGAACGAACCGTTGGCGATTAGTTTGTAGATGGCCATAAGCCCCCGCTGCCGCTGGTTGTTAGCTGAACCTTACGAGCATCGTTTCCGCATAATAGCATTTGCTGCATTCAAACGTGCGCGCGTCTTGCCCGGCGTCGTCAGTCGGCTCAATGCACGTAAGAAACATCGGTAGCCCGCATGCCGGGCAGCGGCGTTCGCCAATCGGCGGCTTTGGCCAACGAACTTTGCGTGGTTGCGGCATGATCACCTCCCAGCGTGTTTTTCTTATGGGCCCAGTATATTAGCAAACCATCAGCACCGAAATAGATTTTGATAGCGCAACAAAAGCTGTGCCCGAGCAGGATTGATCGGACCCGCGTCCGAACGCCATGTAAAAGAGGGGCCACCTGTTTGGTGGCGCCTCAAAAACATCGTAGAGTTCGCCCTCAGTAGGGGTAGTAACCGCCTGGATACTGGCAGACGTTCACCCAGCCCCAATCGGGCCTCCACTGGACACAATCATCGTAACCGTACCCGCCGTAATACGGCCACGCCGCCAGGCCGATCCCAACACCTGCCGCCGCCCAGTAAGGCCACCATCGGCCGCCATGCCAGCGGCCGCCGTTCCACCGGCCACCAGCCCATCTGCCGCCGGCCCATCGGCCGCCGCCCACGACACCCGCTCTGGCAAAGCGCGCGCCGCTCATGGCAGGGCCGCCGACACGGGCAGCGCTGAATCGCGCGCCGCTGAAGCCGGCGCCTCCCATGCGCGCACCGCCACCACTCCAACCGCCGTGGCGTGCGTCCGCGGTGCTAGAGAAAGCTGCCGCCGCGAGGATTGCGGCGCAGAGAATTCCCGCCGTTTTCAACATGACACTCCTCCTGCGCTATCACTCATTTGATTAGCTCTTCAATCCGCCAATTGAAACGAAGTTGCTTTGACGTCGATCAATTAAAAGAAGAAGTCACGCAGCCGGCTATTAAATTTAACACATGCCGTCACTCACCATTCTCGCATTGCGTCGCAATACGGCTAATGGAACTTTCACGCATTGTGGGAATGTCAATGTCCGCTATGGGTCAGGAGCTGACATGTGCAGTGCAAGAACCCATGTCCGCTATTACCCCAATAGCGACCGCGAAAGCGGACTTCGGCAAGCCGTCTGTCTGCTTTACCCCCTAAAGCGGACGGATGCAGTGCAAAACGAAATGGCGGCTATGGGCCAGAAGCTGACATTCCGCACGCGATTTGTCATTTCCGCCCCCGATAGCGGAATTCAGCGCGAGCCTCGGTAACCGGTCCCCATTTTCATGAAGTAAGTTCGCAGTTGTGTGAGCGACCTCACATACGAGGTCGCAGCACCGCCAATAGCTTACCGGTAATTCGAATCGCCATATGCCCGATCGAAGGGAGCGTCAAATGTCACGCGAATTCGATTCCAGCCGTATTGAGCAAGCCATCATGCTCGGCGGCTTGGCGCTGTTTCTGGTACTTGCTACCTTCATACCTGCCTGACCAACCATGGCACTTGATGGTGTCATTTACGAGTGCGTCGCAGTTAGGCTGAATTAAATCGAAGTTTGGAGTCGGCAGCCGATATTTGCGCCATGTTGAGGAGACAGGGCAGCAATGAGCGCGAGACGATCTTGTTGCGGAATCCTGATAGGAGCGGCGGTTATCCTCTCAGCAATTGCTCCAGTCCCGGCTTTTGCGGAATTTGAAAACACTGAGTGGGATGTTCAAGAACTATACAAACATTGCACAGGACGAAAAGGAAGCTTTGAAAAAATTTTTTGTTTGGAGTTTGTTTCGGGCGTAGCACGTCGGGTCTTTACGGATGGGCTGGCATCGAAAGACATTAAAGAGCCCCCTGATTTAACGACGGTATCTATTCCCTCGGCATGTCCAAAATCGTTTGTATCAGATGACGCGATGGTTGAGGCCTTCAACGAGTGGGCAAACCAACATATCGAGAAATGGGGTCTAAGCGCGCAAAAAGGGGTAATGCAAGCCATGCGCGACACTTGGCCATGTTTTTAACGAAAACCCGCGTTGTTCTGCGTGACGGTTAGATCGGAGTGATGTCTGCTTCACCTCCGATAGCGGACACGTGCGTTGCAAACACCACTGTCCGCTAAGGGCCATTAACGTCCGATTTGCGTCTCGACGTGCCGCAGCAAAGTTCGCTACTGGTGAGCATGCTTAATTGTCGCGGTGCTGGCCCGTGGGCGCAAATCCACTGAATGACGACTAGCTACGAGATAAGTGCAGCTGACGATTCGCTCCGGGTCAGCAAAGGAAGAGATGCGACGCGAACGAGCTCAGCCCCTCGATTAATAGCCGCGTAGTGAGCTAGATTATGGTCAATGCTGAACGAGCCGGCTCTAACCTTCAATGCGTACCACTTAGGCGGGCCAAGGGACAGGGCTCACGAGAGGAACTCGATGAACACAGTCAAAGACGCTCTGGCCCAAAAGAGTGGCGCCCTGATCCATGTTCGTTCCGGCGACATGGTCGTCGAAGCCTTGCGCCAGATGCGCGACAACCGGGTCCGGTCGGTGCTGGTCATCGACGACGACGTACTGGTCGGTATCGTGACCCAGGGCGACTGCGCCATAAAAGTGCTGCTGGCCGGGCTCGATGCGAAGCAGACTCCGGTGGGCCAAGTGATGACGGGCGACCCGGTAACGGTTAAGCCGGACGACCAACTGGAAGGCTGCATGGCAATGATGGCTGCGCGCGGCTTTCGCCATCTACCAGTGCTGGACGCGGGCAAGGTCGTGGGCGTGATCTCGATCGGAGACGTCGTCAAGGACATCATCCGAAATTTGGAGCACAACGTGGGCGACCTGATGGGCTACATCATGACGGACGGCCCCGGGGGCTGACAGACGAACCGCGGAGCTGTCGCCGGCGTCCGGGAGGGAAAATGGAGGGGCACCGTTAACGGGCTACCCTCCAGCTGCCGAGGAGACTGCATCGTACCGGCTCAAGCAAATGTTTTGATAGAGCTGAGACTCGCTTCGCGCTACAACATAAAACGCCGGACAATGTCCGCTTTGGGTCAAAAGCCGACGTGTGCGTTGCAAAACCTCATGTCCGCTTACACCCAATAGCGACCGCAAAAGCGGACATCGGCAGGCTGTCATGTCTACTTTACCCCCGAAAGCGGACATTTGTCGGGCTCCGATGCCAAGTTGGGTAGAATACCTTCGAGGACATTGAGCCATGAGCCAGAAAACCTTCACAATAATAGCCAGCGTGATCTTTGGAGTAGTAGCGTTGTTCCATGTGTTACGAATTTTCCTTGGTTGGCCGGCCGTAATCGGCGGTTGGACGGTGCCGATGTGGTTAAGCTGGATCGGTCTCGTAGTCGCCGGAGGCTTGAGCTACTTCGGAATAAAGCTCGCCACGCGTGGCTAACGCAGAAGACAGACCGCGCTACGCATTGATCGGCGGGATTGGCATATCCGCTTTGGGTCAAAAGCAGACGTTCGCACCGCAAAAAGCTATGTCCGCTTTACCCCGAAAGCGGACATTTGCACGGTCCTCTTCGGATCAGTCCATTGACGTCACTTCGCGGTCGATGTCTGCATGGCGATTGTTTTGCTGAGCGCGTCTGCACATGCATCAGCGACAGCGTGATTCGGGGACGTCGAACCTGGAGGTGTCGCGAAGCCGCTTTCCTGGATGTAGGCGTCGCGGCGCCACGTATCGACCTTCGTGAGCTCAACCCACTTCGCTTCCACGTTGGGCTGACGCTTGAATCTTTCGATACACACAGGCCCATAAGCTTGCACCAACGCCGCGTTTACACGCGTCGTTGCGTCATTCTCAGCGGTTTTTCCGAGGACCCATCCGCCCCAGCCAAAGCCGACGATCATTGTGGCGATCGCGCCAACGGACGCACCTTGTGCGAGACGCGTGAGCGACTCACCTTTGAAGATTGCAGGCATTTCCATAAGATATTCCTTTCGCCCGACATGTTTCGGAGCGAGGTTACGGACACCCATGTGGGTTCCGCTAGGTAAGTTGAAATGAAAGCCCGGTCGCCTTGCGACAGCGGCTCGATCGAAAAAAGTCTGCACCCATCGACAGCGGCAGTCTGTATAAAACTGCTCACCTTTCTGGAATGAATAGGCGAATTACGCTTCGGCCAATTGAGATTATCGCAAGTGCTATTAGCAACGTTGGCGCGGTCCTCGGTCAGTCGCGCCCGGTACAAATAAGAAAAGCGGTTTGTATGGAACAGCCACCGTAAGCGGCTGTGCAAACATGAGAAAGCCTGTGGACAATCAGGTCAAGTGAGCAATTTTGCACAGATTCTTCATTCGAATTTGAGGAAACAGAATGGTTCGAAACACCAAAGCCAAGCGGCCAAGTGTTTTCGCTTCAACTTTAAAAATATTTTCTGATCGAGCGTCCTCGAACCGCACCGAACACGCGTCGGGCGAAGGGAGCGTACATGCGTTTTCAATATGCGGCGCTCAGATCCAAGCCGCTCTTACTCCAGCCGCTAAATCCGTGCCCGGTATGCGGCGCCGAGACCACTCTTGCAGAGATTGAGTCCCACCCTGTGCACGCTAATTTTGAAATTCACGGCTACTTCTGTGACCGATGCGGGCCCACAAAATCCTTGGTTGTGCTTCGCTCACCACCCGCTTCAATCGATGATGTACGCCGAACCGGGGACGGGCCATGTCAATAAGTGACCACCACCATTCTGACTTTGAAGCGAGTCAGTTAGTGCTATTCGGCGCGGCGGCAATTGTCCTTTTTCTCTTCGCGTGGACCTTCGTCAGCTAGCGCTGCGCTGAGCAAGTTCTTGCTGAATGTCCGCTTTGGGTCAAAAGTGGACATGTGCAGCGCACAAGCCGATGTCCGCTAAGTGCCAAATAGCGGACATATCACGCGGCGCGTTCGACTCGTGTATCGATTTCACCGCGCAGCATTCCGAAATCGATTGGCTTCGTAAAAAGTGCCTCGGCGCCGCCCTCCAATGCTTTGCGCTTAGTGTCCGCATCGCCATAGGCGGTGATCATGATAACCGGGACGTCAGGTCGAGCCGCCTTAGCCTTGGGTAGCAGCTCTAGACCGGTCATTCCCGGCATGTTGATGTCGGACAGGATCAGAATGATTGATACGCCCGCCGCATCAGCAATGTGCTGAAGCGCTATGTCGCCGGATAGCGCAAATTTCATCGCGAAACGGCCGGCGCGGAGATCATGCCGAAATTGCTGGCGAAATAGCACCTCAACATCGGGCTCATCGTCGACCACGAGAATGAGGAGATTCACGCTTATGCCCCCGGCTTGCTTCTAACACACACTGGTACCTGAAATGGAAAAACTTGTAAGTGACGCGCGTCACATCCGGCGAAACCGCGATGTTCGCTTTACCCCGAAAGCGGACATTCGGTAACGTTAAGCGGATGTCTGCTAAGTGTCAGTAGGCGACATCAAGCCAGCGGCTCACGACGATCCCGTAGTTTGGGAGAACCTCGATTGAAGTGGTCGCCCGGCGGCAGACCAACCGAACAAGTCACAATTACATGCTATTTCAAGGCAAAAATGTTTGAAATGCCTTCTCGCTTGGCGATCTCCTTGGCCGTATGAATATTTGCTAAGAAGGAAAGATCGCTAACAGTCTTTGACTGGTTGCGGGCAACCGCGATGGTAAGACCAAGAGAATTTCTCGTTTGCCCGCTTTCCTCGCCATACTTGACCAATACGAACGTCTGCCCAGTGGGAATCTCGGTTGGTGAGGAGATGAACTTTACTTTCGACATTCGCCTGCCCCTGACTGGCTGATTCTTGCCAGGCATATCTCTTGATTAGAGAACGGGCCGGACAAAAGACGACCGCGTTCGTCAATCGCGTACCAACCCTCCTTAACCCCTCTCAAGTCGGATTGAAGTTCATTGATGTAATAGGGATTTGTCATTGGTCGTTACTGCCCCAATCACCCGAGGAAACTCTCGACATCGGGATGAGCGGAGCCAGCACACCGAGCGCTCTTCGTTTTCTAACACATGATGTGGTCAAGAAGACGCCGCTGTGCTGGGCGCTGTAACATCGACATATGCATGGCCAATCGAAATTGTAATGTGCCTAAAATGTTTATTCCGGTTTTCATGTCAGTAAAGCTGACACTTTCACGCGACACTTGAAGAGTCCGGCGCTTATGGTCTGCTATGGTAAAAAGCAGACATTGCACCTTCCGAGTCCATCCGTCAGAAATTAGTCAAGGTTGCCCATCGGTTGTGCAATCTTGTCCACTGTTGCCGTAGGGGCATAGGAGCGATGGCGAGCGAACCCTATTGTCAATCTATGCTTGACCGACCTTCCGACGAGGACGTTAGCCGTCAAATCCTCGGCGTTTTCATGCGTCATCGGGTTCCTGCGACGGGAACGCTGCAACGCAATTATTTTTTTGAAGTGCGCGACGGTGATTTCCAACGCGGGATCAATAAGGCGGTCGCCAACAATTGGATCGCCATCGATTTGCGAAACCGGTACCGCTATCAACTCACGACAACGGGATACGCTGCTGGGCAAGTCATCGATCCAGTCGTCGGAGCGTAGAACGGGGGCGATGTCCGCTTTGGATCAAAAGCAGACATGTGCAGCGCAAAAGGTCATGTCCGCTTTACCCTCGAAAGCAGATATGTGCAGTGCACTTGCCCATGTCCGCTAAGTGCCAATAGCGGACATCTAGCGATGGTAGTGACTGTTGCTGCTGGGCCGTTTGAGGATGCCCGCTACGGATCGCCATGTATGCCGGCTAGCATCAGCCGATAATAGGCGACCAGCAAAATGACGAACCAAACGAGCTCCCACGCGGCCAACAGATAAAAAGAAGAGCCGGCGGTCAGGAATATGATTGTCATTAAGAATTTGATCGCGATGCTGGCCCAGTTGGGCCAGCGATAGAACGATGGATTGCGCACGCCCGGTATGTAGGCCAACTGCAGGCCGAAAAGCGTTGCTCCCCAAATCCGCGGCCACGTTTGCGGGTACGGATCGATCTGGAACACCAGCTGGGCGAAGCCCACCGGGTCGAAGATGCACCATAACCCTGCGAGCAGACCGGCGATGATGCTGATTGCAAACAGCACCTGATAGATGCGAAGCCGGGTCGCGGTCTGCGCCCTGGTATAGGATAAAGTTTGCGCTTCGTTCATGCGACACCTCTGCACTCACAAGGTGAGTAAATAGGCAAGGAGATCGGCCTTGTCCGCCGCCGTCAGATCGGTCCCGTAGACGTGGCCAAAATTGGCGTTGCCGGGCAGCGTCGTGTCGAAACAGAACGCTCCTTTCTCCGGATGGGCAGGGTCGCACGGCGGCGCCACAAAACCACCGCGGCTGGAATCGAGCACCTCGCCGCCGCGTACAAAAGCTTTCGGCCGGCCTTGCGGCGCTTCTAGCAAATCCGCGAGCGTTGGAACGGAGCCATTGTGAAGATACGGCGCCAGCAGCCATAACCCATCCAGGGTTCCGGCGACGTAGCCCTCTACTTTCTGGAAGTGGCTGAAATTCCAATCATAGCCCGTTCGATAATGGTTGTAGGCGTCGCGTGCCGCGGGCGTCCACATATCGATGCGATGCCGGTCGGTCTGAACTTCCTCGACCGGTATGACCGTGAGCGTGCGCGCACCCGTCACGGCGTGACACTGCGCGCACAGTTTCACATAGAGCACATGACCTCGGTTGACGGCAGCCGGATCCGGCCGGTATGGCGACGCCG
>Ga0310893_10000079_pt1 | contig 15050 bp, 17 predicted proteins | sample C0D2metaG_FD_203910 | JGI IMG/M metagenome (GOLD analysis project Ga0310893, IMG submission 203910) | Lab incubated soil microbial communities from West Virginia University Organic Research Farm, Morgantown, WV, United States - C0D2 | ecosystem: Environmental > Terrestrial > Soil > Agricultural... | reverse complement strand
CTGGCGACGCACGCCGCCGACGTGGCGGCCGCAGCGGGGCGAGTGGTGAGGATGAAGGATGGACGGTTTGCCGATCAAGCCGCCTAGCGCCTCAGCAGCACCGCCGCGTGATCCCAAATGCGGTAGGCCATGCGCTCGAGCAAATCGATCGCGTTAGCGGGACCGCCGACGTAGACGGTCACCACCAGGGCCAATGCCAGGATCGGGAGCAGCACCATCCAACGCTCGACGCCTCCGGCAATGCGCATCTGAATCGCCTACTGCGGTAACAGCGTAGCCGCGGCCGGCGCCGTGTAGCCGCGACGGCTCCTGATCACGAAACCGGGCTTGCGTGACGCGATCGTGATGGCCCGCCACGCGCCATCCCTGGCGTCGTTCGTCGACGTATAGGTCAGTACATAGCGCCGTCGGAGGTCGTCGACGACGCGCCGATACTCAGCGGGCAGCGCGGCCACGTCTTCCGGGAAATATGCGGCGCCGCCGGATTCGTCGGCAATCCGCTGGAGCGCCGCGCGATCGACGTTGGCGCCGAGGCCGATCGCATACACCGTCGTGTCCGTCTCAGCGACTTTCGCCAGCAGCTCGTCCAGCGTGTGCCGGCTGCCCGGCGCATTGCCCGGATTGTTCTCGTCCCTGCCGTCGGTGACGACGACCACCGCCTTGCGGCCCGACTGCCGTTCGAGCAGACCGATGGAATCGTGCAAGGCGTCCCACAGCGCGGTGCCGCCACTGGCCTGATGCGCGTTGATGGCATCGGTGCTGGTCTGCCGGTTGGTCGACAACCAGTGCGCGAACGTCACGCTATCGGCGAACTGGACGAGGGCGAGCGGATCCGACGGCCGCAGCGCGGCGACGAACGTGCGGGCGGCTTCCTTCAGCGGCTCGAGGAACGGTTTGACGCTGCCGCTGGCGTCGAGCGCCAGCGCGATCGAGATCGGCGCATTGGTTTCCTGAAACGCATCGACGGTCTGCGGCACATTATCTTCAGTCAGCTCGAGGTCGTCGAGCGACAGCGTCGCGGCACCGTCGCGCTCGCTGCGGGCGCTGAACTCGATCGTCGGGCGGATTGGCGGCGGCCGCGGCGCGAAGTAACCGTCACGCGCCCGCACCACGAGCTGCGGATCGGTCACCACGACGCGGATCTTCCTGAACCGCCCGTCAAGCTGCTGCTGCGACGGGGTGTAGGTCAGCAGGTAGCGGGAGTGCACGTCGGCGACGATGGTGTCGTAGACATCCGGCAGCTGCTCTTCACGGGACGGAAAAAATACGCGTCCACCCGTGTGCGTCGCAATCTGGCGCAGCAGCGCTTCACCCTTCATCGACACGCCGGCGACGCCGCCGATGCCGATGACGAAAATCGTCGCGTTCAGCTCCTTGACGCGCTTGAGCGCATACGCCAACCCGGTCCGGCTGTGTTCGTCGTAACCGTCGGTGACCAGGATGATCACCTGGCGCCCTTCCGCGTTCTTGAACACGTCGGGCAGCGAGGCCAGCGAATCGAGGATTGCCGTGCCGCCGGTGGCTTTGATCCCTTCAATCGCCGACGCGATCGTCGATGCGTCCTTGGTAGGCCCGGTCAACGTACCGATCTCTTTCCGGAACGGCGCCACCGTGACCATGTCTCCGGGGCGCAGCCGCGCCGTGACCCGGCGCGCGGTGGCACGCACCAGGTCAATGCGCCGCGACATGCTCTGGCTGCCGTCGATCAGCAGCGTGAACATCGAGGGCAGCGTTTGCAGTTGGACGAGATCGAGCGTCTGTGGCCGGTCATCCTCGAACAACGAGAAATCGCCGGGGCCCAGCGACGCGATCGAGCGGCCGGACCGATCCGCGACCGACGCGTCGACGAGCACCGAGGCCACCTGCGTCTCCTCGATCAGCTCGAGCGGCTTGAGATTGACGCGATCGACGATCACGCCGCCGGCGCCGTCGCTGACTTCGGCGCGAATCTCGCGGGCCTCGTACGGATTCTCGTCCACCCACTCGACGAAGTACGGCGCACCGTCGGCATCCTCGCCGAGCAGCTTGTCGTCAACGAAGAACCGGACCGGCACAATGCCTTCCGGAGCGCTGGTCACGATTTGGGCGACGATGCGAATCGTTCCGCTGACGCCGGTACGGCCAAGCGGGGAGGTGATCCGCACGCTCGTCGCGGGCTCGGCGGTCGCCAGCGCGGCGAACATGATGGCGAGGGCAGTCACGAGAGCTGAACGCGCCGACGCCAAACGCACGAAAGCCATGGCGCTCACCGTTAGCGCGCGGACTCGCCTTCGTTGACGAAGTAACTGGCGCAGGCGTCGCGTAACAGCTGGGCGGTCAAGCGGCGTGGCTGGCTCACGTATTCGGCGAGCGAGATCGCGTGATCGATCAAATCGCGGGGGTGCGTGCCACGCAGAGGGATTCGTTGCGGCTCGAACACGTCCCGCACCAGGCCGTCGACCAGCGATTCCTCGTAATCGAGCCCACGGGCGTCGCAGCACCGGTGAAAAATCTGCTTGAAGTCGTCGAGCGTCGGACTCTCCGCGAAGACCTTGTAGCGAATTCGCCGGAGGAACGCTTCGTCGAGTAATTCCGATGGCCGGATGTTGGTGGCGAACACCACCAGGACGGCAAACGGCACCACCACCTTCTGCCCGGTCTGCAGCGTCAGGAAATCGATGCGGCTTTCGAGAGGGGTGATCCAGCGATTCAGCATGGCCACCGGCGAACATTTCTGCCGGCCGAAGTCGTCGATGATCAGCAGCCCGCCATTCGCCGTCAGCTGCAACGGCGCCTGGTAGACCTTTGACGAATCGTGATACGAGAGATCAAAGTTGCTCAGCTCGAGCTCGCCACCGACCATCACCACCGGCCGGTGGCAACGAATCCACCGCGCATCCTCGGCCTCGCTGCCGGTATCGAGTGAGACGTTGTCGGCCGCGACCGGCCAGGCTTCATGTGTCGCCGCGTCAAAAATCCTGATGATGTGGCCATCGGCAACAATCGCGTGGGGAACCGCCAGTTCGCCGTCAAGCAACTCGCGGATGGCCTGCGAAATGACCGTCTTGCCATTGCCCGGCGGGCCGTAGACGAAAATCGAGTGGCCGCCGTTGACCGCCGGACCGAGCTGATCGAGCACGCGCTGGCTGAGCACCAGGTCTCGAAACGCGTGCCGGACGCGGTCGCGATTGGCGGTCTTCGGTGCCGCAAGGGCAAACGCGCGCATGTAGGCGTCGTAAGTTGCGAGCGGTACCGGCGCGACGCCGACGTAGTGACTTTGTTCGAGAGCCAACAGCGCTCGCGACACGCCATTCGCCGTCAGGCGATAGACGAACGCCGGACCACCGGTCAGGCCGCCACCCGAGATCTCCACGAGGTGCGTCGTCTTCAAGTGTTGCAGTGATGAATCGATCACCGAATATTGCAGCCCGAGTTTTGTCGCCAGGGCGGCGCCGGTGACTTCTCCGGAAAAATGCAGCGTTTTGAGGATCAGCTGCACCACCAAATCGGCCGACAGGCCGGCTTCCGCGAGGGTACGGGGCGCGCGCGGGAAAGGAACGACAGGCGCTGCTAACGATGGGGTGGCGGCAATCATCGTGAGTCCGGGAGGTGAGCGTCTTTTCGAAGGGCCGCGGCTCTGCGGCACTTGTCGATGGCGCCCAGCGTGTCGCCGGCGGCCATATCGACGTGACATAAATTCGCGAGTGCGTACCACGCGGTCGCATCCAATTCCAGCGCGCGGGAGAAACTGGCGCGCGCGTCGGCCGCCCGGCCCAGTCGGTACAACAGCGTCCCCAAGGTGTTGTGCGCGACGGCTGATCGCGGTTCGAGATATACCGCGCGGTACGCATGTGGAAGCCCTTCACCCGGCTGACCCCAATCGCGCCACAACCTCGCTAACGCGTCATACACGGCAGCGTTGGGACCGTTGACGGCCAGGCTGCGGGTCAGATAGTCGTGCGCGCGGTCGAGGACGCCCCGACGGACGTAGGACGCCGCGACCGCGAGATACTGCTCACTGCTCGACGCCGTCGTCGACAACCCGGCCAGCGCTTCTCTGAGTGCGGGGTCGCTGGCCTCGAGCGAGTCAAGTGCCGCCGGCGGCGGATGGGCAAGGCGCTCCCGAAGCAGCAACGCCTTGCGATCGGCCGGCCGCATCGGCGCCTGCCGCGGACCGCCGACGTCCACGGACGGCGTACCCTGTCGGATGAATCGGCTCGACAACGAGGGATCGGCCGACGCGCACGCGCCGGCGATCGCCGTGACAGCCAACACGAATCCGAGCCTGCGTCCGGCGTGCACCATCAGTCCTCGCGGCCCACTCGATCGCTGCGGCGTTTGAAATAGAGCAGCAGCAGCACCGCACCCACTACATACATCGCGATTTGCCAGGTTTCCATTACGTCCTCCCTATCCTAGTAACCGTAAACAATCTACGACGGGCGCTACTAGCCATCTCCGTGGATCATGATCCTGAAGATCCTCAACATCGACGGTCCAAGAACGATCAAGTAAAACGCCGGGAACATGCAAAACACCAACGGGAACAGCAGCTTCACGCCGAGCTTGGCGGCCTTCTCCTCGGCGCGCTGGCGCCGTTTGGTACGTGACGTTTCCGCGTGGGTGCGGAGGGCCAGCCCGAGACTGGTTCCGAAGCGATCGGTCTGGATCAACATCGCGACGAGCGATCGCACATCATCGACCTTGGTGCGTTCGGCGAAATTCCTGAACGCCTCCATGCGGGGTTTGCCCGCGCGCGTCTCCGACGAAATCAGTTCCAGTTCCCGCGCCAACGCCGGGTACGGCAGTACCAGTTCCTCCGCGACTCGGTTGAGTGCTTGATCGAGGCCCGACCCGGACTCGATGCAGACGATCAGCAGATCGATCGCATCCGGCAAGCCATTCCGAATTTCGCGCCGGCGCGCGTTGATGGCGCGGCCGAGCCACAAGTTCGGCACGTAAAAGGCGATCATCGCGAAGATCACCGCGAAGATCAGCGGGGTCCCAGTGCCGAAGTTAAAGAAAATCAGGCCGAATACCAAGACCGGAAGCACCAGTTCCGCCACCGCGAATAGCGTCGCCGGCCACGGACCGTGGTAACCCGCCGACACCATTCGGCGCTCGATGCGGTTCATTTCTTTCGGCGATTTGGGTACGAATGACCTGACCCGCTTGACCGCAGGTGCGATGTTCTCGCCAAGCAACGACTGACTTGGTCCGATCGGCGTCGGCTTCAGTGCCACCGTCGACAAGCGCTGCTGCAACAACTGCGGATCGCTCAGCGCCCACGCGCCGGCGCCGGCGGCAACGCCGACCGCAACGAACACCACTCCAATCGACAACAAAATTGTCAGTTCCATGTCAGTACTCGATCCGCACCATGCGCGCGATAATGACCGCTCCTATTACCTGCAACACGCCCGCGGCCAGCAACAGTTGAAGGCCCTGCGGACTCTCCCAGAGCTCGCTCATGAATCCCGGTTGCAGCGTGAAGAGAATCGCGGCAAGCACCGGAGGCATCAACGACAGGATCCAGGCGCTGAGCCGGCCATGAGCCGACGCGACACGCACTTGCCGCTTTAACTTGAAACGCTCCCGCATCACCGACGCCAGGTTGTCGAGAACTTCGGACAGATTGCCGCCGGCCTCGCGCTGCGTCAGGACCGCAGTCACAAAAAAGCGCGCGTCCAGCACCGGGACACGCCGCGCCATGGCGCGCATCGCCTCCGGCAGCGACATGCCAAAGTTCTGTTCGTCGTACAGGCGCCGGAACTCCTGCCCGACCGGCGGCGGAATTTCGTCGGCAACCATTCCCAGTCCGGTAGTCAACGCGTGGCCAGCCCTCATCGCCCTGGCAATAAGATCAATCGCTTCTGGAAATTGCTCCTCAAAAGTCTCCAAGCGCTTCGTGCGCTTGTGGCGCACGACCATCAGTGGCAGGCAAGCCGCCGCGGCTCCCAGAACGAGCGACAGCGCGAAAATTTTGAACACCATCCACAGGATCACGCCGACGATCGCGCCGAGCACGAAACTTGCGAGCAAGAATACGCCGATGGTGTAGTCGAGACCCGCTTCCACTAACAACTGTTTCAGGGGATCGACGACATGGCGCCGGCGCGACAACAACGCATCCAGAAAGGGAATGCTACTGAGAGACTCCGGAGCGCGCGCGACGTTCACGGGCCCGGTCTTCAGTCGCGGACCCTTCAGACGCTTGATGACCGATCTCTTCTCCTGGCCTTCGGCCCGAACGACGAAGAACCAGTAGCCGGCCAGGACGACTGCCATCACCGAGACGAACGTTGCGGCGACCGTGGCGTCCATGGCTACACCACCACCCGGTGTTCGAACATTTCCGGCGGCATTGCAAAACCGGCGCTCGCCAGGCCCGGCGCACATTTGGGCCTGATGCCGGTCGCCCGAAAGGCGCCGTTGACCTTGCCCTCCGGCGAGATGCCGGTGCGATCGAACAGGTAGATGTCCTGCATCGTGATGGTGTCCTGCTCCATGCCGGTGACTTCGGTGATGGCAGTGACGCGGCGACGCCCATCCGACAGTCTGGTGAGCTGCACGACCAGGTGGAGGGCGGAGGCAACCTGCTGACGAACCGCGCGATCGGGAATATTCAGATCCGCCATCGCCACCATGGTGTCAAGGCGATGCAGCGCGTCGCGCGGACTGTTGGCGTGAATAGTCGTCAAGCTGCCATCGTGACCGGTGTTCATCGCCTGCAGCATGTCGAGCGCTTCCTCGCCACGGACCTCGCCGACGATAATGCGATCGGGCCGCATGCGCAGCGCATTGATCACGAGCTGCCGCTGCTTGACCGCGCCCTTGCCCTCGATGTTGGCCGGCCGCGTCTCGAGCCGCACGACATGGCGCTGGCGCAACACCAGTTCCGCGGCGTCCTCGATGGTGACGATGCGCTCGCGCTCCGAGATGAATCCCGACAGCACGTTGAGAAACGTGGTCTTGCCGGCGCCGGTGCCGCCCGACACCAGGATGTTCAATCGCGCGCCGACGGCCGCTTTCAGGAACTCCAGCATCGGCTGCGTCAGCGACAGCCGCTCGACCAGATCGTCGGCGCCCAGGCGGTCGGTGCGGAAGCGGCGAATTGACAGCACCGGCCCGTCGAGCGCCAGCGGCGGAATGATCGCGTTGACGCGCGACCCGTCCTGCAAGCGTGCATCGACCATCGGACTCGACTCGTCGATACGACGGCCGACCGAGCTGACAATGCGTTCAATGATCCGCAAGAGATGCTGATCGTCTTTAAACGACAGCTTGGTCTCTTCGAGCTTGCCCTCACGCTCGACGTAGATCTGGTTGCTGCGATTGACGAGGATATCGGACACCGACGGATCGCCGAGCAGCGCTTCGAGCGGTCCAAGACCGAACAGCTCGTGAAACACATCGGTGATGAGCGACTCGCGTTCCGCGAGACTCAGCGGGGTCTGCTCTTTTTCGGCCTCCAGCAGCCCGATGATCAGGCCGCGCAGCTCCGGCTCCGCTTCCGAGCGACCGACCCGGTTCAGCCGATCGAGGTTCAGCCGGTTGAGCAGCGCAAGGTGCACCCGCTCCTTGAGCGCGTTGTAGTTGGTCTGACGAAGATCGTCGAGTGCGTTCATCGTCGACCTCCGAGTCGGCCGAACAATCCGCCCTTCCCGGCGTCCTTCTTCGGTGCCTGAAACCCGCCAAGCTGACACGCAAACTCGCCAATCGAACTGGCGAGCCGGCTGTGATTGGCTACGATCAACGGTTCGCCGCGCGCGATCGCGCCAACCGAGGTCTGATAGTCGTTAGGAAACTGGTAGCTGACGACGCCACCGAGCACGCGCTCGATGTCGGCGCGACCGATGTCGGCCTTGGGATCGAAACGTGTGATCGCGACCTTGACGCGAGCGGGGCCGCAGCGCTGCCGCAGATGGCTGACCAGCCGCGTTGCGCTTCGCAATGACGGAAGTTCCTGGTTGGCAACCACGACAACCTGCGTGACCGCGTCGAGGGCCTCGAGCACGGCCGGTTCGGTCCGGGCGCAATCAAGCACCACGAACGGATACATCGTCGACGCCAGTTCGAGCAATCGGCGGATGCGCGTCACGTCGAAGGATATCGACGGCAGCCGATGCCCGGAGGCGAGCAAATCGATACCGGCGGGGGTCGAGGCGATCAGACTTTTCAGATAGGTTGCGTCGAGGCGATCGATGTTCTCGAGCGCATCGGCGACCGTGAAACGCGGATCGACACCGAGGAATACGCCCGCATCGCCATACGCCGGGTGGAGGTCGATCAGCAGCGTCGGTTCCTTCGACACCAGCGTCATCGACGTCGCGAGGTTGACCGCAACGGTGGTGCCGCCGACGCCTCCTTTCGCGCCCACCAGAGCGAACGTCTTCCCGGGGGGGACGGTCACCGACATACGAGCGACCAGCCGGATGGCAGCCACAAGATCGTCGTACACCAGCGGCTCGGAGATCCATTCGTTAATGCCCATGCGCATGGCTTCGAGCAGGGCAGCCGGGTCGAGCGTGCGCGCGAGAATCACCAGGCCCGCATTGGGAAACTGACGGCGCAGAAAGGCCAGTTCCGCAGGCAGTCGTTCCAACAGCCGAATATCGATCACGATCGCATCCGGTGCCTGACCGGTGAGGCGGGTGACGTCCGCGAGATCAACCGTCTCGGCCCGCAACTGGCGCTCACGCAGCGCCGACAGGACCAGTTGATCGCGCGAACCCGTAAGCAGAACCTTCAACACAGCTTCACCTCACCAACGCCACGCTGACGACAAAACCGGAGCCGGGAACACCGCCCATGCCGGCATGGGCTTCCGACGGGTAGGTCATGATGTAGCCCCTCACTTCGTTGCCATTCATCTGATCGACGAAGAAGCCGAGCACCTTGGTGATGTTGAAGACGATGCGCCCGCTCGCGCGACCGGCGTCGTAGGCGTCGGGATCGAACACGGGAATCGCGACCAGCCGCGGGCTCACCATGCACGGTGCCGTGAGGCGGGCCATGCAGCCGCCGCGGATGCCGCCGCGGCCGTCGTTCAGCGTCGAGTCCCATTCCGCCTCGGGGTCGAGCGCGAGCAGATTGCGCATGCCCTGCGACGTCGGGCCGACCATGTTGCCGGGCTCTGACTCCAGCTCGGTGCCGGGGCCGATCACCGTCGTATCGCACGTCGCGATGTTTTCGCGGTAGTTCGCGCCGCCGGGTCCCTCTGCTGGATTGATCACGACCGGGTGGTACTGGCCAGGCGCGAGCGCGGAGTTCGGGGAGCCGGACTTCAGCGTGATCAGGCGGCCATAATCGCCGCCGCCGAGGCTAACCGATTCTGGCGAATAGCCGCTGCCAGGTGGGTAGGAATCAGCGTCGGGCGTGTACACTTGGCCGGCGTTTGCGCCGTTCGGAATGTAGCGCTCAAAGGTGTCATTTTCACTCCAGCCCGCCGGCCCAACGTCGTTGCGTCCCTCTACCCATCGGTCGGGAATCGCAAACGGCTTCACACAATCGGTCGACTCACCAAACAAGGCTTCGGCGGTCGCCGTGGCGCGGACGCCTTGCTCGTTAATGCCGACGATCTTGCCGAAGAAGGTCGGCAGCGGATTTCCGCCGGCACGCTGATTGCGAAAGACGTCGACCCGCACGCATGAATTCGTGCCCGCTCCCGGCGAACCCGGCGGGCACACTGGAAAAGTGATGTCCGCGTCGGTCACGTCAGGCGCCTCGCCCCACACCTGGTTCTGTGCTGCCACCACGAGCGCACTGCTACGAGCCAGCGCCTGATTGTCGAAGTCGACATAGGCCAGCGAAATCGCACCCGCGAGTGCAGCAGCGTCAGCAGCATTCTGCGCCTGTCGCCGGGCCGCCCACAGCACACCGTAGTCGATCACGAAGGTGCTGAAGGCGAGCAGACCCACTAGCGCGATCGTCACGTGGACGATCACCGCGCCACGTTCGGAGGTCAGGTCAGGCTGCAGTCTTGGATTTGCCATGTTCTTTCCTATCTCTGCGGTGGCGGTTTTTTCACCGCACCTGGGACCAGCGGCTTCGCTGGAGCGGCGGGCACGGGCGCGTCCGAAAGCTGCGTACCCAGATCCTCGCCCTCCTCACGCTTGATAAAGCTGCCGGGGTTGGTGGGCAACGGCGGCACGTCATCCGGGTCGAGCGGCCGCACCAGGTGCGGCGTGACAATCACAATCAGTTCAGTTTGCTCGGCGCGATCAGCGCGGCTCTTGAACAGGTTGCCGATAATCGGCAATTTGCTGAGCAGCGGAATCGCCTGGTTGTCCGCCTGCGAAATGTTGTTCATCAGACCGGCGATCGCGAACGACTGTCCGTCACGCAACTCGACGTCGGTCTCGGCCCGCCGTGTGTTGAGGGCAGGAATACGAAAGCCAGACAGGATGATCCCGTTGTTGAAATCAAGCGTGCTGACTTCGGGACGGAGCTTGAGGCGGATCACATCACCGGCAATCGTCGGGGTGAAATTCAAGCGGACGCCGAATTCTTTGTAGACCACGCTGATGTTGCCGGTAAGACCCTGGACCACGGGGATCGGGACTTCGCCGCCGGCCAGGAAGCTTGCTTCCTGGCCGTTGTAGGCAATCAGGTTCGGCTCCGCCAGGCTCTGCAGCTGGCCGCGGCCCTGCAACGCCTTCAAGACGCCGCCGATACCGGTGCCGCGATGAAAGAAGAACAGGTTCAGGAAATCCGTAAACTTCAACAGGTCGGGCTGCTCGCTGTCGAAGTCCGGCCCGGCAAATTGCTGGGTGGTGGACCTCGCCAGGAAATCCTGGTGGTTCGCGAACAGATTCAGACCGGCCTGCAGGAACGCGTTGCGATTGACCTCCGCGAAACGCACCTGCAGCATGACCTGGTTGCTCGGCGACCCGCCAGGCAACTGCAGCATGTTGACAATCGAGCTCTTGGGAAACGCCGCCCGCGCAATCTCCGCGGACCGAAGCATCACGTCGTTGTTCGAAACCGACCCCGAAAGGATGACCGAGTTTTCCGTCACCGAAACATTGATGTCTTCGCCGCGAAACAGATCCTGAAAATTCTGTTGCAGCAGGCTGACGCCGGCGTCAACGACCACATCGTATTGCTTGCGGCTATCGGCGCCCCAGATGATCAGGCTCACGGTGCCGGCGCCCTTGCCGTCGACCAGGACTTCGCGCGGCTTGACAACGACCGCATCGGCGATCAGCGGATTGGTGACGGCGATGCGCGTGATATCGAAGTCCGTCGACACCACCGTCGACCGCCCGGCGGTCAGCAGGATCCGCTCGGCCGCGTCGCTCCTGGCCGGCTGCGCGGGCGCTGACTGTCCGTACATCACCACCGGTGAAAGGAATGCGAGCAGGCTGACGGCCGCGGCCGCATGGCGGAGGCGGTTGATCATTTGACGACCTCGGAGATGCGCTTCGCCGCGCGGATGGTTTCGACTTGATAGATCGCCGGCGGTGGTGGCGGCGCCGGCGCCGGTATGGCCGCCTTGGGAACGCCTTTGGCGACGCGAACGACTGGCGCCGGATCCGGGGCTCCCATCAAGGAAGCCAGGCGCGTACCCTTGGTCTCGGTCGTGGTGGCGTCCAGGGGATTGCGCAGGGCCAGCATGATGGATCCCTCAGTCGCGGCCAGCGCAATGCGCTCGGCATCCGGCGGCGTGACAAGGAGGGTCACGACGCTCGACGGTACCGGCTTGCCGTCCTTCGCCTGGTCCTGGTCGTACTTCGTACCAGCCGTGAGCACCTGGACATTACTGACGATGACGCGTGAAATGCTGTCTTCTTGCCTACCGATGGTGACGACGACGTCGACGCGCGTACCGGGCACAACGAAACCGGCAACGCCGATCACCTCGTTGACCTTGACGGAGATCGCGCGCATGCCCGTGGCAATCGTCGGCGCCAGGCCGGCGCCGGCTTCGATCGGCGCGAGCTTCGTGGCGGTAAGCGGCTCATTCTCGACCACCGGCGCGATCAGGCCGCGATTCACCACCTCTTCGACCTTGGTGTAGCCGCCGGCGACCGGACTACTCGCCGGCCAGGCCACCAGCTTCACATCGCCTGGCACCAGCATGGTGCCCACCGGCAAGGCCTTCGTGGCGATCGCCACGTAGTAGCTCTTCACCTCGATCTCCCGCACCGGAATGTTGCTGACGGCGCGGTAGACGAAATAGCTGGCGCCGGAGGCGACGGCGACGGCGACGAGCAGGACGACAAGGGTGCGATATTTTCGATTCATGATGATCCTGTTCAGGGCGCGGCCGCGACTTGATGGCGTACGGTTGAGCGCGCCGTGAGCGTGACGTTTGGACCCATCGACCCGCCCAAAAGCGCCGCCAAGGGGCCAATGAATTGATACGTGTAAACGTGAGTGACCGTCACTTGCGAGCCCGGCCAGGAAGCGCCACCAGGGCCGACCAGCACCACCGGCGTCGTCACGGTGTTAACTGCGCCTTTAACGCCGCCGTTGGTCGCGTAGTCAGCCACGCGCGCGGTGACGTCCCCAGCGCCGTATCCCGGCAGGCTCGCGACCCGCGCGCCCTCGGCCGCCGCGTTCGTCATTACCACGTACTGCTGAAACAGAAAGCCAAAGTCGACCAGGCCGAAAAGAAGCCCGAGGAGCAGTGGCAACACGAGCACCATCTCGATGACTTCGGCGCCCTGCTCGGATTTGCGTAACCGCCTGATTAACGCTGCCATAAGGTCACCGCCAGTCCTGCCGCAATCGCGACCGCGTACGGCAGCCGCAAGCCTTCTTTTGATTCAAGCGTGAGGGCGGGGAACGGCTTGATGCCCTCGACCCACCAGAAGGTTACGAGCATCTTTACGTTGCTGAGCGCCTTCTTGAGATAACCCTGCCGAATAGCGACGATCACTGCGAGTACGCCGCCGGCCACCGAGCCGTAAAGGGCGACGTTGAGAATCGATGTGGCGCCGATCCACGCGCCAACGGCGGCCATCAGCTTGACGTCGCCGGCACCCATGGCGCGAAGCGCAAACAAGGGAAAGAACACGGCGAGACCTGCGAACAGACCCAACACCGCGTGGCTCCACCCGCCACCCACTGGAGCAAACGCATGAAACAACAGCCCGAGTGCCGCAGTCGTAAAGGTCAAGGCGTTGGGGATGCGTGACGTCGTCACGTCGTAGAGACAAGCCACGCAAACGGTTACGACAGCAATTCCTTCAGCAGCGCTCATCAGTTCGACCCCGGATCAGGCACTTCCCAGATGGCTTGTGTATCGGCGTCTAGGTCCCTGTACACGTTAACTATGCCGGTCTCAATCAACGGCCACGTCGCCACGCTGACTATGCCGATGCCGGCGGTAAGCAGTGCGTACTCGATGACGTCTTGGCCGGCGTCTTCGCGCATCAGTCGCAGCAGGATGGTGAGCATGGGAAAAAGTTGAAGAACGCCCTCGGCTTTCGTCGAGGGCGTTCTTCGTGGCCTTACACAAGTTTCGTGTCGACTTCATTCCACTTGTCGGAGACCCAAGTGCCGATCGTCGGGACGAAGGGAATTGCCATTACCGAAATACCGGCGGCGAGCAAGCCATACTCAATCACGTCCTGGCCAGCTTCTTCCTGCATCAAACGCTTCAAGAGGTTCTTCACGTGACACTCCACTTCAGGGCTATACCTTCGCGGCCGCCGGCCCTATTCGCCGGCCGCGACTGACACGAATCCTAGTTGAATCTATTCAAATTGGCGCGAAGCCGAACATTTCATACTGCAACGCTAGTACCCGGTGTCAATTCCTCGGCATTCGACAAAACCAACGCAAACTGGCCTATTCGATTGAAGTACACCGAAGCAGACTTCTGCGAAGGTGCTCGTTAGGGCGACTAAATGCTGCAAACAGCGATACTCTGCTGCACGGGAATTCGAGACGACTTACGGATTTGGTTGCCGAAATCCTGTGTCGGAGTGTGCAACTGGTCTAAACAGTCCCTAACAGTACGCTCAATTTCCAACGGGGATCGAAGCCGGAGATAGCAGCAGTCGATCGCCGACCTTTAACTTCGATCCCTCGACCGATCCCGACTGAAGCTCGATGATCGCAAACGCGCTTAATGCGATCACGATGCGTCGGCGCGGGACGTTTGATCGAATCTTGATCACCGATCCGTCGCGCGCCACGGCGACGATGTCGATGGCGAAGCGCATGCCGAAGGTATGGACCCCCTGGCACGGTGCGATCACGATCGCTTCACCGGGATCGAGCCGCTCGCGGCCGAGCAAACCCTTACGGCGTGATGCGCTGTCGCCGGCAACTTCGATGCGTGACGCCAGCACGACGCCGCTGCCCTCAATCGTGATACTCGCCCCTGTGGTCCACTTCGGACGCGCCGGCCGCTCGCTCATTGGAATAACGTTGACCTCGATGAAGCTGTCTGAATCAGGAACTGATCTTATGATGGAACGTGCCCGCGCTCGCGGCGGCCGCGCCATGCCGCCAACCATTCTTGCCGCCGGCCTGAGGATTCGAGACGGAAGGTTCGCATGAGTCTGTTCCGTCAATTCATCCTCCGGCCGCTCATCGCCGAGAAGGTCCGCACCATTACGACCGTGCTTGGCGTCGCCCTGGGGATCGCGGTGGTGATCGCGATCCAGTTGACGAATGCGAGCTCGGTCCGGGGTTTCGAGGCCGCGCTCGAGACCGTGGCCGGCAAGACGGCGATCGAGATCATCGGCTCCGGCACCGGCGTCGAGGAATCAGTGCTGCCACAGCTCGGCTGGCTGCGCGAATACGGCATCATCAGCCCGGTCATCGAAGGCAATGCGGCGTTGGTCGTCGGCGACGTCCGCTCGCTGTCGCGGCGCCAGATGGAAGCCGTGAAAGTGCTCGGGATCGACATCCTCCGCGACCAGCCGTTTCGCGATTATCAGCTCCTCGAAATCGAACAGCGGGCGGGAGGAGGCACTACGGATTTCAATACGCAGCAGTTCCTCGAAATCCTGACCAGCCCGCAGACCGTCGTCATCACCGAGAAGCTCGCGACCCGCCGCAGTTTTGCGCTCGGATCGGACATGCGGCTGATGATCGGCGATCGGGTGCTG